>OHPO01000003.1_pt1 | contig 255672 bp, 226 predicted proteins | sample 1577741 | NCBI WGS metagenome assembly OHPO01 (sample SAMEA3879574, study PRJEB24766) | human gut metagenome | biome: human-associated habitat; feature: feces | place: USA | collected 1985/1987
GGGTCGCAGTTGCTGGCGGAGTGACCAAAAATGGTGGTGTTTTTGTCCAGCTTATCCCTGCCGCCGATTTCGTTTTCACAATGGGCATAATAACAGCCCCACATGGCGTACTCACCGTTTTCATCCAGCTTTAGGTAATAGCCGTTGTCCTCCGCCTGCATCACAGGGTCGTCCACCTCCGCACCGGGGATATACAGCCACGCCACGGTGTCGGGATTCTTCGCTCTGGCTTCCGCCAACTCTGCCTGCCTGTCCACCGAGGGGATAACTTCGCCCGCGAGAGGCGCTGATGGCTGAGGCGCAGATGTGCCGGGAATGTCGATAGGCTCTGTCTCTCTCTGATAGCAGCCCCTGACTGCCGTGGTCATAGCAACGAGAAGGACAACTATGCAGATGATCGGACGAATGATTCTTGTGATTCTTTTCATAATGCTGTCTCCTTGCCGCGCTGGGATAGCGGCGCAGCTCAAAATGTCATTAATTTGTTTCTTGTAGTGAAAAGAGAACAGCGCAATCCACAGCATCCTCATAATAGCTGCCGGTGGCTACATCCACAAACACGCCGGTCTGAGGGTTGCCGTTGGCTTTCATAAAGATAACCTCGATGGTATGGGTTCTGCTGACATTCTCAAAGGTGTAGGACTTCGCCGCGCCAATGCTCTTGCCGTCAATCTTGACGTTGGCGACAGCATAGCCCTTATCCGGAGTGATGGTGAAGGTCTGATCTCTGCCCTCACGGACGCTGACATTGCCGGAGGGAGAAATGGAGCCGCCAGCCCCGGCAGTTGCCTTGATGGTGTAGTAGCTGTAGCCGCTTCCGCCGTTGCCGCCGGTGCTGCCGCTTCCGCCACTGCCTTCATTACCGCTTCCGCCACCGCCTTCATTACCGCCTGTGCCGCTATTGCGCAGAATCGTCAGCGTGTAGGTTTTAGCACCGATTCTCACGACAATGTCGGTTGTGCCGCTGTTGGGGATGGCAACGGTTGCGCTGCCGCCGGTGGACAGATCCTGTCCGTTGATGCTCACGGACTCGCCGTTTCCAGACACCGCTGTGACTAGCGTAGATGTTGCTCCGCTATCATTTTGCAGCGTATAGGTATAGTTTGTTCCGTTGGCGGTAAAATCGCCGAGCCCCACTGCCAGACCTTCAAAGGTCAGAAGGTCTTTACCGGGCACTGCGGCTCGCACCACTACGCGGGTGCCAAGCCGGGAGAAGGTGACGGTTTCTGTCTGGAAGGTTTCCCCGGAGATGGCACCGCCAATACTGGTCTTTTTCGTTTCCAGAACGGTCCCGGCAGCATCCAGCAGCGTGGCCACCAGCTCTGCGCCAGTCTGAGACTGCAGGCAGTTGTTGCGCAGGGTAATGGCGGCGGTGCTGTGACCGTTGCCGTCGTTCCCCTGTGCCACATCCACCGTCATCCGTTCTCCGGTGCGGGCCAGTGCGCCGGTCATATGGACGCTGGCCTCACTGTCACTGCCGTCATACTCCGGCAGGCGCTGATTGCTTCCCGTTCCACCGATCTGACCTTCCGCCCACGCCTCAGCGTACAGATAGGTACCCACATTTGGGATCTCTGTTTTGCCAATGGAGTTCATATACTTGCCCAGATCATAGGTCAGGTCCAGTGTAAAGGTTCCCTGATCGATGCGGGCGAGGGCGCTGTCTTCGGAAATGGTAATTTCATTATCGCGAACCGATACACCGTTTGTGGTGCAGGCTACCTCTGCATGTTTGGTATGCAGATCATCCGCATAGAACGCAAGCTTCACCTCGCGACCATTTTTGCCGGCCAGAGTGGCGGCAGAGGAATTATAGAGGGTCATGCGCACCGTGCGCTTGCCGGCACTCTCCGCAATCACTTCCATTTGCGAGATTCCAATGTCGGGATAATCCAGATACACTGTGCCTTTTTCGTTGATGCCGCTAGTGGCGGTGATGGTATAGCCCGGGTTGGTCACATGGTCCCCCACATGGTGCCAGACGGTAAGGGTGGTGCTTTCATTTGGCAGCAGTGTTTCCGTAAGGGTGGCGGTTTCCCCGCTGCCAATGCTGACCTTTAGGTTTGTCACATCGTTCAGCCCGGTGTTGCGTATGGTAAAGCTAATAGGTGTCAGGCTGTTCAGCGCCAGCGTTGCATAATCCACACCGATCTGTTCCACTTCCACCGCATCGGTGACAAAATCAGAGGTAGCGGTATAGAGGTTCGTTTTCTCACCCGGAACGGTCACGCCGCCGATTACCTGCGGGTTTTCATCGTCATAGAAGGTGGCCTGAATGACAGCCTGCGCCTGATTGCTGCCGCTGACATAGACATCAAAGTGGTCAGCCAGCGTGCGATCCGGCAGCTCTGCCAGTTCCAACGGTGCGGATAGAGTATAGGTATTTGTGGCATAACGCAGCTTGGCCGCCTTCAAAATGCCGTGATCTACCGCGCCGTTGACGTCATTGACAGTCTCATTCCAGACGATGGTAAGATCATTGAGGCTGCGATGATCCCCGCTGAGTGAAGCGAAGCGGAAGTCTCCGCCCACGACGGCGTTGCCGCTGCTGGTCAGGGCAGACAGAGAGCCTGGGAAACTGTTGGACATGGTGCCACTGCCGTCCACAGCCAACAGCTGGATATTGCTGCTGCCGTCTCGGACACTGTGCCAACCGATGACAAATCGGTCATCCCCGCTGCCGAAGTTGGCTGCAACGACCTGAGGGTTTTCGTCAAGATTGCTGTCACGGGTCGCCAACATGGCTGTACCGGGAGTTCCGTCAGCAGCCACGGTACAATAGGCGATCTCGTAGGCGGAGGTATCTCCGGTTCCGCTGCGGTCCAGCGAGTAAACCGCCATAGCGGTTCCGTCGGGCAGCATGGCCGCCTGCAACGCCTTCACTCTGCCAGTAGCACCGTTATAAAGCATTTTGGCATTGCTCCAGTCGCCGTTACTGCTGTCATAGCAACTGTACATGATACAATCTCTGGTCGTGAAGTTCAGCAGGTTGCTGCCCTGCGTACCAGGATCGGGGGTGTAGACGCTGCGCCAGAACACGATGGCCTTGCCGTCGCCGCCCACTGCCGTGGCTGGTGCCAGATCCGGCGTGCCGTCGTTGGTTAGGCGGGTGGAAGTCCAGGTTGTGCCGTCATAGACGGACACTACGATCTCCGTGCTGTTCATCAGCAGGTTTTGCTCTTCCAATGTCACGGGATCACCGGCATTTTTACCTGGCAGGTTGGTGCCCATGCGAACCCAAGCCGCCGCCGCGAAGCGGTCAGTACCGGACAAAGAAACGCTCGTGTCGCCGTAGCCGGAGAACCCTGTAGGATCGTCAATTTGGCTGGAGACAGAATAGCCGCTGCCATTGAGGGTGGAGAAATGTGCCCGGCTGTCGTAAATACTGCTGCTGTTGCCGTCGTTGATGTAGGCCAATACCTTCCCGTCATCGCTGAGCTGTGGATAGGATGTTGGGTTGGCATTGGTCTGGATGTTTTCCAGTCCACTGGTGGAGTTCAGAGAGAACAGTCTCATCCGCTGCTGGGGCTGGCCCCAAGTACGGGCATATTGCTCCAGATAGTCCCGGCTTTGGAGCGTTGCACTGCCAGAAGCCACCTGCATTCCGCTCTGGGCCGCCGCCATCCGCAGCGAGGCAAGGCTCAGCCCACTGGTGGCGTTATTCCAGTAGTTGTCGATTGTTTTCCAGTCATTAAAAGTCTTGGTGCCTCCAAGGGTTCCGGAGGCGATCACCGCCTCGTAGGAGATAAACAGGAAGCTGGCCACAAATTTGATTCCCACTTCGCTTTGGATTCCCAGGGCCTGACCGTTGATCTGGCGCTTTGTCTCGTCGGCAAGATAGGTGCGGGAAAGGAACTTATTCTGACTGTCCACATCCAAATTGCCGAATAGACCGATCTTCAGCGCCACGACCGAATAGTCAAAGCCAATGCCGCCAAACGCGTGGACATAGGCGTTGATACGCAGCGTGGTCAAAAAGTCATTCACTGCCGTGGCCGTAGGATCACTCCAGGCAAGCTCTGTACCCTCGCCCTGCTGACCGTAGCGCACTGCGGTACGGAAATCCAGCTGAATGGCACCACCCAGCTCAAAGGTTGCTGTCAACGGCACGGGGCCAGCCATGGCGTTCACGCTGAATGTGAAGCCCACGCCAACGCCGGCGGTAAAGCCACCGCCTACGGTGAAAACCTCCCACTCCTTTTTTTCGGCGTTATAGCGGATTTCCGCTTCGTAAAAGCCCTCCAACTGCAAGTTGAGATCCGTGTTGGTGACCTTGCCGGCCATGGAGTTGGCTTTGTACTCTCCCTTAGGATTATAGGTACCCTTGGCCATCTGGCTCAGATCTCCGGTCCCGGGCACGCCCACTTCCAGGTTCTGCGTCAGCACATTCGCACCCAAGGCCACGCCGTCCTCAGAATAGTCCATGTCCTCCATCTCCAGCGTATTGTACCCGGCCCAAATCATGGCACGGAACACGGAAGGATCTTCGCTAGGGGTGATAATCATTTTGAACACGGATGTGTCCACCGGACCGCTCAGATCATCCAGCCGTCCAGTCAGCACCTTGAGAATGTTACTATCGCCCACTCCGCCAAAGTCAACGTCATTCACTCCACTGGAGTCCTTCATCGTCAGCAGAATACCGGTGACGCGGTCATCCTCTGTCACCTTGGGAACTCGGGTCAGATCAACGACCCGGAATGGCATTATTTTCTCTTGCAACAGGCTGCCGTTCAGGCTCAGCTGCGTTTTCATACCTACATCCTTGCCGTCGGCAATCCATCCGGAGGTGGTCATGGTGGCCTCTGTGAGGGTCAGATCGTTTTCCGCTACAGGGATGGATGAGAATGGGTATTGTTTGGTACTGCTGCTCTGGGTGGCAGGAAGAATGCCGTATTCGTCCGCCAGCTTGAGACTGTAATTCTTCGCATTGGCAATCTTCTCGCCCCAGAGGAACATGGTGGTGTGCAGGGTTGCTGTTTTAAAGCTGCTGTTAGGGCCAATTTTTCCAGTCGAGTTGCGGACATCCACCTTCTGACCGTTGGCAAGACCGTAATCAACGCTTTGCGCCACAATGAAGGGTTTGTTTTCCTCCCCCTCCGGCACGCGCTCCAGAGAGACAACGCCCTCTGCGGTGCGCATTACATCGTCCACGCCCAGCTTGCCGTTGACGGTCAGCAGCAGCGGATAGTACTTGTCGCCGTCAATTGCGCTGATCTCCAGAATGTACTCCAGCTGATCCAGAGCGGAAAGCGCCGTGGTGGTGCTCTCGCCCTTTTCGGCTGACCAGAACTGGGTGGAATCCAGATAGACGGTTATATTTCCCGCCGCATCCGTGGTATAGGTGTCGCCGGTGATGCCGCTGACAAGGGCTCCTGCCCTGGAGCCCAGCAGAGCTGTCTCGCAGTAGCCTCCGTTTTTATAAACGCCACCGCGAACGGTCACCGTTTTGTTCGCCAGAGGATTACCGCCAGGCGTGATGAGCGTCACAGATGCCCGGGCGACTCGACGAAGGCTGAAGGTATTCAAGGGATAAAGCTGCAGTTTTGTGGCATCCCGCTCGCCGGAACGCAGATTTTCTTTATAGATGGTACCTAAATAAATATCCTCGCCGGAGCCAGACCGCAGAGACACCTCACTGGCGATTCCGTTGGGTTCGTAAAGTGCCAGCACGCCTTCACTGTTGGTCGTGACCGTTTTAGGCACACCTTTGCCGTCGGTGTATTGCAGCGTTGTTTCCGCTGCAGGCGTCAACTGGAAGAGATAGAACTTATTTTGCAGCGTTTTCGCTGTCACCTGTACGTCGGCACGCATGCCCGTGGCGGCATGGGTAGCCGTGACGGTTGCGGTGCCGTTGGCCAAGGCAGACAGTGCCATTTTGGTTTCGGGAAGGTAGGAATCAAAGGAGAAGTTCCTGATGTCCTCATACAATCCTCCCTGCTTGTAGTTGACGGAAATGGCATTGCTGTTGCTGGAGAGCCACCGGATGCCGTCTTTAAAGGAGTTCCATCCGTACTCGTCATAGTTGATGCCTATGTACTCGATCAGCCCCAACTCCTGGCGCAGCTGCAAAATTTTAGCTGTATCGGTGGGCAGGTTGCCGCTGACCTTCGAGGTATTGTCCATGTTCAGCTTAGAAATCGTGTTTCCTTTGTCGTCCAGCACCTTCAGTGCGTCGGCATCGTAGACATACAGTGGGAAGGAGTCGGTGCTTGGAGATTCCTCACCAGGATTCTCCACGCTCAAAACCACTTGATAGGTGTCCTTTAGATTGCCGGCTTTCACACTCTGTAATGGCAGGGAGAAGCTTCCGGAGGTACCGAATAGGCGCTCTCTGGCCACCTCTTGGGTGTTTTTGTCCTCTGTGACCCGGGTAATGGTCAGTGTGGCCGGTTGAGAGGCGCCGTCAGTGGCGTTTTTCACCGACCAGTCGATATTGACGGCGACGTCGGTATCCTTGAGGTAAATGCTCTGGGGCGGTGTCAGCTTGGCCGTGGCAGGTGGTGCCTGCACGATGATCCAGGCAAGTGCCGACAGGCGGACGTTCTCACTCTCGGCGTTGGGGTGCGGCATGGATACCAATACCGTGTAGGCAGGGGTATTGCCGGTGGAGAGCTTGGAGAGCACATTCTCCTTGATCCGCACGCTGTTTTTATCCTTGCTGGCTGTATAATAAGTCGCAACGGGATTGAGGCCGCTCAGCGCCGCCTTATTCTCATAATTACCCTCATACAGGTCAATCCTGTACTTAAACTCTTTATTCGGTGCCATCAGCGCGGCGTTGGAGCTCCACAGTACGGTGGCGGGCTGATTTACCCGCGTCACGATGGACGAGCCGCCGGGAATCACCAGTGCCAGAGAATCGCCTGCCGTCACGGTATAGGGCTGTGACCGGCCCGTCACATCATCGGCAGGATCCTCAGTCCCGTTGTCCGCCGTAAAGGTAAAGGTGACGGATCCCACCTTGGTTCCTGTGGTGGCAACAACGCCGGTATCCTCGTTGATGGTGGCAATGAGCGGGTCACTGCTGCTCCATTTACCGGTGGTGTAGGTGGCCTGCTCACCGTTTTCCCCCAAAACCTCGGCCTTAAGCGTGGGGCGGGCGGCTTCGGCGAGGGAAATCGTATAGTTGGCGGGATCCGCTTCCGGGACAACGTTCACCGTGCTCGCGGAAACTTTCTTTGTCACCGTGAACTGCCGGGTCAGAGGAAGAACATTCACCCAGTTAGGAGCGTCTTTCGTGCCCTCGTTGGCCTGCAGCGTCACCGTATAGGTGCGGGTGTAAGCCGCGGGTGCGATTGCATAGTCGCTAATGGTGAAGGCTTCCTTCTCTGTGTCCAGATAGACCTGCAGATGGATTGGTTCAACCGCGGAGTCGTACCTCAGCTCGAGGCGGAAAGGAGCTTGCTTCGGGTCTGTGCCTGCCGGTGTGTGATAATTGCTGTATACGGTCTTGTAGGCCTGCTCCATGTTGGCGTTCATCGTGAACGATGCCTTGCCGTTGGCGTAGGTGGCCGTCAGCTCGGTGGGAGCGTTGCGCATCAAGACGCTCTTCAGCGTAACGTCGCTAATCGAGTCGCTTTGATAGAGTGCGGTATCCAGCGTATGGCCGAAAACATCTTCCACACCGGTCATATCATTGACGGTGACCGTGGTGGCATCCGTATCCTGCACTGGGTACCAGAGCATTGCCGTGACACCGTAGCTGTTCATGGAAAGCTCAGCGGCGGTATACTCTTTGCCATTGATGGTCACGCGGGCGTTTCTGAGATCCACGAACTCGTTAAAGGTAACTGTGATGGGCACGTGCTGTCCGCTGGCATAGGTTCCCGCCGGGGCTGTGACGCTTTGAATGGTGGGGGCGTCCGTGTCCACCAGCCTGGCGGAGACGTTGCTGGTCTTGGCGGTGGTGGTGGAATTTTGGATATCTCTATTTACATTCTTCAGATACAGTTCGAAGGGCAGATAGTACTGCTGTGCCCTTCTGTTTTGCGTGGTAGACTGCAGGGAGATGCTGACCGTACTGCCCTTGTTAATCGTACAGTCCAGCGCTTTCGTTCTGTCGCCGCTGAGATTCAGAGCTGTTCCATCGAGCTTGTACTCCGTCAGATAGAACGGGGCATAGTGTTGTGTGGTACTATTATAGCCATACGGCGCAGGGCCAGCATAGGCAGCTACATCGGTACTCCAGTCAAACTTGATGCTGGCGTCGATTTGGTATGGCTGATAAAATGGGGAGGAGCCGCCGGGAAGCACCGAGTTGCGGGCACCCTCCAAAATTCCGATGGTATTGCTTAGCGCAACGAAGTCCGGATTGTTGGCACCGTTGGCGACAGTGTATTTTTCTGCCAGCAAAGGAATAAACAAATCATCATATAATACGGTTGTATTTTTGAGTTCTTCCTCATAGTTCGGCGCGGTCATTTCTGTTTTTATTGCGGGGTCGTCAACCGTCTTTATTAGCTTGAGCTGACAGTGGTCGGCATAGCTGGCGCCGTCATAGAACACCAGATTTTCCGCATCGTAAAATTCAATCATCCCCAGCAGGTCGCCATAGGAATAAGAATTCTCGAGCCAGGCTGGGTTCCCTCCTCTGGTTGTAACCTCGACAGTGATTTTACAACCACCTAAACTGAAAGTTGAGCCTACGTCATAGGTCAGCTTGTAGGACCCGTCGCTTTGCTCGACCCCACTCACCGCGCCTATCGAGACCTCCACATTGGTGATATAATCGCTGAGCTGGCCTTTTTGAATGCGGTAGGAAAAGCCGGCCGGTTTTCCGCGGTATACAGTAAAAGTCCCGGAGCTCCAGCTGTTGTTTGCGGAAGCCCCCAGCGTTTGGCTCATCATGCCGCTCATATCCACCGTCTCAACGCCCACAGGCGCTGTGGCAGAGGCGGAATACTGCAAACTGATGCCCTGCAGCTCCAGCTGCTCCATCAGGCTATTGAGATTCTCCAGGGCTTCCCCGGTAAACTCCTTGTCGGAGAAATAGGTGTCCTTGATCCGCTGCAGCTCCTGTTCGATTTGGATCATAGTCTTCAAATCGCCCAGCGCCACCGGAGTCCCATCCACGTCGGCTATACGGGTGAGATCCGTGGCGGGATTTTCCAGCTGCTCCATGACAGCCGCCAGTGTCAACACCTGGCCGTCCAGCGTGATGGTTTGATCCACCTTTAAATTGCCGGCTTCATCCAGCAGCCCCAAAGCGTTCAGCATGGAAAGCACTTGGTCGCTGCTACCGCCGGTCAAGGCGGAGAGCTGCTCCAAAATCTCCTGATTTTCCTCAGGTGTGTTGCCCAGCGAATCGCTCACCGCAGCAAACGCAGTTGTCGGCAGCATGGTCAGCACCATGCAGCATATAAGTAAGATACTGAGTATTCGTTTTTTCATTGGATTTTCTCCTCCTTTTCGTGTCGTGCGGGCTTATCCGCTCCGCCTTTTCTACGATTTTCTCTGTTTCTAAGCCGAAAGCACAGCGCAGTGATGACCGCCGCCGCGGCAAAGGAAACGACGCCCACCAGCACATAGCCGCCTGCGTCCTCCCGCAGCAGCATCGCACCGAAGCTGCCCCATGCGGCGGTCTGTCCATGCACTACAAATGCGTCCGCCGCCTGCATCAGCACCGCGAACAGCAGCATACACGCGGCACTCAGCCCATAGATGCCGCGCCGCTGCCTTCGGCGATTGTTTTCTCGCACCCGCTGTTTGACGAGTGCGACCCGTCTTGCGGTATCGTACATATCGTTTGAACCTCCTCTCTGGATTCTTTGAAATGCGGCTTAAAAACCCTTTCACTTATATAGGTACAAAAAATCGAAAAAACTCTCACCCAAAACGCAAAATTTTTCAAAAAAATTTGAGAGCCGCCAAAAAGCAGCTCTCAGGGAGTGGATATTCGATTATTGCTTCCGTGATAATCGTAAAATGGATAGCCTTCCTGCCGCCACCAGCAGCACCGGCAGGGCGTAGGCGATGTACTGCGCCGCGCCGCCGTAAGCAATGAGCAGATTGTATATGGCATGGAATGTTATCGCCGCGCCGAGCAGCCCGCACGTGCCGGCTATTTTAAGCCACGTCCGCTGCCACGTATACGCCAGCCCGCCGCCCACGATCAGTCCGCAGAGGACGTGCATCGCTCCCGTGCCGAAGCCACGGAAGAAGATGAAGGAGAAGCGGTCCGCGCCGTTTTGGATGAGATAGCAGACGTTTTCAAAGGTGGCGAAGGCGAGGGCAATCGTGATGGCGGAGGGCTTGATTTTATCTCCCTCCGGCTCGAACACCAGAAGATAGAACACCAGCGGCAGCAGCTTCATCATTTCCTCCACCACCGGCGCGATCTCCGCCGTGGCGGCAAGGGCGTCCGCCTGACACACCGCCGCGAGGAAGGTGTTGATATAGGCCGAAAGCAGGCACACACCCATCCCGGCAATGCAGAACAGGAAGAAGCGGAGCTGCCGCCTGCCCATACACAGGGCGGCCACCAGCAGCGGGGATACCATGCAGATGAAGATGTTTTCGATGTAGGTCATGCGTCCACCGCCGTTCTCGTGGCGGGCAGCAGCCCCGATATGGCAAGGGTCAGCAGCATATCGCACCAGAAGGTAGGGCTGGCCGGAGAGGCGTTGGGCCAGAAGCAGCCCGTCGTCCAGAGCAGATATTCCGCAAACACAAAGCACAGTACCCCTATGTGGAAATACCGCATATTCCGCGCCGGATCCGTCTGTCCGTTGGCGTAGACCAGCCCACGAATGGCACAGAAGGAGAGCACGATCATCATGCCGCACCAGATCAGATTGGAGAGGATGTCCCCAAAGGTGCAGTAGAACGCCAGCAGCGGCACGCCGAACGCAGGCGCAAGCCACGCCCTGCGGCAGCGGAAGGTGCGCTCATCTGTTCCGGCCAGCGTGGCCTGCAAAATGCGCAGGAAGATGAGACTCGCCACCCAGCCGAACTCCGCCACATAAAAGACCTGGGGTGTGGTATCGAACAGCAGCAGATACAGCGTCCAGTAGAGCGCGCCGAGGGCAAAGCAGCCGTAGAAGCACAGCAGCAAAAAATACGCCTGCCTGCGGCTTTTGCGGTAGGCGATACCCGAAAGCAGTGCGCCGACGAACGTGGTCAGCAATTGCAGCAGGTTCTCAATCAGCTCCATGAATCCCCTCGCTTTCTTTGTTCTGATCGTCCTCACGGCTCATCTGACGCAGCCGGAAGCACAGAACGGTCACGCACACGCCGAGTAAAAACGCCAGCAGCCCGATGACAATGTATCCCAAGGCAGCGCCGCCGTGAAAGATGCTTGCCGCCGTTTCAAAGCCGGAGTAGTCGCCGGTCTGGATTTTCACGACAATACCGGGCATGGCGAGGGACGCACCTATGAGCAGCACAAGGCACGCCACCACAGCGGAAGCCATGGTAATCGTATTGCGCCGCAGCCGTTTCTCCCGCTCAATTTTGGCGATGCGCCGCTTTGTCTCCGCGACGCGCTCTTCATAACTCCGCATTTGTGATTCCCTCCCGTTCTAAGAGCCTTCGCAGGCTTTTCTTTCCGCGATACACCATGTTGGTGATCTGTTTTACCGTTTTTTCCGTGACCTCCGCCGCCTGTGCGTAGCTCATATCCTCAAAATAGGTGAGATAGAGGACTTCCCGATAGTCCGGATTCATTTCGCTCATGCAGAAGTGCAGAATGCGGTTTCGCTCCTCCGTCCGGATGACCTCCTCCGTCAGCAGCCGTCCGTCCGGCTCGTTGGTCAGTGCATCAAGGCTGAACAGCGGCTTTCGTTTGCTCTTATGGCGCAGTGCCATGTGCCGCGCCGCCTTATAGAGATACGCCTTGAAGCCGCCGTCCCGGATGCGGGGCTTTTTGGTGAACAGATAGGCGAAAACGTCCAGCATCAGCTCCTCCGCCTCGTGAACGTCGTGCAGATAGCCGTCAATATACAGGGTCAGGGGGTCGCCGTATTTTTTCATCAGGGCATTAAGCCCCTCGTCATCGCCGCTCAGATATTGGCGGTACAAGCTCTCATCGCAGGTCATAGCGTTCACTTCCTTTTTGCGGATGCTAAAATGCAGAGGGGTATCCGTCAGGTGCTTGTCCTGCCGGGATCGCGGTGCTGTTCCTGAAAGCGCGGGTCGGACGGCTTTTCCGCGTTTTCCGGGATCGCCCATGAGCGCCCGAACCGGGACGCGCCGGGGATCCGCCCCTCGGCGCAATACTGATTGACCCGCCGCTCCGATACGCCCCAACGGTAGGACGCCTCCCGAATGGAGATATAGCCCTTGATCTCGTTCATACCGCACCTCCGCATGTATAATAATCAATACAATACATTATATACGAATATCCGAATATAAGCAATCCCACACGGACGACTTTGCACGAAGTTTTTTAGGGGTTGTCAAATTCATCTTCGATCAATAATCGAGAGACGGTGTTGCATATCCGTCAGGCAGTATCCGAAACAGAGGATATATTTGCAGATTTTTCTCCATGTTTCTCCTCCATTTCTCGTAAAAACCAGATTTTCATATCCACATACCTTTTGTTATCACTCTTTACCCATGCTTGTCATCTGCCACGCCCACATCTACGAACCGGTGTGATTATCTGCTGTTCCCCTTGTGCTTTTAGCTGCTCCTCTGAAGGATGATTTCTGTTGTCTGTCCTAATACTTCTTTTTTCTACCCCTTTACTCATTTCAGTCGCTTATGGGTAAAATTCGACTCTCGCTCAGCCTGTGTTTTTCTACCCCTTTTGCTCATTTCAGGTACTTCTGGGTAGAACTCAACTCTCGCTCAGTTTGTGTTTCTCTACCTTTCTACTCATTTCAGGTACCTTCTAGGTAGAACTCGACTCTTGTTCTGCTTGCTTTTCTCTACCCTTTTGCTCATTTCAAGCACATCTAGGTAGAACTCGGCTCTTATCCTGCTTGCTTTTTTCTACCCTTTTGCTCATTTCAGGTACCTTCGGGTAGAATTCGACTCTTATCCTGCTTGCTTTTTTCTACCCCTTTGCTCATTTCAAGCACCTCTGGGTAGAATTCAACTCTCGCTCAGTTTGTGTTTCTCTACCAATTTTTAGTTCTTCCATCCGGTCATCAGAGGGTGGCGGAAGAAGTTTAGCACGTTTTTCCAGAGAGAACTGGCGGTATTCTGCAGGGGATAGAAACGGCTTATTTTGAACCGGCACAGTTGACGAATTGCTAAATTCATCATATATATCCTTCCGGACTCCTCAACAAACAATAAAATCCATGCATTTGCCTGATTGCAAACACATGGATTATTATCTTAATTTTTTAATCCAACAGGTTCTTCATATTTTCAAGTCCTATAAGAAGGGTTGAAGAATTATGAAGTAAAGCTGATGTTGTAGGCTGTATGACACCTGCAACTCCAAGGAGTATTAACATGGAATTGAAACCGACAATGGTTCTGTAATTCTTACCGATACGTTTCATTAAGGCATCGCTTAAGTTTTTCAGAGTAACAACACGGTAAAGGTCATCGGCTCCTATTGTAATATCCGCAATTTCCCTTGCTATTTCGGCACCGTCACTGATAGCTATTCCTACATCTGCTGCCGATAATGCCGGCGAATCGTTAATGCCATCGCCTATCATCACTACTTTTCTTCCTGCCGCTTTTTCTTTTTCTATAAAGCCTGCCTTATCTTCAGGAAGCACTTCCGAGTAATATTCGTCAACGCCTACACGTCCTGCAACGGCTTTTGCTGTTCTTTCGCTATCACCGGTCATCATAACAATCTTTGTAAAACCTGCTTTGTGAAGTTTTCTGACTACGTCTTCTGCTTCTTTCCTTAACGGATCCTCTATGCATATAACTGCCGCAAGAACACCGTCGATTGCCATATAAAGATGTGAATATTCCTCCGGAAGTGTATTGAATAAATCCTTTTTGTCCTCAGGAATAATACTTTTTTCATCTTCAAAAACAAAATGGTAGCTGCCGATGATAACCTTTTTATTGTTTATCATGGTTGATATTCCATGTGCCACAACATATTCTACCTTGGTATGCATTTCTTCATGTAGCAGATTCTTTTCCATAGCCGCATTGACTACCGCTTTTGCCATTGAATGTGGGAAATGTTCTTCAAGACATGCAGCCGTTCTTAAAAGTTCGTCCGGTGTTTCTCCGTTGAATGAAACCACATCCGCAACTGTTGGTCTTGCCTTTGTCAGTGTGCCTGTCTTATCAAATACAATTGTATCTGCTTCTGCCATTGCTTCAAGGAATTTACCACCCTTGACAGTAATGTCATGGGCATTTGCCTCCCTAATCGCAGAAAGTACGGATATAGGCATTGCAAGCTTTAAGGCACAGGAGAAATCTACCATTAAGATAGAAAGTGCCTTCGTCACATTTCTTGTTAAAAGGTAAGTAAGTATCGTACCGCCAAGACTGTATGGAACAAGACGGTCTGCAAGATGCTCTGCCTTGCTTTCCAATCCCGATTTGAGTTTTTCGGATTCTTCTATCATTGCAACAATCTTTTCAAAACGGCTTGAATTTTTAGTCTGATTTACAAGGATCGTAATTTCGCCCTCTTCTACAACGGTTCCCGCATATACAACTGCGTCTTTTGCTTTTCTTACGGCAACGGATTCGCCTGTAAGGGATGCCTGATTGACCATGGCTTCACCGTCATATACTTTTCCGTCAAAAGGTATTACATTACCCATATGTACTACAACCTTGTCTCCCGGTTTAACGTCATTTGAGGATACAAGAACTTCTTTTCCATCAACCGACAGCCATACTTTGCTGATATTAAGTGACATACTTCTTGCGAGGTCACCAACGGATTTTTTATGTGTCCATTCTTCAAGTATCTCGCCTATGCCAAGCATAAACATAATTGAGCCTGCGGTTCCTATGTCATCCCTGAGGATGGATACTCCTATTGCGGTTGCATCAAGAACAGGCACTTCAATCTTATGTCTGAGCAAGGTTCTGATTCCGTTTCCTATGTATTTAAAAGATTTTGATATTACCATCAAAGCCCTTACAGGTAATGGTATGAAAAATCTGGTTGCGTAATGCAGTGCAATTTTTGTTACAAGTTTTTCCTGATACTCCGCATTAACCTGTCTGCTGGAATTATCTGTAATTACTGCGGGCACCTCGATATCTTCATAGTGGAAACGTCTCAATGTGTTGATTATATCTGTCCGTTTTCCCTTGTATTCTATAACCGCGTCTGCAGTTCTTTCATATACCTTTGCAAAAGTGATATTTTTAGTATTATTAAGAAAATACAACAAAATATCCGCTTCTTTATATGTCATTCTACTGACTGCGAAATGAACTCTCATCCGCTTATCTGATTCATGTCGTATTATAAACTTCATAATATTTTTCTATTTCTCGGATTCTTCTGCTTCTTCAGTATCTTCTTTGACATCCTCAAATTCTTCTGCTTCCTTGGCTGCTCTTTCTTCATTGATTGCCTTGGCATCCGCAAGAATATCTCCTGCATTTTCCTGAACTGTATTGACAGTCTTCATAACACTGTCTTTTGCCCTTAATACGGCAGCAGTACAATTTGTATATACCTTCTTTGCATCTTTGCTGGATAAAATCTTAACTCCGGCAGTTCCAAATGCAAAACCGGCAGCAAAAAGTCCTACTTTTTTCCAATTCACGCGCTGTAAACACTTTAACATATTATGTACCTCCTGCGAGCATTTCTTCAATTTTTTTTGATTATATTTCTGTTATCCCGCAGTGTCAACGATAAAATTTCTCAATAAGATTTGTGTCCTACAACTCTGCATTGTATTTCTGTGCCGCCACTTTCTCCACAGCCTACGAAGCATATAATCCCTATGCTTTTTACACTCTGTCCGGATGTAATCAAGATTGAATGTGTCTCCCTTTGCATTCAGATAGGCATAAAAATCCATTAAGGTACGCAAGCCTGTACCACTGCCGCTATAATGCTTGTAAGCGTAGCTTGTGATAGACATCATGGTTACCCTTACCTACGTACTCTGCCTTGTAGCCCTCTGAAATCATATGCTTCTCCATCCGCTCCCATGCATCTGCATCAAACAGGATATCATTGTCCGACATCTGCCGCATTCCGACTGACGGATAATAGTCCTTCATGATAATGCCCTTTAATGGCAGATACAGCATGTCATAAGGAATCTGCTCTATATTATGTATTTTCTGCATGTTGTCACCATCTTTCTTCCCCAAATGCAACCTGCCTGTCACACAGCTTTAATGCTGCCGGGCGGTGAGTTACAATGATCACTGTCTTGTCTGTCATACTGCGAAGATTCCCAAGCACCACTTCTTCTGTTCCGGCATCCAGTGCACTGGTGGCTTCATCTTTTTTATAAAAAAATGTCATCCCACCACTTTTTTGTGACGTAATGACATTTTTTAGTCCATTTATGCAGTTCGTCACAGCATTTATTCCTGCGTTAAAAGGATTTACCATTCCAAACTATCTTTATTGAGCAGGAAATCATATATACCCATAATGAGAACCCCGTCATCATTATAATATTTTGCAGGTGTATCTTTCGTAATTATAATTTTTTTGAAAGCATCGCCTGTCAGCATCAACGATCTCTGTTCCTGCTCCATTTTTTCTTGTGTAGACATTGCAAATGCTGATTGAATATAATAACGCTTAGATGCCTGATTACATACAAAATCTATTTCTAATTGCTTTCGGACATTATTGCCATCCTTTGTTGTATAATTTACAGGGACTACACCTACATCAACATTATATCCTCTCATTTTTAACTCATTAAATATGATATTCTCCATTGTATGGTTTTCTTCCATTTGCCTGAAATTTAGTCTAGCATTTCTAAGTCCCATATCAGTAAAATAATACTTTGATGGTGTATCTATATATTTTTTCCCTTTAATATCATAACGCACTGCTTTATCAATCAAAAATGAATCACACAAATATTCAATGTAATTTGTCAGTGTATTTTTGCTAATTGTTTTCTGCTTAACACTCTTAAATGTAGCGGATAATTTTGAAGGGTTTGTAAGCGAACCAATGGATGACGAAAGAATATTTAATAGTTCTTCCAATTCTGACCGGTTACGCACACGATGTCGTCCTACTATATCTGAAATATAGGTTTCTTCAAACAGCGATTTTAAAAATGCGATCTTTTCCTCCGGAGTTGTGAAGTTTAATATAAGCGGAAGTCCTCCGTATAGCATATATTCATTCCATCCATCCTGTTTCGTCCCATCGTATACTGACATAAATTCCTCAAAACTAAGTGGATACATATGCACCTCATCTCCACGACCACGAAATTCAGTTATTACATCTTTTGATAAGAAATGTGCGTTACTTCCGGTTACATAAATATCTACATTTCTCATATGAAGCAAACTATTAAGAACTGATTCAAACTGATCTAAAAGTTGTACCTCATCCAATAGAACATAAAACATTCCTTCACCACTTATCTTTTCTTTCAGATAAGGGAACAGTACATATGGATCTTGATATTGTTTATTTTCAAATGCATCAAATGCAATTTCTATAATATGCTCAGCATCTACACCATTTGCTAACAATTGATTTTTAAAAAGTTGAAATAAAAGGTAGGATTTTCCACAACGACGAATTCCGGTTATAACTTTTATTAACCCATTATGTTTTTTACTTATCAATTTATCAAGATATACAGTTCTTTCAATTACCATATAAGTCTCCTTCCTATTGAACATTTTTGCCTATACCCGCATTTTTGTTCAATTAAAGTATACCCAATATTTCAAATAACATCAACACTTATTGAACATTTTTGTTTGTACCCGCATTTTTGTTCAACAGAATCCGATGGGAAACATTTTACCATCCCCCCCGTTTTATTCAAGGTTCATGTGACAATTTGTAAAACTTTTTGTGCACAGTGTATCTCATCCAACGGGAATAACATGCATTTAACTTTTCAATAATAGCCGCATAGATTCTGTATGCACTGAGTCCAAAATCTTTATGTATTATCTTTCAACCCATAACACCGGTACAGCATATCTGTCATTTTTTGCTTATCTGTTCCGCCTATACCCAAGGACTTTAAATCCACTGTTTCATCAGCTATTTCAGATAAGAACTTTTTCATATCCTCTCATCGCTTGTATCTGCAAAAGACAAAACAATGGAAATATCATCAGCACTGTTACCCTTTGAAAATTGTTTCGGGTTGTATGCCCATAATTCAAGTCTGACCTGTTTATCCGGGTATATCAAATCATCAGTCAGCAAGATTTTATTATAGTCTTTCTCGCTAATTGCGTAGGTAACAACGCGGCTTGGATTTAGCATTGTTTTTTCAGAAAGTGCCGTTTCCCCTGCAAATACCATATTTTCTGTAACTTGTGTCTTACGGATTGGCTATTATGATTAAAGGGTCAAAAGGTATCATCAATGCATGCTTGCATGCAATTCGATGTATACCTTAATGACCCACACTTCACCGAGAAAGTAGCCATTTACTGCGAAAGCGAAGGAAATTAGCCCTATTTCAAGATAGCGTCAGATTACATGAATGCATTACATGTAGTAATCTGATTAATCATAATTGAGGGACAAAATACCTTTTGACCCTCATTTTTTATTATTCTACTGTATTCCGGATGTTATGGCAATGAAGATTTTCTTGAGTTTCCGTACGATAAAATTTTTCAATAAGTTTTGTGTCCTACAACTCTGCCGTGTTCGAGAGAAATCACTTCATCGCAAAGGAGTTCTATATCTTCCCTTATATGGGATGATATGATAATCAGTTTATTTTTTTTCTTTTGTTCAAGCATAAAACTTCTGAACCATTTTACACCATCTTCATCAAGAGCGCTTGTAGCTTCGTCAAGAATAAGTATTCCCGGGTCTTCCATTATAGCCTGGGCAATTCCCAGTCTTTTCTGCATGCCAAGACTAAATTTACTTACTTTTTTGGAATCCTCAGGATCCAGTCCTACAGCCTCTATATCCTTCTTAATTTCGGATACAGGTATATTTTTACGTATTCCTGCAAGCAGTTTCAGGTTGGTAACCGCAGAGTATTGTCCGTAAAATGTAGGTTCTTCAATAAGTATTCCTGCATCGGGTATAAAATCACTGTCTTTACCGATTATTTTATCATTGCATATTACTTTTCCTTCTGTAAGTTTCATAAGTCCTATAATGCTTTTCATCAGCACTGTTTTACCCGAACCGTTACGTCCATATAGTCCATATGTCTTTCCACTTTCAAACTCAAGATTTATATTTTCCAGAATGTATTTATTTTTTATTTTGATGGAACCATCTTCTATTTTTATTTTGTACATATATTTCTCCTCTTAATACCTACAAATGCTACAATAAGCATCAGAACTATCCACACAGACATATATATATATGAAAGGTAAAACGGCATATTACTCGTTCTTCCTATTTCTGTATATCTTCCCGCTAAAGAAGCGTTTCCTGCCGGAAAGAAAAAGGCTGCTTTATGTTTTATTGTTGCAAGGATTCCTCCTGCTGCCATAAGTACTACATCTATTCCCATAAACAGATTTTTTTTGTTAAATATCTTTCCGATTAACAGCATTAGCGAATATCCGAATATAAGCAATGTAGTAAGCAATATTGAATGAATAGCCGCTATTCCCGGATATATATGATTATAAATATCACGCTGTATCAGATTAAATACTGTATTGTAGGTAAGCTCCGGATAATAATATGCAAGTTTTGTCGTTGCAGGACTCCATTTTGTGCCTGACGAAATCTTTCCTGCACATGGTATTGTAGACAAAACAAAAACAATTGCCATTATTGTGAAGCTGCATAAAAGAGCAAATATTACTTTCCCGATGAGCCACTTAGTCTTACCCATTCTGTATATGGTAAACATATACCCGTCTTCAAGATTAGGGAAATCCGACATAAGTATAAGTGCAAATATCGGTACTATTAAAAGAACCAGGTATGAATTAGCCGTGGCAATATACGGTTCAAAAAGCTGTAAACCAGCTTCCATCATTTTTGCATGGTTGCACAAACTTGAACCCACAACCTGCCATACAAGAATTGCAAATGCGAGAAGAATAATCATCCTGCTCCTGCATATAAAACTATGGTATTCAGATTTTATGGTCTTAATCATAGGTCACCTCCATAATCTTTTACGGAACGAATCTTCGCAATATTGATTACAATGGCTAATACCCAGATTCCGACAAAAATAAGCAGATTTACCAATAATCTTTTTTCATTATAAGGAATTCTCAGATAATAGGATAAATAACCTGTATTCTGTATTTTCCGGCCGATTTCCGGTTTATTAAATATAAAGTAATTTACCAGAACATTTTGTCCATATCCTACAAAAAAAGGCAGACATATATTAAAATAAATATCCTTGGTCAACGCGTATACAATAAAGCCTATGGATGCACACAATCCTCCATATAGCATCATTCCGAATATTCCATAAAGATATGCAGCTCCAAATCCCATCTGCGATACGAGATTTAATTTTCTTCCCGTATCACTATAACCGCTGCCCTGCATTTTGAATTCTATAAATTCGCTGTCTGCCTCACTAATTGATGGGAACCTTCCATGAATGTATATTGCACATATTATGGCAATAATTCCCATAACAAATACTGAAGAAATAAATGCAAGAAGTGCCTTTGAAATTACGTATCTTTTTATTCCCGTTCTGTAAATAACATACTTCGTTGTCTTATTCTGTTTCTCTGCATACATACCAAATGCAAAGGAAAATGCAGCAAGCATCATTCCATAAGGTGCAAGAGATTCCAATACATTCAGAAATACTGTTTCTCCCATTAAGTGCATTTGCAAAAGTTCTGTTTTGTTATATGTACTGAATATGCTGATACAGTTAAAAGTTCTTCCTTCGCCATCTGTATATATGCCACATATTCCAATAATAATCAGCCCGATAATTATGGATGAAACAATGCCGATGGTTGTAAAGTTAATATATAAGTCTTTTTTTACTGTCAATATAGTTTTTTTCATAAATTACAGCTTTCTGTTATTCCTGTACACGTCTTACGAGTACATCACCACTTTCAACATTTACTAAAGCAACATATGCATCATTATTAACCGGATTAAGTAAATCAACTCTCCAGGATGGAACAATGTACTTTGCTCTATCATTTTTACTTTTGTCTTCTTTATCATTGAACATTCTATATTCCATCTTAATCTGGTTAACTTCAAAATTTACACCGGGCAGCTTTGAAAGTTCTTTTGAAACATTATTGAGTACTGACTCAAGTGATAATATTGTCTCATAATTAGTTATTTCTTTAGGCACGGTGTAACTGTTATATTCTCCGTAATACACATCAATTTTGCCGCTTTCTATCATAAAACATTCTGACATTATGCCTGTTTCTTCGCCATAGTTTTCTTCTTCACCAAAACTTATCTGTCCGCTAATTAACTCCTGGACATCAATACCTTTATAATTTTCGGTTCTGAAGAATCTGAAAACGGTTTCTCCGGAATTTTTAATTTTATATACATACACGTCATATACTTTTGTCTTAATTCCATTTTCTCCTGTGTATGGATAAATTGAATTTATATAATTCTCTGCCGATTCAACAGCTTCCGCAACAGTAACTTCTTTATCAAGGAGTTTATATTTATCAGATAAATCATCCATTCCTATACGGTATCTTTTAATTAATTCCATATCATCCTGCAATCCAAAAAGATAATTTCCACCAAGGATTTTGTTGATGGCTCCTGCTGCATAATTCATTATATTTGTGTCGGTAAATATTTCAGATTTTCTTTTAGTCTTGGGATCACGGTAATAAATTAGTTCAGGAGCTTCTGTGTATTTGGTTTTTGAAATTTTGTTTTCATAATTTGCATTATACCAGTCTTTTTCCTCCTCATATTTACGCAATTCTTCGCCATCATAGATATACTGTTTATCAAGTTCTCCTATAAGTTCAGGTGTCATGTCATCAATAATATAATTTACCAGTTCATCAGGTTTTTTCCATTCATTAAGATATATTGTATCAATCCACCATGTCGCTATTTTATCTGTCTCAGGAAAAATTACACTATCACATTTTATATCAAGATTATCATACTTTGCTGTTTTAATTATTTCCTGTGCCTCTTTTCTTACCTCGTTAAAATCATTTTTAATTATTTCTGATTTGTTTTTGTCCCTACTTCCACAACCTGCCAACATTACTGTAGTAAGTAATAACGGAATAAATGCTTTTTTAAACTTCATACTTTGTACCTCTCTTTTAATTAGGATAATTAATTATGAATTGCAGGAAACAATATACTAATTAATTATGAACAATATATGCTAATCCATTGTAGATAGGGCCATACGCATCACAATACAGTTCTGCTGATATCTTAACATATGTGCCACTTGTCTTCTTTACTGTAAATGTCTTAACTCCACATGATGACATCTTTTTGCTTAGATTTCCATCCATATATATGTTTCCATTCGGACACCCAATTTCAACATACGAATAATAACATCCTCCTGTAGTGATTGAAGAAACTTTAAATGCATACTTCTCATCTGTAGTATAATATAGTTCAACCGAACTGTATTTTAATTGTGCACCGGGCCCATATGAATACACACCCCAACTTCCTCTGTTACGGTCCTTGGCCATAACTCCTACCGGAAGCATTCCTATTAACATTGATACTACCACTGCTAATGCTGCAATTTTTCTTTTGGTTTTTTTCATTTACTGTACCTCCTATACATATCTTTATTTCCTGCAATTCATTTATCAAAATGTAGAATTACTACATAATGAGCTTAATATAAGACGTGCAATGCACACTTTCTGGAAAATTTCAATTGATTTCCACAAAAAAACACCTCTTTTTCAAGAGGTGTTAATTTCTAAAATATAAATATATGACTCCTTAAAAATTACTTAACCCTTGAAAAATAAATTCACTTATAGCCTATATATAATACTTTTTCACAATAAAGTCAAGTTTTTTTTATTTTTTTTGTCACATTTTACAATTATATAGAATTATATGTCGGAATAAATAAATATATTTTTGTTCAATAAGAATCAACGATTTCTATAAGCCACGTATAATATTCAGATAATCCTGACGTCCATCTACAACCGCATATATAACTACTTTTTTATTTTCTTCATCAATTTTGTAAAAAAACAAGTCTTTTTCCAAAACAAGCACTCTATATCCTTGTCTCTTAAGAACACGGTATCTGGGTTCTGTTCCAATGTATGTCTCTTCTCCCAATTCAAGAATCTGTTTTTCAATCTGATTAAGTTTCTCCAATGCAACTGTATTTCCAAAATTCTGGGCAACATACAATATTATTTTTCTTATGCCCTCATCGGCTATATCGGTTCTTATTACTTCATACTTCATAATCACTCCTCCTGAAGCATTTTTCTCAAATCATCGAATGTCTCAGATATCGGAGCAACTCTGCCATTTTTTGCATCATCTTCTGCTTCGGCTAATACCTCTAAGAGTTCTATTCTCGCTTTCATATTTTTATATTCTTCATATGAAAGTACAACCGTATCACCTCTGCCGTTTACTGTAATAATTACTGCTTCTTTATATTCCTTACACTGCTTTGATATTTCAGCATAATGATTTCGTAAATCAGCAGACGGTCTTATTGATTCTTTTAATGTCATCATACTATTCACCTCCGCATATATATCATAATTTGCATATATCTTCAATATTATTTCTTACGGTGTTCCTGTTACTTCTCGTCACACACCTGGAAGATGAAAAATTTTAACCGATAGCTTTCATAATCTCTTTTTCATGATCTCTGGTAAATTCACTTAATTCATAGAATCGAATTCTCTTATTGACTAATATAGGAACCACAAATCCATTTTTTACCAAAACCATCAGTCTGTTAATAATCGTTTTATTTGTTACCGACAATTTCCTGCTGACTTCAATCGGAGTAAACTCTCCTTTATAGTTTTTTATCAGAAATTGCAATAGCTCTTTTTCTTTTCCTTTCAAAAACGACAGACTTCCGGTAATATCTTCCTCTTCAGAAGCCAACTGCAAATCACAGACTTTTCCGGAATACAATTTCACCATTCTGAGGAAATAGTTGATCCAGATCTCCGGATGTGGCGGGTTATCTCTGCCAGAATAGTACAGCGCAGGGAGTCCCATCTGAATGGATTCATAATATTCATCAATATCATAAGCAAAATATTCTTCCAATGAACCGATTCCATTAAAGCCGTATCCATTCAAGTCCATAATATAACCGGATAACAGTCTTGCAGTTCTGCCATTTCCATCTTCAAACGGGTGTATTGTCACTAATTGATAGTGTACAACTGCTGCTACAATCAGAGGGTGGTCATCGGTTGTATTTACATACTCCACCAACTCATTCAAAAGTCCCGGAATGTCGCAATATTCCGGCGGAATATAATCAGGGTTTCCTGTCTTAGAATCATATACCGCAAATAACACTCCCGGTGGCATAGGTCCTCTGAGTCCGATTTTCTCCTTGGAAGCCCCCTTTTCTACCAATTTCTGTACATCTAAAATAAGTTTCATGGATAATTTCTCTTTTTTACTTACCTTTTCTTCAAGATAATTCAGTGCCAGAAAATAATTCCGTACCTCCTGCTCCGGTTTCAGATAATGTTTTCTTCCGTCGCTTTCTATTACTTCATCCACCTGTTTTTCTGACAATGGATTACCTTCAATTTTATTCGAAGCATAAGAACTTTTTTTCTTCGAATTTTTGCGAAGCTTATTCATGACAGTTTTGGACAGCTTTACCGATGATACTTTATATCTGTTCTGTTCAATCTCTGTTATATATCTTAAAATTTCATTCGTTAAAGTCACTTTTATCATATAAGAAAAGCCTCCCTTTCAAATATTATTATATACAAAAGGTAAGCTTTTTTCCATTAATATTTCACTATTTTTTCACTATTTTTCTCTATAGATTTTTTAAAACCAAATAAATCCCGGACAATATCAGCGATATAGACAGCCAGATCCAGTAAAGCAAAGGGAATCAGCAGCAACGCAAATTAGACCTTCGGGTCAAGACTTTCAAATACCCCTGTTCTCTTTGCGACCATTCATTATAGGTTACGGACTAAGGCAGTCTCTCTGACGGGCTATGGTGCTTCGCACCTTTTTTCATGCAAAAATAATTTTTGTATTATCCTTAGAAACTTGAAGTTGCCAGCTACAATTCTTTCATCATACACAATGATTCTGGCATCGAAATGTAAGGACCATAATTATCTATTTTTTCAAATCCTACTTTCCGATATACATGACATGATTCTTGTAGCAGTTCTCCAGTTTCAAGAATCAACCTCTTGTATCCCAGCTCTTTTGCCCACTCAATCAATTCAAGAACCAGCTTGGTTCCTATTCCTTTCCCCTGAAACTCATCTCTGACAAATACTCTTTTCAATTCGGTTGCATCATCGATATCACCATAATGATATTCTCTAATTGCTCCTGCACCAGCGGCTTTGCCATCAACATATACAACTATAGCCTCTTTAATTTCATCAAGTTGGTTGTACTGTTTGTACTTGTCTCTCTTAATTACCCTTCCTACTCGCCTATTTAAATCCATATCTAGTAACTGACAGTTCATAATAAAGTCTTCATTTATGCCAGAACATCTAACAAATTCTATATCATCCATATTCGACCATCCTCCTATGTTAAGTATATAAGAACTTACAAGCTCCACAAATCCCGATTTGTTAATTTGTTTTATTATAGCACATATAAACTCATTCACAATAAAAAAGAGCAACCGAATTTTCTCGATTACTCTCTGTTCATTACTTTTCATCAACAACCTGGAAAATATAGAACTTCAGATAATAGCTTTCATCCGCCGCCCAGAGTATAGGATGGTCCGGTGACTGGGTTCTGAATTCCACCTGTCTAAGCCTCTTATGTGCACTTCTTGCCGCTTCTCCGATTGTCTTGGTAAACAATTCCTGTGTCATGAAATGTGAACATGAACAGGTAGCAAGATAACCGCCGTCTTTGACAAGCTTCATGCCTTTAATATTAATTTCCCTGTAGCCTTTGGTGGCATTTTTAACGGAGTTACGGGATTTGGTAAATGCAGGAGGGTCAAGAATAACCACATCATACTGCTCGCCCTTTTCCACCAGTTCAGGAAGCAGTTCAAATACATCCCTGCATATAAATTCTGTTTTGTCCTGAACATTGTTAAGAACGGCATTTTCTTTTGCCTGCTCAACTCCAAGCTCCGATGCATCCACACCGAGGACACTTTCGGCTCCTGATGTAGCCGCATTAAGTGCAAAAGAACCTGTATGGGTAAAACAGTCAAGCACTTTAGCACCTTTACACAATCTTCCCACTGCAGCCCTGTTATATTTCTGGTCAAGGAAAAAGCCTGTTTTTTGTCCATCAGCCACATTAACCATATATTTTACGCCATTTTCAACAATCTCCACTTTGGTATCAAACGGTTCTCCGATAAAACCTTTAACCCTTTCCATGCCTTCATTAAGTCTTACCTTGGCATCACTTCTCTCATACACACCACGGATATTCATACCGTGGCTTGCAAGCTCTTCTTTCAGACATTCGATAATATCCGCCTTAAGCCTGTCAATTCCGAGGGCAAGGGATTCGACTACAAGGATATCCGAAAATTTATCAATAACGATTCCCGGAAGATAGTCCGCTTCACCGAAGATAAGACGGCAGGATGAAGTATCCACTGTGTCAAGTCTGTATTTTACGGCATCTTTTACTCTCTTTTTTATAAATTCACGGTCTATGTTTACGTCCTTATGACGGGTAAGGATTCTTATTGTTATTTTTGAATTGGTATTGATAAAACCGCGTCCCAGATAATATCCGTCAAAATCCAGTACATCGATAATATCTCCGTTTTCAAATTTTCCCTCTATTCTGTCGATTTCATTATCGTAAAACCACATTCCGCCGGACTTAAATGAACGGCCTTCGCCTTTTTTAATATATACATCTGCCATAATTTTTAACCTTTCTTTTTTTACAAAATCAGGATTTCCACACAAGTATAAAAAAAATATAATCAGCAACAATATAACCATGATTAAAAAATATATGATGTGCGGCCTGACCGGATGGTGTATGGAAGTGTTCTGGACCGGTCTTGGTTCTGCCATAAAAAAAGACAAGAAACTTACCAGCAACACTTCTATATGGATGTTTCCGATTTATGCGACGGCAATCATCATTGAGCCAATCGGTACAAGAATGAAAAACAGGCATTGCGCCGTGATGCAACGTGGTTTTGTATATGCAATGTGTATTTTCATTACCGAATTTCTGACAGGAAGTCTGTTGAAAAAAAATGGTTGCTGTCCATGGGACTATTCAAAAGCCAAACTTAATATCAAAGGCGTTATAAGACTTGATTACTTTCCTGTATGGTTTATCGCCGGACTTTTTTACGAAAACATTCTCTGTAAAGATGAAAAAAAGTAAGGACAAGGGCTTAAAAAGCCCTGCCTTACTGAATTTACATATCGGATTAATAGAGTGGATTAGAGTCTGTTAATGCTTTAACAATAGCCATTGCCTCTGCTTTCTTAACATCATCATCCGTTACTGCAAGAGCGATTGCTTCAGCAACTTTATCCATATCCTCTGTATTAAAGCCTCTTGTAGTTACTGCTGCTGTACCAAGTCTGATACCGCTTGTTGTAAATGGCTTTTCAGGATCATTTGGAATTGCATTCTTATTACATGTAATATTAACTGTATCAAGAAGTTTTTCTGTTGCTTTACCTGTAACACCCTTGCTTCTTAAATCTACAAGCATAAGGTGGTTATCCGTTCCGCCTGATACAAGATTAAATCCTCTGTTTAAAAGACCGTCTGCAAGTGCCTTGGCATTGTCTATAATGTTTTTGGCATAAGTCTTAAATTCAGGTTCAAGAGCTTCTTTAAAGCATATTGCCTTACCTGCAATTACATGCATTAAAGGACCGCCCTGGATTCCCGGGAAAATTGCTTTATTAAAGTTATACTTGTCTGCAGCTTCCTGATTGCAGAGAATCATACCGCCTCTTGGTCCTCTGAGCGTCTTGTGTGTTGTTGTTGTAACAACATCTGCATAAGGAATTGGGCTCATATGCTGTCCGCCTGCAACAAGACCTGCAATATGTGCCATATCTACCATAAGAACAGCTCCGACTTCATCGGCTATTTCCCTGAATTTCTTGAAATCTATTGTTCTTGCATAAGCACTTGCTCCGGCAAGAATCATCTTAGGTCTGCATTCTTTGGCAATTCTTAATACCTCATCATAATCAATGAAGCCCTCGTCATTAACGCCGTAAGGCACGCAGTTAAAATATTTTCCTGACATATTTACAGGTGAACCATGTGATAAATGTCCGCCGTGTGCAAGACTCATTCCCATGTATGTGTCACCGGGATTGAGGATGGCAAAGAATACTGCCATATTAGCCTGTGCTCCTGAATGAGGCTGTACGTTTACATAATCACATCCGAAAAGCTTCTTTGCTCTTTCAATGGCAAGGTTCTCAACAATATCAACATACTGGCATCCGCCGTAGTATCTTTTTCCGGGATAACCTTCGGCATATTTGTTGGTAAGCCAGCTTCCCATTGCTGCCATTACAGCCTTGCTGACAAAATTTTCTGATGCAATAAGCTCTACATGGTCATTCTGTCTTCCCACTTCAAGCTTAATAGCCTCGGCAACTTCAGGATCAAATTCTTTTACTTCATCAAATGAATACATTAATACAGTCCTCCTACTCTTCTCTTTCTTTTACAATAGCGATGTGAACATCATCAAGCTGCTTCTGGTCTACAGTGGCAGGTGCTCCCATCATAACATCCATTGCGTTTTTGTTCATTGGGAAAGGAATTATCTCTCTTATGCTTTCCTCTCCGCAGATAAGCATTATCATACGGTCAACTCCCGGAGCTATTCCTGCATGTGGTGGTGCTCCATAGCAGAACGCATTATACATTGCAGGGAATTTGGCTTTAACATCATCTTCACCAAGTCCTACTAATCTGAATGCTTCTATCATTATCTCAGGGTCATGGTTTCTTACCGCACCTGATGATAATTCGACGCCATTGCATACAAGATCATACTGGTATGCAAGTATATCAAGAGGTTCTTTGTTCTTAAGTGCATCCATTCCGCCCTGTGGCATAGAGAAAGGATTATGACAGAACTCAAGTTCTCCCGATTCTTCACCTATTTCATACATAGGGAAATCTACAATCCAGCAGAATTCGTATGTATTCTGTTTCATATGTTTTTCACTGGCTGCACCGAGAAGTCTTCTGAGTACACCGGCTGTTTTCTGTGCAACAAGTTTCTTTCCGGCTGTAAGTCCTACAAAGTCTCCCGGCTTAAGACCGAGTGTGTTTATTACCTGTTCTTTGATGTTCTGAAGGAACTTAGCGATTCCGCCTGTAATTTCTCCATTCTCATCTACTTTGAACCAATATGCCTTATTGGCTGTGGCAACTTCCACATCCGCACATATTGCATCTATCTGCTTTCTTGTTGCAGTAAATCCGTCAACAACAATTGCCTTTACTGTCTGTCCTTCAAAAGGTCCGAATCCGCATCCTGAAAGAAGTTCTGTAGCATCGGTTAATACAAGGTCAATTCTTAAGTCAGGCTTATCTGTTCCGTATTTATCCATAGATTCAAGATAAGGTATTCTCACAAAAGGAGCCTTTGATGCATTGGAATATACACCATATTTTGCAAATACAGGAGGAAGAACCTCTTCAATTACCGAAAATACATCTTCCTGTGATGCAAATGCCATTTCCATATCAAGCTGGTAAAATTCTCCCGGTGAACGGTCAGCTCTCGCATCCTCATCCCTGAAGCAAGGTGCTATCTGGAAATATCTGTCAAAGCCTGATGCCATAAGTATCTGCTTGAACTGCTGTGGAGCCTGTGGGAGTGCATAAAACTTACCCGGATGATTTCTTGCCGGTACAAGATAATCCCTTGCTCCTTCAGGTGATGAACATGTAAGGATTGGTGTTGTTATTTCCATAAATCCAAGTGAGTTCATCTTGTTACGGAGTTCAGCAACTATTTTGCTTCTTAAAATAATATTGCCCTTAACCGCAGGATTTCTTAAATCAAGATAGCGGTATTTAAGTCTTGTATTCTCATCCGCATCCTTAGACTGGTTAATCTCAAACGGAAGTGCATTGTAACGGCACTTACCGAGAACCTCAATCTTAGATGGAACAACCTCAATCTCACCTGTAGGAAGTTCTGCATTCTTGCTTGAACGTTCCCTTACAACACCTGTTACCTGAATTGTAGATTCCTTATTGACAGAATCTATAACCGACATCATATCTTCTGTCTCGATAACAACCTGTGTTGTTCCGTAAAAGTCCCTTAAAATCAGGAAACCTAAGTTCTTACTTACCTTTCTAATATTCTCATACCAACCAACAACTGTTACGTCCTTACCGGCATCGGCAAGGCGGAGTTCTCCACAGTTGTGTGTTCTAGACTGTACCATAGATAGTTCCTCTCTTTATTTTACTATTGGATTTTTGTAAAATTCCTTAAATTCCTTGTACCCCTGTTCAATGAGGTTGTCCTTCTGGAATTTTTTATTTTTATTCATTCTTACAACAAGCACCTTGATTCCTTCTTCCCGAAGTTTCTGTGCTTCTTTGATAATATTACATAACATCTCTGATTGTATACCTTTTTCTACAAGAAAAGCAATACTATTTCCCTGATTTGGTATCTCAAAATTATTATCCATAAGAATAGTAATTATTCTTTCAAAACCAATTGAAAATCCGCAGGCCGGTGTCTCCTGTCCGGTAAATTTGCCCACCATCTTATCGTAACGTCCGCCACCGCCAACGCTGCTTCCGAATTCAGGAACTTCAATTTCAAAAATTGTTCCCGTGTAGTAAGACATTCCTCTTACAAGCGTAGGGTCAAATACTATATCAAAATCACAGTTCTTTGTTCCGTTGACGCTCTCAATAATCTCAAGAAGATTGTCTTTAGCCTCATCCGGAAGAAATTCAGCGATTGTATCCGCAAGATATAAAAGGCCGTTATCGGCTTTTTCAATTCCGTCAAAAAGACTTACATACTTCTCTACCGAAGCCGCATCATAGCCGTTGGCAATAAGATCTTCCTTAACGCCTTCAATTCCGATTTTGTCCATTTTATCAAGAATAATAAAAACATTATCGTAAGATTCTTCTGCAAATCCGCTGTATGCAGCCATTGCCTTAAGTATTCTTCTGTCATTTATTTTAATCTTGAAATTCTTAAAACCAATCCTGCCAAGCGTTGTGGTGGTTGCAAGAATCAGTTCTATCTCCGCAAGGTTGGTTGGTTCACCGAGTATATCTATATCACACTGGTAAAACTGTCTGAATCTGCCTTTCTGAGGTCTGTCTGCTCTCCATACGCTTCCTATCTGAAGTGCTTTAAAAGGTGATGGCAGGGATGCCTGGTTATTGGAGTAAAATCTTACAAGAGGTACCGTAAGGTCATATCTTAATCCTCCATCAACAAGGTCTGCCTCTGATGAAGCACTTTCAAGATTAAGTTTTTCTCCTCTTTTCATAATTTTGAAAATAAGTTTTTCATTTTCGCCGCCCTGTTTGCTTGAAAGGTTGGCAATATTTTCAACTGCCGGTGTTTCAATGGACGTAAAACCGAACTTTGAATATGTTTCTTTAATTATTCCGATAAGATAATCTCTTATCTGCATTTCCTTTGGCAGAATATCTTTCATACCTGTCATAGGTTTTTTAATCAGTGCCATTATTATATCCTCACTTTTTCATAATCTCTCTTGTTGTAAAATTAATCATCAGCCTGCTGTTCTTAATTTTCTCTATGGTTGAAGGCTCATGAATCAGACGTTGGAAAGCTAAAAATACTTCCATATCATAGCAGTCTATCTCATCTATTATTATCTGCATCGCTGTTTCGATGTCAAATGCCCTTCGATACGGTCTGTCTGAAATCAAGGCGGTAAAAGTATCCGCAACACGCATCACTCTCGCACCAAACGGTATATCTTCGCCTTTTCTGTTTTCAGGATAACCGGTTCCGTCATAGTTCTCATGATGATACAAAACAGAATCAAGAACAAGATCCGAAAAATCATACTGTTTAAGTATATCATAACTTAACTTGGAATGCATTCTCATATATTCCGTTCCATCATCATTTTTATGGTCATCATCCTCATTTCTGCCGTAAAGATACCTTGATAGTTTAAGTTTGCCTATATCATGGACAAGTCCGGCAAGTGCCAGTTCATAACAAATGCTCTCGTCATAGCCCATCTCTTTGGCAAGAAGATATGTAAGATTGCTTACACACACTCCATGATTGATATTATCTTCAAAATCCGATAGAAGTGTTGCCTGAACCGGATTGGCTTTTGCTCTAATTCTCATTAAAAAAACTTCGCTTTCTTTCTATCATTTCATCTACACGTTCTATGTAATTAGATACATCTTTTACATTTTCTATACGTTCAACTCTGTTTTCATCCGGAAAAACTATTTTCGACTGTGCTCCCGCGCCAGCCGCATATATGGACTGTTTCTCTTCCATTATCAGGATGTTATATACACCTTTTTTGCCTTCTTTGGCATATCCAACATTTTCAAAATTACCTGCCATATTTTTCTGACGGTAAAGGTAATAGGGTGTCATGCCCATCATATCGGCATATTCCTTTGTCATGGTGATTATTTCGTCCGTATTATCTATTCTGTAGTCTGCGTATGCTTCTTTCATATAGTTAAGCCTTGCGGCTCTTTTTATTGCCAGTGAATGAACCGTAAGATTGTCCGGGGATAATTTCATTATCTGTTCAAGGGTATTTCTCACATCTTCCTTATCTTCTCCCGGAAGTCCCACAATCATATCCATGTTAATGTTATCAAAACCACAGTCTCTCGCCATCTTAAACGTATCACATATCTGTTCTACGGTATGTCTTCTTCCTATCAGATCAAGGGTCTTCTGATTCATGGTCTGCGGATTGATTGAAATTCTTCCTATTCCGTGTTTTTTGATAACCTCAAGTTTATCACGGTCAATACTGTCCGGTCTGCCTGCTTCAACGGTAAATTCTTTAAGGTTGCTGTAATCAAAACAGCTTTCAAGGAAGCCAAAAAGTCTTTCAAACTGATATGGTAAAAGTGTGGTGGGAGTTCCGCCGCCTATATATATGCTGTCAGGTCTTCTTCCTCTAAGATGTTCCGACAGATATTTAAGTTCTTTAAAAAGTGCGTCAAGATAGCTGTCTACTTTGTCCTTCCACATGCTTATGGGATAGGAGGTAAAAGAACAGTAAAGACAGGTAGTAGGACAGAACGGAATACCTATATACAGACTATATCCATTCTTATAATCCAGTGTCTTTAACAGTTTATTTTCATTTGCAGCAACCTCAAGGCTAAGTAAAGATTTCTTTTCATTAACAAGATATTCTTCTTCAAGATGTCTGATTATTGTCTTATCATCAACACCTTCTTCAACCATGGCAAGTGGTATCTTAACAGGACGTATTCCCGTAAGAGTTCCCCATGGCAGGGACTTGCCCGTAAGAGAGGAATATATTCCGTAAAGTTCTCTTTTCAGTCTGTTTCTGGTTCTTTTCTTATCCTCATATACATCATATTCAAAAGAAGCCCCGGTTATATCTGCACCTGTAACGCTTCCTTTTACCTTTTTGCCATCAACAAATACTGCTATGGAAAGTTCGGGATTATCGCAATTTTCCGTCGTAATTCTTGTATCGGGATAAAATGCCTGTGTCATGACCCTGACATCATTTTCATAATCTTTTGTATTAATACTAAAAAAAATCATTTTATATCCTATCTTACAAAAGGGTTATATTTTTTCTCATGCCCTATAGTGGTTGCTTCCGAATGTCCAGGATATACCTTGACATCATCGGGAAGAGTATATAATTTCTCTTTAATTGAAGCGATAAGGGCAAATGTACTTCCTCCCTTGAAATCACTTCTTCCGACTGATTCGCAAAACAGTGTATCTCCCGAAAAGAGCACACCTTCATCCATAAAATAATAGCACATTCCGCCTATTGTATGTCCCGGAACTTCAAATGCCTTAATTCTGAAACCACCGGCTTCAAATTCTTCTCCGTCCTTAAGGTACACATCTGCACTGAAGGTTCTGCCCTCACCCATAAAGCCTGATGTAAGATTGGCCTCCGGGTCTTCTAATACAGCCTTTTCCGTATTTCCTATATATGCTTTTACATTGAAACGTTCCCTTACTTCATCAAGAGCAAGCACATGATCAAAATGTCCGTGGGTAATAAGAATACCTTCAACGTTTATCTGTAATCTGGCAACACGTTCAATAATTCTGACAGGGTCTCCGGCCGGATCAATAATAAGGCCTCTTTTAGTCTCGTCATCATATACATAATAGGTATTGGTAGCACACATTCCTATTATATTATGTTCAATTTTTATCATACACTAACCTCTCGTTCTCTCGATATCCAGAACTCCTTCAACATTTCTTAATTTATCAAAAAGTTCCCTGAGTGCATCTACGCCACTTATTTCAAAACTAAGTTCAAGTGTTGCCGTTCCTGTCTTGCTTGTACGGCAGTTCATAGTCTTAACATCAATCTTTCTCTCTGTAAGTATCTTTGAAATGTCTACAATAAGGCCTGTTCTGTTATTTGCATATATCTTAATATCTGTTTTATATCTTTCTTCTGAATTTTCATAATCAAGTTTCTGCCATTCAGCATCAATAAGTCTTGATTTATCAAGTTCCGACATGTTAATTACGTTAATACAATCCGTGGTATGGATTGATATTCCTCTTCCTCTTGTTACAAAACCTACGATTTCATCACCCGGAACAGGATTGCAGCATTTTGAAAACCTGACTGCCACATCATGTATGCCCTTAACAATAATTCCGGTCTTAGATGGCTTACCGTCAGCCTTCTGTTTTATGGTACTTTCGGAGTTGTCCGCAAGAATATCCGCATCGGTAATTTCTTCCCTATGCTTCTTATCGTATTCTTCCTGAAGTTTACCAACAACCTGGCCTTCCTTAAGTCCGCCGTGTCCTACAGCGGCAAGTACGGAATCCCAATCCCTGAATCCATACTTTGTCATAGTCTTTTCTATGAATTCAGGCTTAAGAAGATCTGATAAAACAATGTTTTTTGTCTTACAGTAATTATGGATAAGGTCTTTTCCTTTTAAAATATTATCTTCTTTAAGTTCAGCCTTGAACCATGAATTAATTTTGTTCTTAGCCTGCGGGCTTTTTACTACTTTAAGCCAGTCACGGCTTGGTCCTTTAGAATTCTGGGACGTAATAACTTCGATTCTGTCACCGTTTTTTATCTTGTAATCAATAGGTACCAGCTTGCCGTTTACTTTGGCACCCACCATTTTATTACCTACAGCCGAATGTATGCTGTATGCAAAATCAATAGGAGTGGAGCCTGCCGGCAGGTTCTTGACATCTCCCTGTGGAGTAAAACAATACACACTGTCCGAGAATAAATCAAGGTCGCTCTTTATTATGCTTAAAAATTCCTTGTTATCGGACATATCCCTCTGCCATTCAAGAATCTGTCTTAACCATGTAAGCTTTGCTTCCTCGCTGTCATCACCCTTCGTACCGTCAATATTTTCTTTATATTTCCAATGGGCTGCGATACCATATTCAGCGGTTCTGTGCATCTCGTAAGTACGGATCTGTATCTCAAACGGCTGTCCTGTCTGGGATATAAGCGTTGTATGCAAAGACTGGTACATATTTGGCTTAGGCATAGCAATATAATCCTTAAATCGTCCCGGTATAGGCTTATACATCTCATGGATAAGTCCTAACACCGCATAACAGTCTTTGATTGTATCAACAATAATTCTTACCGCAAAAAGGTCGTATATCTGGTCAAGAGTCTTGTCCTGATTAACCATTTTCTTATATATGCTGAAAAAATGCTTTACTCTTCCGTCTATGGTGTAATTTATTCCGGTTGTAGAGAGTTTTTCCTTGACTTCTGCCACAATTTCTTTTACAAAATTCTCCCTTGCCTCTTTACCAAGAGTAAGGTCATGCTCCAGTTTATGGTACACATCAGGCTGGAGGTACATAAGTGATAAATCATCAAGTTCTACTTTAATCTTGGAAATACCGAGTCTCTGTGCTATAGGAGAGTATATTTCCATAGTTTCTCTTGATTTTTCTATCTGTTTCTCAGGCTTCTGGTACTGCATCGTCCTCATATTATGAAGTCTGTCGGCAAGTTTTATAAGGATTACTCGTATATCCTTTGCCATGGCAAGAAACATTTTTCTTAAATTCTCTGCCTGGATTTCTATCTTATCATGCTCATAGTTTAACTGGGTTAATTTGGTAACTCCATCTACAAGAAGTGCAACTTCTTCGCCGAATTCACGGCTTATATCTTCATAAGTTACTTCTGTATCTTCTATAACATCATGAAGTATTCCTGCTATAATTGTCTCTTTATCAAGTTCAAGCTGTGCAAGTATGATAGCCACACAAAGAGGATGGATTATATATGGTTCTCCCGATTTACGTTTCTGACCGCTGTGAGCTTTATCCGCAACCTTGTATGCCTTTTCGATAAGGCTTAAATCCGTGGATGGGTGATAATCAAGAATACTTTTTTTCAATATCTCAAACAATTCCGAAGGAACATTGGTCTGAGGTGGTGTTAATGGTCTTTCTTCAATTTTTCTTCTCTGTCTGTATTCTTCCTCAGGCATATAAGTACCTCCTGTTCTATTATATGATGCCCGTATTAAAGCAGTAACATGTCCGCCGAAATTATTTTCCCGGATATATTATAACCGAATCAACATCATATCCGGCAAGTTTTTTACGTCCTTCAAGTCCTGCAAGTTCCATAAGGAAAATAACTTTCACTACTTTTCCTCCAAGTTCTTCAACAAGCTTTATTATTGCTTCTGTTGTTCCCCCTGTTGCAATAAGGTCATCAACTATGACAACCTTCTGTCCGGGCTTAATGGCATCCTTATGCATCTCTATTGTTGCTGTGCCATATTCAAGGTCATAAGTTGCCTCTACAGTCTCACATGGAAGCTTTCCTTTTTTTCTTACAGGTACAAACGCCTTATGGTTAACATAAGCGATAGGTGTTCCGAAAATAAAACCTCTGGATTCAGGTCCTACCACCACATCATAATCAACATCTTTAACAAGGTCGTTTAGACCGTTAATCGCGAGCTGTAATCCTTCAGGGTCCTGCATTACGCTGGTTACATCACGAAACATAATTCCCTTCTCAGGAAAATCAGGAATTGTTCTTACATAATCTTCAACTTTTTTCATTATATGTGCCTCCATGTTAAATATCTTCTTCTATTCTATACCCTGTAATGCAAATCTGCAATTTTTTATTTCCGCGAAATTCATTAATTTCAGGATAATATGTACAGGAAATTCTTTTATTATTAATAAATGCCTCGTTAAGTCCGTCACAATTATTAAAACACATCGCAAAAATGGACATTCCGTTATTTTTTTTAAGCTCCATTTTAGCAAATTTTCCATCCCTTCCAATCCGCATAAATGAAACAATTATAAGATTCTTGTCTGCAAATACAGGCTTTTCGTTGCCCTTGCCGTAAGGTTCAAGCAACGAAAGTTCGTTAATAATATCTTCGTTTATGTATTCAAGCGGCATAGGGACATCTATCCATACTTTTTCCGTAAGGTCATCCTTTGTAAGATTACTGTGCTCATTGAGATATTTCCTCAATTCTTCAATATTATCTTCTTTAAGTGACATTCCTGCCGCAAGGGGATGTCCTCCGAATTTGGTGAGGAGATGACTGCATTCACATAATTTTTCAAAAATATTATAGCTTTCTATCGATCTTGCCGAGCCTTTTACTCCATCTTCTCCTTTGGTCAGTACAATAACCGGCTTGTAATATTTTTCTCTTATTCTTCCGGCAACAATTCCTGCTATGCTTTCATGACAGTCAGGTAAATATATTACAAGAACGGTATCATCTGTGTAATTCTCATCAACAATTTTTTCTGCCAGTATTACTGCCGCCGCTGTCAGTGATTTACGTTCTTCATTTAAGGATACAAGGTCGCCTGCAAGTCTTTCTGCTTCATATTTGTCCTTTGAAAGAAGCATTTTCAACGCTCTTTTTGCCGTATCAAGTCTTCCGCTGGCATTAAGACATGGTCCTATTATGAATCCTATATGATATGCACATATTTCTTTATCATCAAGTCCATTAATTACCGTAAGGGCTCTCAGTCCATAATTGTCTGTCTCTTTGAACTGTTTAAGTCCTTCTTTTACGAATATCCTGTTCTCATCCTTTAAGTCGACTACGTCACCAACGGTTGCTATTCCGGCAAAAACAAGGAATTCCCTTTCTTTTCCTTCGTTGCCTGTGCGTTTGAAAAGTTCCTGCATAAGCTTATATGACACGCCTGCCCCGCAGAGAAAACTGCAAGGATAACTGCAGTCTGACTGTTTCGGATTCACTATGGCATCCGCCTCCGGAAGAATATATGTCTTCTTACCATCGATTTCTTCATATCTTATATCATGGTGGTCAGTTACAATAACGGTAAATCCAAGTGATCTGGCATATCTGACCTGTTCTGTGGCAGCTATGCCGTTATCACATGTGAGGATTACTTCCCTGCCGTCATCATACGCCTGTTTAATAAGGTTCTCGTTAATTCCATAACCATCTTTTATTCTGTCCGGAACTTCATAATCCACATCTGCACCTAAAAATAAAAGTCCCTTAAACAAGATATAGATGGAACAAATTCCATCTATATCATAATCACCTATTATGCGAATTTTTCGCTTGTTTTTTATAGTGTCAAGAAGGATATCCACAGCTTTTCCCATATCTTTCATAAGCATAGGGTCATACATGGAATCAACGCTGCCGTTAAGATAGCTGTCCATAGCTGCATCGCCTTCTATATCCCGGTTGCGGATTACTCTTGCTATTACCTGATCTATTCCATATTTTTTACCTATGGCACTAAAATCAGCTTTTTTTGAATAAATTCGCCATTCTTGCATTTATTTATTTTCCTTCTTAAGAGCTCTCTTATACGAAGATTTCTTCATCATAAACCATAATGCGCCTGTTATACATACAGATGAGTAACCACCTGCAAGTATACCTACCATAATTGGTGCAGCAAATTCTCTTATTGATGATACGCCTAAAATGTAAAGCATCAATACCATAATAAATGTCGTAAGCGATGTATTAATACTTCTCGAAAGTGTTGATGTAATACTGCTGTTTACAACCTCTGACAATGTTGACTTTGTCATAATCTTCATATTCTCACGGATACGGTCAAAGATAACAATTGTTGCGTTGATTGAGTAACCTACAATCGTAAGCATACATGCTATAAATGTATTTCCAACCGGTATTCTTGAAATTATATAGAATGTAATAACAATTAATACATCGTGAATTAATGCAATAATTGCACTTGTTGCAAATTTTACATCCCTGAATCTTATCCAGATATAAATAAGCATACATATTGTTGCCACAATAACGGCTATAATCGCATCTCTTCTCATCTCTGAGCTTATTGTTGCTGAAATCTTTTCTGAACTTAATTTGTCAGGATTGGTTACATCCACATTATATTTATCTTTTAATAAGCTGTAGAATGAATTCTGCTGTTTTTCTGTGAGCCATTTAGTCTTAAATATTACCTGATTGGTTCCTTTTACAGCCTGCTGCTGTACCGTCGAAAGACCTGTTGCTTTCTTAATTTCTGGAATTATCTCTTTTTCTACTTCATCAAGTGTATATTCTTTATCAAAATTTACAGTTGTTGATGTTCCGCCTGAAAACTCAAGGTCAAGATTAAAGCTTCCGTTACCCTTTACTCCGTTAATTGTCGCAAAAGCAACACCCGTTGCAATAACAAGAGCTGAAATTGATATAAAAATCTTTCTCTTTGATACAAAGTTGACACTTGCTCTTTCCTTGTGGATTCCGTACATTTTTTCCTTATTACATCCAAGATGATAAAGAAGAAGTAATACCCACCTTGCCACAACAAGGGATGTAAACATTGAAAGTGCTATACCTATACCAAGTGTTAATGCAAATCCCTTAACAGGACCGGAACCGATTATTCCAAGTACAATTGCTGCAATAAGTGTTGTAACGTTACCATCAATGATTGCAGAAAGTGCCTTTTTAAAACCTGTTGCAATTGCTGACCTTACAGATACGCCTCTTGCCAGTTCCTCACTTATTCGGGCATTAATGATTACGTTGGCATCCACCGCCATACCTATACCAAGAATAATACCTGCTATACCAGGTAATGTTAATGTAAAGTTAAATACATTAAGGATAAGAAGCATACCTGCTGTATAAGCAATTAATGCAAAGTTAGCTGCAAGACCAGGGATCTTATAGTAAGCTATCATAAATATGAAAAGCAATACAAAACCGATTATACCGGCTTTAACACTTGTGCTTATTGCTTCCTGTCCAAGTGTAGCACCAACAACCTGTGATGATACTTCTTCAAGTTCTACAGGAAGGGCACCGATACGGATTGCAGAAGCAAGATTCTTTGCTTCCTCAATATCTGCCATTCCTTCAATTACACCTTCACCATCGGTAATTGCGCTGTTAACTTTAGGAACGCTGATGAATTCTCCGTCATAATACACACCTATTGACCACTTCTTAGAAGCAGCCTTTGTTGTAGCTTCCTTAAACTTAGCAGCACCTTCTTCAGTAAGTGCAAAACTTACTACGGCCTGTTTGCTTCCTGATGAATTCTGCTGGTATACACCCTGTGCATCCTTTATATCCTCACCCGTAAGGATAATTGTTCCGTCTGCTTTGATTTCATCAAGGGTCTTGTTAAGTTTTGTAACAAGTGCAAGATTGCCTGATGCATCAACCGCATACTGTGATGTATAGTTGGCTGTTTTGTCGTCTGATGCGTACTGGTTAATAAAATATAACGCACCGGGCTTACCAAGTTCTTCAAGAATAGTCTGGGCATCATCAGCACCCGGAATCTCTATTGTAACTCTGTTACTTCCTTCCTTGTATACCTGTGCTCCGTCATATTCCTCTACTCTTTTAACCATCTTGTATACTACGTCGTTCATATCCTGTGAAGATACTTCTCCCACAGCCTGATATGTAACACTTACACCACCATTAAGATCAAGTCCTAAAGTGATATTTCTGGCACTGCCCTTATGTCCGTTGCCGAATCCACACAACACTGTGTATCCGGCGAGTACAAATGCACCGAGCAATGCTACTGTTGCAACTATTTTCTGCCAAATTTTCATTTTGTCTTTTACCGTTTACGGCTATATTACATTGGGTGAGCCGTTTACGGTTTGCCTCCTTATATTTTTTCACCCTTAATTAACAATGCACTTCTATATTACCGTAATCTGCTGCCTCAACGCCTTCATCCGCAAGTGCACATTTAATCATAACTGCACATTCAACTCTCTTACGCTGAAGCTTGCATCCAATATCATACGGATTATTTATATCGTGATTGAAATTATACGCATTAGCTGCGCAGCCGCCACTGCAGTAGAACTTACAGAAGCAGTCCTTGCATTTATCCTTTGAATAAACATTGCTTTCATTAAACATATGGCGTATGTCAGGAGTCTTGATTCCTTCATATACATTACCCATAATAAACTCTTCATGACCTACAAACTGATGGCATGGGTAAAAATCACCCCATGGTGTCACGGCAAGATATTCAGTACCGCAGCCGCAGCCTGATAATCTCTTATATACACACGGACCACCTGTTAAATCCACCATGAAGTGGAAGAAATTAAATCCTCTGCCTTCCTTCTCGCGCTTAATCATCTCAACCGCAAGCTTATCATATTCTTCATATATCTTAGGAAGATCTTCTTCCCTTAATGCATAGTCTTCACTTTCATCAGCAACTACAGGTTCAACCGATATCTGCTTATATCCTAAATCAGCGAGGCTTAATACATCTTTGGAAAAATCAAGATTATTATGTGTAAAGGTACCTCTTACATAATAATTCATCTGATTTCTTGAATCGGCAATCTTCTTGAACTTAGGCATTATAAGGTCATAACTTCCCTGACCGTTTCTGAAAGGTCTCATCATATCGTGGACTTCCTTACGTCCGTCCACACTGAGCACTACATTGCCGCATTCTTTATTTACAAATTCCTGTACTTCATCATTAAGAAGTACACCGTTGGTTGTCATTGTAAATCTGAAAAGCTTATCATGTTCTTTCTCAAGCTGTCTTCCGTATTCAACAATTTCTTTAACAACACCGAAATTCATAAGAGGCTCTCCGCCAAAGAAATCCACTTCAAGGTTGCGTCTTTTGCCTGAATTGGCAACAAGGAAATCCAGTGCTTTCTTTCCGACTTCCGCTGACATTAAAGCCCTTCTTCCATGATATTCGCCTTCTTCCGCAAAACAATACTTGCATGCAAGGTTACAATCATGGGCTATATGTAAACACATAGCTTTAACGATTCCTGACTGTTCTTTTTCCTTTGTAAACTTATCTATATAATCTTCGTAAATATCTTCTGTAAAAAGAACTTCTTCTCTCTTAAGTTCTTCTATTTCCGCACAGGCTTCCAGAATATCTTCTTCCTTATATCTGTCACCCAGCTTCTTAACTATTTCCTCTGTATCATTATCTTCATAAAGAGGAATTATATCATATACAATATCGTCTACAACATGTACAGAGCCACTGTTGACATCCAATACAATATTGTATCCATTGTTCTTATACTGATGGATCACTTTCTCCTCCTACGCAAAACAAGAGAGTGTACGGGTGTCCTGATGATGCTGACACTCCAGAAAAACACTCTCTCATCATTGCTAATTATTAAGTTCTTACTTATTCTCGCAGCTCTGGTTACCAACTGTGCAAGAAGTCTTACATGCTGACTGGCATGATGTCTGACATTCTCCACATCCGCCCTTCTTAGCTGTCTCCTTAAGATTCTTAGTATTAATTGTCTTAATGTGCTTCATGACGAGCCTCCTTTTATTTCATAAAAACTAGTTAGATTATATCATATATTATAATGGAAATAAAGTATTTTTTTATTTCTCCAGCTCAATTTCCCTGCCAATAACTACTGCCTTGGAATCTGCGCCATGACCGACTTCATCCGTTACTGCTATAGCAAGTTCCTTATCATCGCATACATCTGTAAGAATTTCTGCGGCAGTTGTAATTCCTTCCTGTGCAAGTTCCGTAAATGTTCCGAGTAAAACTCCGTTTACTTCATTGAATACGCCCATCTGCTTCAACTGGGTAAAATAAGAACGTATTCTGTTTTCTCTGCCGCTGTTACTCTCCAGGAATAACACTTTATGTCTGAACGACGGCATGTATGATGTTCCCGCTAATTTTAAAAAACAGCGGATATTTCCTCCGATAAGTACGCCCTTCATTTCTTCGCCACGTACAAATTCGTAATCTATATCGTATAAATCATCGCTTTCTCCGCTTAACACCATTTCAAGGTCTGCTTTCTGCCTTTCCCCATATCCGGTAATAATATTTCTTATCTGGTACAGGTATGTGCAGATTCCCGTCTTGCAATATATGGCATTAAGAAGGGTGGTAAGATCACTGTATCCGAAAACCGGTTTACCATTCTCTTCTAACATATCGTAATCAACATAATCAAGAATTTCATTAGCGGAATCGCCTCCGGATATATCAAAAACAACTTTAATTTCCGGATTCCGGACCATTTCATTAAAAACATCTGCCCTGTCTCTGCTGCTAAGTGTTCTGTTTTCCTTAGTACAGTATATATTACCAATTACCGCCTTATAGCCCATATCATACAGGCTGTTTTCAACCTCATCGATTACCTCATGATTATCATTTGGAAATCCATCAGAGCAGGCCACAAGCCCCACCGAATCTCCTTTATCCAACATTTTAAATCTCCTTTGCTTTTACAAATTTATATTAAAAAAAGGTCATGTCATAAACACGACCTCATTAATAGTGCAGTCGGCGGGACTTGAACCCGCACCCAAGCAATATGGACTAGATCCTTAGTCTAGCGCGTATGCCAATTCCGCCACGTCTGCTTAAATGTGTCGCCAATCACCAGCGACGTATTGTATATTATCATATCAGGAATATAATTGCAAGTATTTTTTAAAATTTATTTTTACCAAAAAGATTGACATTAAAATTAAGCAATGCTAAAATAATATAGTTGTTTGCAGTCGTGGCGGAATTGGCATACGCGCATGATTCAGGTTCATGTCCGGGTTTCCGGGTGTGGGTTCAAGTCCCATCGACTGCACTGATAATTTTTGGCTCATGTACATACATGGGTCTTTTTTGTTGAAAGGATATTATGGAAGCTTATTACGAAAAAATGCTGGCATTAGCTGAAACAATCGCCGTTAATGCTCATAAAAGTCAGTTGGATAAGGGCGGGCATCCTTATATCAATCATCCCCGTTTTGTATCTGCACACTGTACTTCTCCTGAATCCAGGATTGTAGGGATGCTTCATGATGTAGTGGAGGACACTGATGTAACTCTTGATGCACTCAGAGAATATGGCTTTAACGAAGATATTCTTATGGCACTTGACCTTGTAACAAAGAAAAAAGGTCCTGATTATGACGAAGATCTCTATTATGAAAAAATAAAAACAAATTCCATCGCAAGAGAAGTCAAACTTGCCGATTTAAAGCACAATTCGGATATATCAAGAATTCCACATCCCACCAAAAAGGATATACAGAAAATAGAATATTACAAATCAAGAATAGAATATCTTGAAAGTTAGTCATACCAGAACTTACAATACAAAAAGACCATATGTATCAAACCGTTACATATGGTCTTTTTTTCAAGACTGTTTTGCAGCCATTTTTTTCTACGGGGGATAATCCCCCGTATATTGTAACATATATATCCTTACGATCAAATCGACTAAATATCCTGTTCTTTTTTTCTGCCCATTATTACTGCAAGAGTTGCTGCACTAAGTCCAAGAATTGCAATATAAAGTGTCATATTGCCATCACCTGTTGCTACGTCTTCATCAGCTTCTACTTCCGGTTTTCTTACAGGTCTTACAGATGGCTTATTATCATCTGTTGCTTTATTACCAGGGTTGATTTCAGGAACTATATCCTCATCACCTTCCACCTCCGGAATTCTGTTTAATCTTTCTGTATATGTTGCAGTATAATCAACATTCCCTTTTACTGATGTTACTTCTTTATCCCAGCCCGCAAATGTGTATGTGTATGTCTCACCTGCTGCCTTTGCAGGATTAGCCGGTACTGCTACATCTTCTCCGTAATGATAGGTTGTTTTCAAAATTACTGTTCCATCTTCATCAAGGAATCTTACAATATACTTATTGTATTCATCTGTATATACTGCAGTATAATCAACATTTCCTTTTACTGATGTTACTTCTTTATCCCAGCCTGCAAATGTGTAATTATATGTCTCATCTGCTGCCTTTACAGGATCGGCCGGTACCACCACATCTTCTCCGTAATGATAGGTTGTTTCTGTTATTACACTTCCGTCTTCATTAAGGAATCTTACTGTATATTCAATATATGATGGTTCATATACTGCCTTGTAATCTACATTTCCTTTTACTGATGTTACTTCTTTATCCCATCCTGCAAATTTGTAATTATATGTCTCATCTGCTGCCTTTACAGGATCGGCCGGTACCACTACATCTTCTCCGTAATGATAGGTTGCTTCTGTTATTACACTTCCGTCTTCATTAAGGAATCTTACTGTATAGTCAATATATGATGGTTCATATACCGCTTTATATACAACATCGCTTACAGCTTCTGTTGAGATTTCTTTATCCCAGCCCGCAAATGTGTAATTATAAGTCTCATCACTTTCCCTGACCGGATTAGAAGGAATTACAATCTTCTCATTGGCATTATATATTCTTTCTGAAATAATGCTGTCATCATAATCTACAAACTTAACCGTATAATCCTTTAAATTTCCCCCGTCTACATGCCAGCCGTCTACTTCACGTTTAAGAACATACCAGCAATCAACCGCATCTTCTTTAACTCCTGCTTTTTCTGCTGTAAGACTTACAAAAGACTTTACAAATTCTTCATTATTATTACCGTAAATAGTATCTGATTCACCTTTTATATAAGCTTCTTCAAGCATTGATATTATATTTTCATATCCGGTAAAATCATTTGTTACAGTAATTGTTGAACCAAGCTTTGTAAAATACTTTGGCTCACGTCCTGTGATGTATTCGTAATCAAACAGATCTTTTCTTAACGATGCTTCGATATTGTATTTATAGAATGCAATCTTAATTGATTTATCAAATACTGCTTTATATGTTGCATCTCCTGTACATACATCGCTTACTTCCTTATCCCAGCCTGCAAACGTATGCTCATAAATATCTTTGTTTCCGGGATACTTTGGGTTGCCCGGTTTAACAATCTTATCACCATATTTTAAATTCTGTTCTGAAATTACTTCCCCATTACTGTTTACGAATTTTACCGTATATCTAATATCCGTTACATCATAAAGTGCTGTATACACAACATCTTTTGTAACTTTTTCAAATTCCTTATCCCAGCCTTTGAATTCATATCTTTTGCCATCAATTTCATAATCTGAAGCTGTTTCCGGCGCCCCACTTCTGACATCTTCAGCCGATGCCAGAGCATCAAATATCTTTTCAGTCTCTTTGCCGTTTACGGAATATATAACTTTGTACTTTTTCTTTACGGCTTCGTATGTTGCCTTATACTCTGCATTGCCTTTACATACAGTGCTTACTTCAGGACTCCATGCTGCCCCTGTATATTCAAATTCAACATTGTCCGCCTTTTCAGGTACATCAGGCACCGTAATTGTATCATTATATGAATAGTTATGTTCTGATAACACCTCTCCGTTTTCATATAAAAACTTAACTGTATACTGTTTTACTTCCTCAGTAAATGACGCGTATACTGTTTTATCTGACTTAACATTAGTTAAATCTGCTGGATTATCATTTACGTCAACCCATCCGTTAAAAGTATATGAAACATACTCAGTTTCAGCTTTTACAGGTGTAGCGCCATTGTACCTTGCACTCTGTCCATCAATAACGCTGATTGTTTCAATAACTTCTGTTCCATTTACAAACTTAACGGTATGTCTTGTGACATTCTGTTTGTTTTCAAGTTCAAAAGCAATGCCTCCATCATCTAATACATAATGGCAGCTGTTTTCCTTATCATAGAATGTCATTTTATCAGTAAAAACAACTGTGACAGATTTGCCATTAACTGTGAATGTTACAGGATATGACATTGTATAATATATTGGGTCATTTTTTGAACCAATATAAAAGTCATTACCAAGCAAAACAGCGTCACTGCCATCCATTAATTTTCTGTTGTTAATTTTGATATTAACTTTTTCTCCATCACCATACGCTGCGGTAACAGTTATTTTATTCATATCAAAACTTTTTTTGTCCGTCTTAACTGTTCCTACCAATTTCCCATTATCGTACAGTTCAAACTGATTATTAACAGGAACGTAAAGGTGATTCGCTTTTATACCCTTTGCTCTTAAAACATTAACAACATACGTTTTGGTTTTTTTCCCATTATTTACAACAACTGTTGTGCTGCCACGTTTCAATCCTTCGACTACAAGCTTTTTTTCTCCTATAATGTTAGTATGGATACTTGCTTTTGCAACCTTAGGATTGCTGTTAGATTCAACCTTCCATTTACTCCAATCAAATGTTACACTATCCTTTTCTCCCTCTTCAACAGTTATTACATTATTCTCTGCTGCAAGAGTTTTTCTTGAAAATCCTGAAAATACTGTAGTAACTGTAAGTGCCACAGCAAGAATCATACTAAGCACACGTCCTAATACATTCATCTTTGTTTTCATTTTTCTGCTCCTTTTCCTGTTTTTCCATATGATGCCATATTATCACACCCATTTTTTTCATTCTCCCCCCTGATTGGGGGGAATTGGGCAAAGCAGATATATTTAATTATATTGAAGGGAATGTGCCGTTAAGAATAAAAAACGGCTTTAGAAAATTTAATTTTATTTTATTTAGTTTATAAGTTTTTTATATTTATTTCACAGTTTAGACTTATTTTCACGTTACAATACATATTGTACCAAACCAAAAGAAAAGACTATATCCTTTTTCTTCATTCCTATCCGGGCACCTCTTAACCGAGGTGCCCCTCCTATTTTTACCGGTTCTTTATCTGTTCATCCAGTTCGGTAAGATATTCCCAACGTTCCATTTTATATTCAAGTTCTTCATTGAGTTTATTTTTTTCACAGTCAAGTTCATTGAGTTTTACGAAATCATTGGAATTTTTTACCATAAGATTATCAATTTCCGTAATCCGTGCTTCTATTTTTCCGATATCATCTTCAATATGCTCAAATTCCTTTTGTTCCGCATAAGTAAATTTAAGTTTTTCCTGCTTAACTTTTTTTCCGGTATTCTTCGGTATCCCGGACTCTGCTTTTACAGGTTCTTTGTCAAATTCAGCAACCAGCTCATAATCCGAGTATCCGCCCTCATACTGTCTTAACCTGCCATTTTCAAATGCAAAAATTCTTCGTACCACTCTGTCAAGAAAATATCTGTCATGGCTGACAGTTATTACTATTCCGTCAAAAGAATCCAGGTAATCTTCAAGAATAGTCAGCGTCTTTATGTCAAGATCATTGGTCGGCTCGTCAAGAATCAATACATTAGGTGCCTCCATAAGAACCCTTAACAGATTCAGGCGTCTTTTTTCACCACCTGAAAGTTTTTTTATAAGGGAATACTGTTCTCTCGGAGGAAAAAGGAATTTGTCAAGCATCTGGGATGCAGAAAGTGAGCCATCCCGCGTCTTAACATACTCTGCAGTATTTTTGATATAATCAATCACCCTGATTTCAGGGTCCATAAAGCTTATCCCATCTTCCTTACGTGTAGATATTTCCTGTGCATAATATCCGATTTTTACTGTCTGGCCGATAACTATTTCCCCTTCGTCAGGTTCAACAATCCCCATAATAAGCTTTAACAGAGTTGTCTTTCCACAACCGTTAGGACCTACAATACCTATGCGGTCATTTTTAAGAAAAATATAACTAAAATCATTAATAATATGCCTGTCGCCGTAGGCTTTGCTAAGATTATTAATTTCCACAGTGGTTCTTCCAAGCCTTGTGGATATGGAACTTAATTCTATTTCCGAATCCTGTTCAGGACGTTTTCTGTTTTTAAGCTCCTCATAACGCATGAGTCTGGCTTTCTGCTTGGTGCTTCTCGCCTTTGCTCCTCGCATTACCCATTTAAGCTCGTTTCTTAAAAGATTGGCTTTCTTGCTGTCCGTTGAAACAGCCATTTCCTCTCTTTCGGCTTTAAGCTCAAGAAATCCCGAATAATTGGTATTATAGCTGTATATTTTCCCTTTATCCAACTCCACTATTCTGTCAGAAACGCTGTCCAGAAAATATCTGTCATGCGTAACCATAATTACCGATTTTTTATAATCCTTAAGATAATTTTCAAGCCATGTTGACATCTCATTGTCAAGATGGTTGGTAGGCTCGTCAAGAATCAGTATATCCGCACCGGATAATAAAGTCCTGACTAATGCTATTTTTTTACGCTGCCCTCCTGACATATGGCAGGTCAGCTCATCATAATCCGTTAGTCCAAAAGTCTGAAGCATAGCCTTTGCCTCTGCCTCCACCGCAAACATATCCTCATCCTTTGGTACATCCGTCATTACATAATGTATAACTGTCTCATCATCATCAAATGACGGATGTTGTGAAAGCATTTCAATAATAACTTTATTGGCTATGGTAACTTTGCCCTCATCAGGTACAATATTTCCTGCTATTATATTAAGAAGCGTTGATTTTCCCGTTCCGTTAATACCTATAATTCCTACTTTTTCACCTTCCTCAAGAGAAAATGAGGTATCATCAAACAATTTTCTTTCCGAATAAGAATGTGTCAGATTCTCTATAGTTAAAATATTCATACATTTATTTTATTATAAGAAAATATGCCGCAATAGCCGCAATTGCCACTACTGCTATGATAATTCCTGTCAATAAACCCTTTCCTGATTTAGTTTCTTCCTGAACATCTTCCACAATGTTTTCTTTAATTCCGATACTCATTCTGTCAAGAGTATTCCGGTCCCACAAAAGCACTCCGGCTTCATCACCAAGTTTCTTTGCCCCTGATATAAAAGAACTATTGGTTATAAATGCACGGGCATCATGAGACATGTCTTTTGTTCCATCCACAAATTCCTTCATAGCTGCCGTTCCGACTGCGTCTATATCATACTGACATTTAAAGCAGTATTTTTTATCATCTTTTACCGCCGTTATATCATAAGGTTTTCCTGTATGCATCTCAACTTTGTCATAATTAAGAGCTGTAAGCATCTTAGCTATTAATGGTAAAAAATTGTCTTTGTCTCTGATTATCATAAAATATTGTTACCTCCGTATTTTTCGACTTAATATGTGACATTATAACATATTTTTATTTTTTACGTATAGGTTTATTGTAGAATTTCTTGACTATATTGCCAACTCAATGTAGTATTTTATTATAATACATTTAGAGGTTTCTTATGGAAGATAATATAATTGAATTAAAACAGGGAGAGGTATTGCTCCACACCAATGATGAGATAAAATGTCTTTATCTTATTCTTAGTGGGGAGACCGATATTTATTCCCGCTACGGCAGAATAAGCACATCTGCCGGAAGTATTCTTGGGTTATCAGGCAGTTTATATGGTTTAAGTTTGTATAATTATGTTGCAAAAAGTGACTGTACTTTAAGGAAGTTCACGGTATCAGGAATCTCTGATCTTGAAAAAATACTACGTGAATATCCTGATATGGTACCGGATATCGTAATCCTTAATGAACATTTTATAATGGAACTTATCAAATTATATCTGTCCATGATGATAAAATGTAAAAGAAAAGATCCATCATTCACGCCCGACAGCAGGCTTAACAAATGGGTTCTTGACAAGCATAACGGAATAGCATCCATTCCGGAAGATATTAAGAAAGCATATTTCGGAGCGAACATAAGTAATTCAGCAGGTATCATTATTGAAAATACTGAATTTATAAATCTCCTCCATGAAATATGTCTTGATATGTCAGAACTTCTAGGCATTAATAACGACTACATTCCTAAACAACAGAATGCAGCAGCCAGAAGTCCCGTTCCCGCACTGACATTTACGAAGGACGACCTTTTTATTCTTGATGAGCTCAAGGGTTCATTGGATAAAATATTGGATTATTCTGAAATTGACGATGATACCAGAGCTTCTGTAACCGACACTTTCAGACGTTTCAAAATATGCAGCGACAGATTATCAAGTGATGAAAATATACGTCTCTTGAGAAAACAGATAACCGGATTTTTCTATGACATATACTATAAAGTATTTATTAAATCCATTAATGATGATGCCATACCTTCGTATATATATATGTTTTTAAATTTTGGATATATGGATGAGGAACTTGCCGGTGAGGAGGTATCCGTCCTTCTTTATAAAATATATAAAGCCGGCGATTCGCTGTTTAACAATGATAATATATTCACAATGTACCGTTGGTTAAAGCTCGTAATGTCGGGGGAGAAGAACCCTAGCCGCAACAACTTTGACCAGTCATACGAAGAATTCATCCGTCAGGAAATCAAGAATAACAGAATAGATATGCCCGAGGAATCTGCATTAAATAATTGCGAAATGAAACTGCGTTTTGAAATTGACAACCTTTTCAAATCAGCCAATTATATGACCTACGGCAGGGTAAGTACATTCGTACCGGTTGTAATTAAAGAAAATATTGCGAAAAATATTCCTGATGCCATGCTTTCTGCAGATAGTGTCACAGATATCATAACCAAAATTAAGGAAATCGATTTTTCTTTGTTTTACCGTTCTATCGTATATACCAATGAAGAACTCGGCATAAGCCAGTTATATGTATATGAGGAATATCTCCCTGAGATTATCCTTACACCATGTATCGGCTCCAGAGGTGTTCTGTGGCAGGAAATCAATGGCAGAAAAAGAAATTCTTCCGCCAGAATGTTATTTCCTATATTCTGTAACACAATTCCCGAAAATATATTTCTTAATGTCATGGGAAAATACCGTTGGGAAATATGCAGGAGAATACAGGGTTCCTACTGGAATGTGGCAACTGAAAAGTCCCTCACCTCCGAATATTACGATTACCTGCTTTTCTATAAGAAAAACAAAGACTTATCAGAACAGCAGAAAGAGAAATTAAAGTCCCTCCTTATCAACTGCCGTAACAATTATTCAGAAGTCTTTGCGAAGGATTACGAGACATGGATTAACTACGAATCAAAGGGAGCAAGTAAACTCAACAAAATATCCCGTAATATACTTGCAAAATATTGTCCATTTAACAAGGACATACGCAAAGTGCTGAGAAGCAACCCGATATTTACAGACTGCATTGATTATTATGAGCGTCATATGTTAAATGACAGACGAAAATATGATAACCTTATTAAGGTAATGCAGACAAAGAATATTCCTATTCCTAAAGAAATAGAAGAAACAAGAGCCTACTATAGCAAGTAGGCTCTTTATTTTATAATTTATTTAGCTGTGATATACTTCTGTGCTACAAGTAATTCTGCGCTTAATACCGCTCCTCCGGCAGCACCTCTGATTGTATTGTGTGAAAGTCCTACAAACTTCCAGTCAAATACAGCATCTTCTCTTAAACGTCCGAATGAAACACCAAATCCGTTTTCATAATTAACATCAAGAGCTACCTGAGGTCTGTTGTCTTCCTCAAGGTACTGGATAAAATGCTTAGGAGCACTTGGAAGATTAAGTTCCTGTGGAAGTCCCTTGAAGTTAGTCCAACGGTCAAGAATTTCTTCCTTAGTTGGTTTCTTTTCAAAATTAACAAATACTGCTGCTGTATGTCCGTTTAAAACAGGTACTCTTAAACACTGTGTTGTAATAACAGGTAAAGCTGCTTTCTCAATATGTCCGTCAACTAATTTACCCATAAGTCTTAATGGTTCCTGTTCACTCTTCTCTTCTTCACCTGCGATGTATGGAATTACATTGCCTTCCATTTCAGGCCAGTCTTTAAATGTCTTGCCTGCACCTGAAATTGCCTGATATGTTGTTGCAACAACAAGCTTAGGTCCGAATTCTTTAAGTGCAAAAATTGCAGGAGTATAACTCTGGATTGAGCAGTTAGGCTTAACTGCGATAAATCCTCTCTTAGTACCAAGTCTCTTCTTCTGGTATTCAATAAGTTTAAAATGTTCAGGATTAATTTCAGGAACAACCATAGGAACATCCTCTGTCCAACGATGTGCACTGTTATTAGATACAACAGGTGTCTCTGTCTTTGCGTAATCTTCTTCTATTTTCTTAATTTCTTCCTTAGTCATATCGACTGCTGAAAATACAAAGTCAACCTTTGAAGCAACTTCTTCAACATCCATTACATTATAGACTATCATCTTCTTAACTGCCTCAGGCATAGGTGTTGTCATTTTCCATCTGTCGCCTACTGCATCTTCATAAGTCTTTCCTGCTGAACGTGGGCTTGCTGCAATTGCCACAACCTCAAACCAAGGATGATTCTCAAGCAAAGAAATAAATCTCTGTCCTACCATTCCGGTTCCACCAAGGATACCTACTCTAAGTTTCTTTTCCATTTCATTTCTCCTATCTGCTAATTCTTGTCATAGACTGCAAATTCCAATCCTTTACTACGGATTCCGTCTATAAAATCACCTAACATATCCCTGTTAGTTGATGATGAACCACTTAACTGGTATATTGCACCGCCATGAGCCTTATTAAGTGCATTAGACAAAGCCTGTGATACCTCCGGCTGATTATTGACATCCCAGTCAGAGTATGCATAACTCCAGAATACAGTCCTGTATCCAAGCTGTCCCGCAAGTGCAAGTGCCTGTTCACTGAAGTATCCTGACGGAGCACGGAACAGATACATCTCATACCCGTAAGTTTCATAAACGTAATTGTATAACACATCCATCCTCGTTGTCAAACTATTTACAGATAATCCGGGAATTTCTTCTCCGGTATCAGTGTAATTTCCGAGAACATGCCCTTCGTCAATCATTCTTTTTATTAATTCCGGATTCTTTTCCGCATAGTTTTTTGTTATAAAGAAAACAGCGGAAACATTTTTTTCTTTAAGTGTATCAAGAATTTTATCCGTATTGCCATATTCAAGAATCTCATTAAATGTAAGCCAGACATAATTGCTTTCAGGCTGTATAAAGTCCACTTTATAATCGCCGTATTTTAATTCATAAAAAGCCAGATTAGGTCTGTTGGTTGTCTTATCAAAAGTATTGCCTATTCCGTAATATACTCCATCCGCACTTAATGAATTAATATCTTTAACATTAATTCCCGTATTATTGTTCATATATGGCGAATACTTACCATCCCCCATAATGTTAGACGGCATCTTACCTGCTTCAACAATGTTTACCTCAAATCCCTTCACCGCACAATTTCCATATTCATCCCTTGCGATTACTTCACAGTTATATTTTCCCACTTTGTCAAAAGACAGGTTATTAATCATATTCTTTTTGCTATCGGCTGCCGTAATATTATCGGAGAATCCGTATGTAACTTCTGAATAATCATTTACAGATTTAACTACATCCGGCAGAGCCAAATCCGCCGATACTTCAAAATAAAATTTACTTCTTTCAAGCGTGATTTCCGGCTCCTCTGTATCAGTTACCTTAATACGAAAAGTCTTTGATTCATCTTTGTAATTTATCGTTGCCGTATAAACTCCGATAACATCCTTATTAACCTCAGAAAGATCCAAGGTCATCTCCTGAAGTACCTTTTTAGGTGCCCTAACATAATCTTTAAGTTCCGTACTTATCCCGCTGCCCACATTAACCTCAAATTCTTCCCTGTACAGGTTAATATTACCATTGCGGTTACCACAACCCGTTGCGGTAGCCGTTAAAAAAGTGGCAGCTATAATAGCCAGTCGTTTTTTCAAAGTATTCCTCCTTATCTGTCAGTATATTAGAAAAAACGGGCGTCCAAAGGACACCCTTTCCGTGAAATCAATATAAGCTACTAACGGGATTCGAACCCGTGACCTCCGCCTTACCAAGGCGACGCTCTACCTCCTGAGCCATAGTAGCAAGTTCATGAACAAATGTACCATATTTGCAGAATATATTCAACAATTTTTTAAAATTTTATTTCTTATTCTCTGTATGGCATTATCTATTGACTTAACAGGTTTTTGCAATCTTTCCCCGATTTCAGCATAACTAAGGCCTTCTATGTAAAGTTCAACTACATTTTTTTCAAATTTACTGAGGTCATTATCCATACAGGTCTGAATCTTAATTACCTGTTCTTTCGCTATAATCATCTCTTCAGGATTTTTCATGCTGCCATCTACTAACGTATCTACAAGCTTAATATCCTCATCGGATCCATTATCATTAATTGTCTCTTCAAAAGAAACATAACAATTGAGTGGTCCATTTTTCTTTCTGTTATATCTTGTAATTGTGGACCTTATATGCCTTGATACGCATAACGAAGCAAATGTCATGAACAATGCGTCCCTATCCGGATTATAGTCCCTTATTGCCTTAAAAAGGCCAAGCATGCCCTCCTGAAGCAAATCTTCATTATCGGCACCTGCAAGATAATATGAACGCACATTTTTTCTTACAAGATTTTTATATTTTTCAATAAGATAATCTGCAGCTTTTTCATCACCTGAATGATATTTTGCCACAAGTTCTTCATCAGAAAGTAATTTGTAAGTATCAGTAATTGCCATATATTACATCCTCTGTCTGACTATTTCATAAGCAAGAACGCCTGCTGCAACCGATGCATTAAGCGAATCAATGTTACCCTTCATAGGGATTGACGCAACATAATCGCATTTTTCTTTTACAAGTCTGCTGACGCCTTCTCCTTCGTTACCGATTACAAGTCCTATCGGTCCCGTAAGATTTAAGTTATACATAGTCTCGCCGCCCATATCGGCACATACAAACCATAATCCTTCTTTTTTGAGTTCCTCTATTGTCGCGGAAAGATTGGTAACCTTGGCAACAGGTGTATAATTAAGTGCTCCCGCACTGGTCTTTGCAACAGTTGCCGTAAGACCTACCGCACGTCTTTTGGGAATAATTACACCATGTGCTCCTGCAAGGTTCGCTGTTCTTATTATTGCTCCAAGGTTATGAGGGTCTTCTATTCCATCAAGTATAAAAACAAACGGTGGTTCACCTTTTTCTCTTGCGGCATTCAGAATATCTTCCACTTCCGCATAATCGTATGCTGCCGCATTGGCTACAACTCCCTGATGATGACCTGTCTTTGATAATCTGTCAAGAATTTCCCTGTCAACATATCTGATTATTGTGTCTGTCTTTTTAGCTTCACGGATAATTGTCATTACCGGTCCATCTTTACATCCATCAAGCACGTAAAGTTTATCAATGGTTTTGCCTGATCTGAATGCTTCAATTACTGCATTTCTTCCTTCAATGGTAAATTCTGTATATCTCATGAGATATGTTCCTCCTGAAATCCTTTTTTTACAAGTTCCATAATCCTGTCAAACTTTTTCTGAAGATAGAGGTAGCCGATTAACGCTTCAAATCCGGTAGCTTTTCTGTAATCGGAGGTTGATGCATTCTTGGCTTTGGTGCAGGAATGGGCATTACGTCCTCTTTTGTATGCCGCTTCTTCATCTTCACTCAGCATATCCATTATCGACTCAATAATCCGTGCCTGGGTTGATGCTTTGGCAAGGTTGCTTGCCTTTTTATTAAGTTTGTTAACAGGTGCATTGCCTCTGGTTACAAGATTGGTTCTTATAATCAGTTCATATACGCAGTCGCCAATATAGGCAAGTGTCAGAGGAGAATATAAAGCAACGTTTACCTCTCCTATCTGAAATGCCTTTTCCATTGCCTCAAACATTAATCTATCCTCACACTATTTCCCATATAGTTCCTTCTCTGGTATCCTTTATCTGTATGCCTTTTGCCGCAAGTTCATCACGGATTGCATCTGCCTTTGCAAAGTCTTTTTCTTTCTTTGCAGCTTTTCTTTCTTCAATCTTTGCAAGAATGTATTCTTTAAGTTCCGAATCCACAGAACTTTCCTTATCATTACCATGGTCCTTTAAGAGATCAAGTGAAAGCACTTCGTCAAAACTCTTTATAAGTTCCAGCTTGGTCACATCATTAATATCACTTCTTAATACATCATATATAACGGTTATTGCCGAAGATGTATTAAGGTCTGAGCATATTGCGTCTTCAAATTTATTTCTAAAACCGGCAAATGCTTCTTCATCCACACTGCCATCTGCCTTCAGTTCCCCAATTTTCTTGATAAGTTTATTATATGCCGTTGTCATATTATCAAGAACTTCATAAGAAAATTCAAGGGGTTTACGATAGTGTGACTGTAAGCAGAACAATCTGTATACAAGTGGATTATAGCCTTTTTCTTCAAGAAGTGATACTGTAAGGAACTCACCTTTTGATTTACTCATCTTTCCCGATTTATCGTTAAGATGATGAACATGGAACCAATAGTTGCACCACTTATGTCCGAGATATGCCTCACTCTGGGCGATTTCGTTGGTATGATGTGGAAAAATATTATCTACGCCGCCGCAGTGGATGTCCATATATTCGCCGAGGTGCTTCATACTGATGCATGAGCACTCAATGTGCCATCCCGGATATCCTACACCCCATGGGCTGTCCCACTTAAGTTCCTGATTGTCAAATTTGGATTTTGTAAACCAGAGTACAAAGTCTGCCTTGTTCTTTTTATTAATGTCTTCGCTTACGTCATCCCTGACTCCGACCATAAGTTCTTTCTCCGACTGGCTTGAAAAAACATAATAATCATCAAGCTTAGATGTGTCAAAATATACGTTGCCTCCTGCAATGTAAGCATAATCTTTTTCAAGAAGGACTTTAACCATATTAATAAATTCAGGAATACAGTTAGTCGCAGGTTCTACAACATCAGGTCTTTTAATGTTAAGCTTACGGCAGTCATCAAAGAAAGCATCTGTATAATATTTAGCAATCTCCATTACAGTCTTATGTTCTCTTTTAGCACCTTTAAGCATCTTATCCTCACCTGTATCGGCATCACTTGTAAGGTGTCCCACATCCGTAATATTCATTACACGTTTTACATCATAGCCTACATAACGTAAAGTTTTTTCAAGAATATCTTCCATAATATAGGACCTTAAATTTCCTATGTGTGCAAAATGATATACTGTAGGTCCGCAGGTATACATTGCTACCTTTCCGTCAACATTAGGTATAAACTGCTCAACTTTTCTTGTAAGTGTATTAAAAAAATATACTTTATTTTCCATCGTATTGCTCCTGTTTCTCTTTTAATTTACTTAACTGTTTCTGAATGTCATCAAGCTCTGCTCTTACAGGATCCGGTAAATGAATCTGATCAAGGTCTTTGTTAGGAAGCCTTATATCATCACATTTAACCACTCTGCCCGGTATTCCCACAACTGTTGAATTAGGAGGAACTTCCTCAAGAACTACGGAACCTGCACCTATCTTGGAACCCGCACCTATTGTAAATGAACCGAGTATCTTGGCCCCTGTACTTATCATAACATTATCACCGATAGTAGGGTGCCGCTTGCCATGTTCCTTGCCTGTGCCTCCGAGAGTTACTCCCTGATAAATCGTAACATTGTCGCCGATTATAGTTGTCTCCCCGATTACAACACCATGTCCGTGATCGATAAAAAGACCTTTTCCAATCTGTGCGCCCGGGTGTATTTCAATTCCGGTCTTTCTTGCAGCCTTCTGCGAGATTTTTCTTGCTTTATAAAATTTACCTTTGAGGTAATATTTGTGTGCCTTTCTGTATTCCCATATAGCCCAGAAACAAGGATAAAGAAATACTTCCCTATTGGATTTCATTGCAGGGTCCCTGTCTTTTATGACCTCTATGGATTCTTTAACATATTCTCTGAATTTCATGATATCTCCTTAATATTAAGAATTTCTGTTGCAACATCCCTTACAGGATTCACAGTCAGCAATTCTGTCATTCATAATATCATTATATACAATATTTTCAACCTTGCTAATCATTGCCACCGCCTGGGCTGATATTCCAAGTCCCTCTCCGGTAAATCCAAGTCCCTCTTCAGTCGTCGCCTTTACGCTTACCCTGTCTATGTCAATCTTAAGTGCATCCGCAATATTCTGTCTCATAGCCGGTATATACGATGCCATTTTAGGCTTCTGTGCTATTATAGTGCTGTCTACATTGTCTATAACATAATGATTATCTTCTAACATCTCTCCGACTTTTTCCAGAAGATAAAGGCTTGATACCCCCTTATATCTTTCATCACTGTCAGGAAAATGCTTTCCGATATCTCCCAGTGCCGCTGCTCCCAAAATTGCATCTGATATGGCATGCAGGAGAACATCGGCATCCGAATGTCCCAAAAGTCCTAATTCGTATGGTATCTCAACTCCGCCTATTATCATTTGTCTGTCAGGTACTAATCTGTGAACATCATATCCCGTTCCAATTCTCATATCAAATCCTCTTTCTATATATACAAACCATCTTATTTCATTTTACAACGAAAAGAACCCTTGATTAATAATCAAGGGTTCTTCTTAGTAGCGGAGAAGGGAATCGAACCCCTGACACCATGGGTATGAACCATGTGCTCTAGCCATCTGAGCTACTCCGCCATATAGAATTATCTGAATAAATGGGACCTACAGGGCTCGAACCTGTGACCCTCTGCTTGTAAGGCAGATGCTCTCCCAGCTGAGCTAAGATCCCAAAATTCATATCTATATCGCAGTGCTTTTCGCAACCTGCTTGACTATTATATTACTAAAGTCTTAACTTTGTCAACACTTTTTTATAAATTATCTAATTTTTTATTTCACCTATATTTTCTATGTCCCAAAGCAGAATCATACGCTCGTTTTTGTCATTAACTGCTTTAATACATAATGTCTGGTCAACTACAAGATAATCTGCATCCAGCACCTTATAAACCGTAGGAATAACAATCTCGTTACTGAGTACGCCTCTTCCCACGTTGTAAAAACGCAGCTTCGTACCTGCTATATATTCGTCCGATGTAAGAAGATAGGGACTTCCGCTGTAAAATTTCATATTATTCTTTTCATGTGCAGCGTCAAGCGTAAAAATATCTTTAAGTCTCGGTCTGCTGAAATTGTATACATACACATCAGCATCTTCTTCTCCCGATGTCGTTAGATAAGCATCTCCCGCACAATACAGTCCATTTTCTGCCTTACAGATTATCGTTCTTTTCTGATTTCCGATATCAAGTCTTTCGTAAAACGAACCTTTATCTCCACTGCAAAGAACAGCTATGTAATTTCCGTTATTCTCTATATATTCTACCTGTACATCCTTGTAAACGTCATCATATTCATATACAGAAACGATTTTACCCGTATTAATAATGTATTTGTATATATTATTATCGCCTTTCACTGTACAGTATAAACAGTCTCCTCCGTCGGAAACCGCAAAACTTTCCATTTCTAAATCAAAAACAAGATTTTCAAAACTGCCGTTCAAAACATCATAAGAGGTGAAATATCCGTTGACATAATCATACGAATACACAAATCCCGTGCCTGTAACATTTAATGTTGTATCCATCGAAACAGCATTATCAGTCTTTAAAGAGCTCACTTCACTACCCGTAGAAATCTTATATGCAGATAAAACCGACTCTTCATCACCTGTATACAGTACAAGCAATCCGTCATCTCCGTAAGCTTCTATGTCCACAAGGCTGTATCCTTCCTTTGAATAAATATCGGTGGCATCATATAATGAGTTCACAGCTTCAAGAGGTTCTCCGGCAATTTTTTTATCAAAACGTGTTATGTTGGATTCAGATGTTTCGGTAGGGTCGGTGAATGTAATCGACGTTTTATTCCCACATGCCGTAAGCGAAATAGTCATTGCAACGAAAACTATTGTAAAAAGAATTTTTTTACGCATACCATAATACCTCCTGATTTACTTATTTAATACAAAGGTCTTGTCCGATATCCTATAGACAAGATTTAATGACATTATAACCATAACCGAAGTCAGGATCCCGGACGCAACAACAAATATAATACTGTCTGCCTTTACAAAAATACATCCATAGCAGAGTGCATACATCAAAAGTGATGGCATATAATATCTGAAACTTCTTACAGTTCCGTCTGCATTATAAGGCTGGAACATATAATATGTAAATAATCCAAATATTGAAAAAAACAGTCCCATAAAAACAATGCATATAATAATCTGTGCGGTAATCACATACACCTGACATATACATCCCAGAATAAGATAAGAAGCAGCCAGTGTGATTATAGGAACCGCATTTATTTTTAAAATATTATAAAGACAGAATATAAAATTACCGGCAAGTCCCTCTCCCGTGTTGTCCTTTCTCAATATATGTATATCGCAATTTGTAAACAAATCCCTGCAATACCCGGAACAATTGCAAAGGCAATACATAACTAAAGCAAGCAAAGGCATTGAATACGATATAACTGTCCTGACAGCATCCTTGTTGCCCATTTCAATAGCAAGAACGCCAAGTACAAAGAAAATTGCTATAATTATAACTTTAATCATATTATTATATACTGCTTTTCCCGATGTTCTTTTAAAATAAAGATGAAAAAGTCTCTTATCTCCGGTATAGGATTTCATTCCTTCATTGGAATTATAAGATATCCAGTCTTTTTCTCCATCTTCTGTTTCATCAAACTGTTCTTCCGTATATACTCTTGATATAATCTTTTCGTAATTTCTGTAGGACCATACATAATATGTAAAAACACTTCCGGTTCCAAGTATTGCAGCCACCCATATAGAATCAAAGATTCTTATATATGCAGCGGGAACGCAGCCTCTTACATAAGGGACAAAATATGCCACAAACAATCCGGCTAACATAAGCAGGAGAAATGCGCCTTTATGGTCTGCAAACCTCTTACCGGTCATCTTAAAGATAAGTATGTTAATGCATTCCCCGACGCTCCTTGACAGGCATATAATAATCACAAGATAAAAAGCTTTAACATAATTCATGCCAAGAATCGTAAATGCGCTCCAGAATCCAAGCAGTTCCGTAATAAGCCTGTATATAAATTTCACCCTAAAATATATCACCGGTCTGACTCTTAATATTTTTATTGTACAATAAGAATCTTTATTAACATCAAAAATGCCCGAATGTATAATTGACCCTACCACGCAGGTAAGAACCAGCGTAAAAAACACAAAGCAGTCTTCCGTTGAAAAACCGGAAGTTCCCACTGTCGTAATTTTTGAAAAAACCAGCTTTGGTACATACATAAATACCACTACATAAGCATAAATTTTTATAATTTTCCATAAGAAAAACAAGAGTTCACCGGTGACAAACAAGCTTGCTTTTTCCCTGCTCTCGTTTTCTTTTTCTTTATAAAAAGGCAGATTTGCTATAATATTTCCAAGCATATTCGCATGTCTTACAGCTTCTATCCTGATACATTGGAGATATTCTTTAATCATTACCGGTTTCCTCACTTCCACTTAGAACGGTTCTGACATCCTCTGCCGGCAATGACAGAATGTGTCCGTCCTCAAAGCATAAAAATTCATCACAGAATGCCTCAGCTATATCAGGATTTTCCGTCGCAACAATAACAATACGATCTTTTTTTAGGTCATCTATAATTGCTTTCATTCTGTTAATGCGTCTCTTATTGCTGTTCTTAACCGGCTCATCAAATATTATAACGGACGGTTTTAACAAAATAACAGCCAATACCTGTATCTTACGTTTTTCATTATAAGAATATTCTTTTATAAGGTTGTTTCTCTTCGCAACATTAAGCCCGACCATATCAAAATAATCATCAGCCGTTCTGCCTTCTGTTACACAAAGAGGGTGTATTTCTATAAGATAATCAAAAAATTCATAACCTGTCATATATTCCGGAACAACCGCAGAATCCGCAACGATTCCGAAATCGCTGTACTTAATTCTATGCTCTTTCCAATCAGCTTCAATACGGATATATCCTGAATCTATGCCCGTTTTCCCGCATATACACTTGAGGAATGTAGTCTTTCCGTCATCTTTATTTCCTACTATTCCGTATGAAATACCATGGGAAAATGAAAATGATGCACCATCAAGTATAGTCTTATCGCCATATTTCTTCTTTAAATCACGAACTACAAGTCTCAAAATAATATCCTCCGTAAAGCTATATTTATTATATTTTACCCCTTTAATTATTTTTTGTAAACTGAATTTAGTTATTGGATTTTTTCAAATTAATATGTTATAATAGCTAAGTTTATTTTACATATGAAAGGACAGACGTAATGAAAGCATTTTTCAAAAAATGGTGGCATGGATTACTGGCTCTTTATACTTTTATATATATGCCATGTTTTATTTATCTGGAAAGACATGTTACCAATGAAACCGGATTTCATGCAATCCATTGTGCTTTAGATGATCATATTCCGTTTGTGGAATATTTCATTATTCCATACTATTCATGGTTCATCTTTATGGCATTTTTTATCATTTACTTTTTCATACGTTCCCAGGGTGAGTGTGTAAGAATGGGGGCTGCCCTTATAATCGGCATGTCAATTGCCGTAATTATATATTTTGTATTTCCTAACGGGCTTGCCGATTTCAGGCCGGAGACTTTTCCCCGCGACAATTTCTGTACAGACCTTGTAAAATTACTGCATAAAGCCGACACTCCGACCAATGTCCTGCCAAGTCTGCATGTATATAATACTTTGGTTATAGAATTCGCGGTATTCAATTCAAAGACCTTCGGCAGACATAAGAAAAAAGTATGTATCATAACAGCAATCTGGGGCTTATTAATATGTGTATCAACGGTTTTCTTAAAACAGCATTCAGTATATGACGTATTGGCTGCAATAGTTCTTGCCGCAATCATTTATCCGATAACATACAAAACAAAATTTTTCAAAAAAATCCAGTAAAAAATAATGCACATCCGATACCGGCACCGGCAAAGGATGTGCATTTTTAAGTATATATTTAGTTAAAATTAAAAACCTTCTTAGCAATTCTATATATTCCCGTTGTAAGTAACCTTCCTGTTCTTCCCGGAATATTTATAAAAAATCCCATAGGATTTCTCTTAAGTTTTCTGTAGGTCTCAGGATGAGAGCTCTTAAGATATTTCCATAAATCTTTTTTCTTCTCATAATTCTCTTCCTTTTTGGAAAGATAACACATTACTGAAGAGATTGCCGTTATTATTTCAAGATAATGCTGCATATACTTCCTGCATTTACTGCTTTCAATAATATCCGGATTATAATAATCAATAAGAAGTCTGTTGACCCTTAACTGTTGGTCTATTCTTTTAATCATGACATTTTCATGTACGGACTGGTCATCCCTTCCGATAAAGTACCAGTAAAAATTAACATCCGCATAATACATGCTTTTGACATAAGGGAATGGCTGGAAAACAAAAATATTATCCACATAGAAAGTATGTTTTGGAAGTACAAGTCCACACTCTCTCAGTAACTCCGTCCTATAAATTACAGAATGCATTATTATGTACTGGTCCTGTCTGAAATGTCCCATATCTTCCCATGTAAAATATGTATCCGTAGGAAGAATGCTTGTATATCTCATAACTTTCTTACGCTTAACACCTGCTTTATCATATACATAATTGGATATAAGCATATCAAGAGGATGTTCTTCAAGAATAGCCTTGCGCATAATATCAAGCAGTTTAAGATATGCTTCCCTGCCGACCCTGTCGTCACTGTCAACTACCTTGAAAAAATATCCTGCTGCGTTCTTAAGACCTGTATTGACAGCTTCTCCGTGCCCGCCGTTTTCCTGATGTATTACTTTACATATTCTTGGATATTTCTTTTCGTAATTATCAGCAATTTCTGCAGTTCTGTCTGTAGAACCGTCATCTACTATGATAATTTCTACATCATCACCGCCCACAAGCAGGGATTCTATGCATCTTTTCATATATGCTTCTGAATTATAACAAGGAACTGCTATTGAAAGTATTTTTTTCATAATAACCTCTCTCCAACAAAAGATTTGATTTTTTTATATTTTAGTACGTTTAACCTTATTGTCAATGACGAATAAGATAACAAACAATATGGCAAGTGTCACAACAGATACGATTGCCAACAATCCCACCGTAAGATTAAATTCTACTCCGGGAAGGAAATTGGTAAGCATAACCGATATGAAATTTGCCGAAACATGGAAAATTACCGGTGCCCATATCGTCTTGAAAATCTCATAAATAAAAGCAAGTATCACTCCGATTGGGAACGCATACACAAACTGCACAAGATTGCCGTGAATAAGTCCAAATACCAGACCTGATATAACCATCGCCCATACTGCAGGTGTTACATTCCTCAGACGTTTAAAAATAAGTCCCCGGAATAAAAGCTCTTCCACTATCGGTGCCGCTATTGCAGATGCCATTATCTGTACAAAAAGATTACCTGAATAAGTAATTTTCTCTACAGCCTGATATGCTTTTGAAAATTTCTCAATTCCGGATAGCGAAACAAGTCCGTTAAAACCTATAGCCGCACATATTCCTGCAGGTACAAGCAGAATAAGCCATGTCTTACGGTAATCCGTATATTTAAAATCTCTCTCATAGTATACGTCAAGTCTCGTATCCACTTTCATTATCCAAAGATAAAGCGGAATAAGAACAACACCCCTTATAAGGGTAAAATACAATGCTTTCCCTGTAAGAAATGCTGTAGCTGCGTCAACTATTCCCTGTTCACTCAGATTCTCAAATGCACCGCTTTGCATCTTAACCGCAAAATATACTATGGTTGCACCCAGTTCTATAATCAATTCCACTCCTAAAAAAATAAGAAGCGGATAAATAAGTCTCCATATAAGACTTCCTGTTCGTTCTTTTTTCATATATCTTCCTTATAATAAATTTGAAAGGTCCATATCAATATCCTGTGTGACCGGAATTCCTTTATCTTCGCACTGTGCCACTTCAGGGATAATGGGAATCCTTGCAATAACCGTGGTGTTAAGCTCCTTAGCGAGCTTTTCAGCTGTGCTTTTTCCGAATATTTCATATATTCTGCCACAGTCTTCACACTTAAAATAACTATAGTTTTCAATAATTCCCAGTAAAGGAACTGACATCTTCGATGCCATATTAACAGCTTTCATAACTATCATTTTAACAAGATTCTGCGGAGATGTAACCATAACCACTCCGTCTATAGGAATTGACTGATATACCGTAAGCGGAACATCTCCTGTTCCCGGCGGCATATCTATAAGCAGATAATCAAGACTGCCCCATATTACATCACTGTAAAACTGTTTGATAATCGAGGCCACAACCGGTCCTCTGTATATGACCGGGGTCTCTTCACTGTCAAGCAAAAGATTCATTGAAATAATCTTTATGCCCTCCTGTGATACCATAGGATATATACCATTTTCATCAGATAATACCTTGCCGTGGATACCAAACATTGCCGGAACCGAAGGTCCCGTTACATCAGCATCCATTATTCCAACGCTGTATCCCATTGAAGCAAGCCTTCTGGCAATGAGCGCTGTTACCGTAGATTTACCAACGCCGCCTTTACCGCTTATTATGCCGATAATCTTATGAATTGAACTCTCTTTATTAAGAGGAGCCTTACGAATTCCGCAACTTTCTCTACTCTTACATTCTTCACAGCCAGAATTACATTCGCTCATTCAATAATACCTCCTGCCGGAATATTTACATAGCCTTATGTAATATTATACCTCTTAATATAAATAAAATCAAATTTATCTTCTTTTTTTTCTTGATCTGAAGGACGGATTGGCAAGAATGCTTAAAAGATTAATAAATTCATTTTTAAAAGTCATTGAACCACCTGCTCCGTTTACTGTAGCTTTCGCCGCGTTTTCTCCCACATAATTAACTGTTCTGACTGCTGCTGCAACGCTTTCAATATTTCTTTCAATTGCAAGAAATCCTGCAATTATTACAGTTGACATACAGCCGCCTCCTGTTATTCCCTTAAAAAACGGTGTTCCACCGTGGACCTCATAAATGCTTTCCCCGTCGCTTACAAGGTCTGTTTCTCCCGAAACTACAATAATTGTATTATATTTTTTTGCCAGTTTTTTTAACATATCATCGGATATGCTTTCCCCATTTTTTGCATCCACGCCTTTAGATATTGTTTCATCCAGTGCAAGTGCCTTAATTTCCGAAACATTGCCCCTTATACATGTGGGGTGACATTCTTCTATAAGTTTCAGGCACAGGCTGCGTCTGTAGGAAGAAGATGCAACACCCACCGGGTCTATCACCACGGGATGTCCCAGCGAATTCGCTTTTCTTCCTGCAATCAGCATTGCTTCAAAATTCTCAATCGCACCCATATTGCACACCAGTGCATCACTTCCGGAAGTTATTTCTTTAACCTCCATCTCATGATGCGCCATTACAGGTGACGCTCCTATCGCCAACAGGACATTGGCGCAGTCATTAACTGTCACAATATTGGTTATGCAATGTATTATCGGTTTCTTTTCAGCAATTTTTGAAAAAATATCAGCCCATGCCATAATAAATCCTCCTAAGAGTTCAGTTCACTCTTTATTTTATCCAGTACACCTGTCTGTTTAAGCGGTACAGTTATTAATACTGCTAACAAAGTTCCTCCCGCTGTACTTATAAGAAAAGGTACAACAAATGTGAACAAAGCCGCACCCTTACTACCCATTATAAAAGCTGCCACAGGATATGACAACATTCCGCCTATAACGGCGGTTCCGAATACCTCTCCTATATAAGCCGCAGGTAATTTCTTTATATAATGATACAAAAGTCCTGCTAAAAGTGCTCCGCACATACTCCCCGGGAATGCAAGCAAGGTTCCTAACCCCAGAAGATTTCTTATAAGACTTGATACGAATGCAGCCGCAACGCCATATCCCGGTCCGAGTATAACAGCACAAAGCACATTTATAAGGTGCTGTACAGGTGCACATTTTGACCCAAAAACAGGGAATGAAAATAATGAGCCCACAACTGCCACGGCAGCAAAAACTGCAGTTAATACAAGTTTCTTTAATTTAATTTTTTCCATTTTTCCTTCTTCCCATTACCTTTAAGAATCCGGAATATCTTATTTTATCATAAACCCATGGTTCATCGGTCCGCTCCCTTTGCCAAGGTCAAGCATGGCATTAAGTGCTCCCGATATATACTCTTTTGCTTTCTTTACAGAATCTACAAGAGAAAAACCTTTTGCAAGATTGGCTGCAATCGCAGAGGAAAGGGTGCATCCTGTTCCGTGTGTGTTGGGATTATCAATTCTTTTTCCCTGAAACCATGTGATGTTTTTGCCGTCTGCTAAAAGGTCATTGGCATCATTGAGATTATGGCCTCCTTTGAGCAGGACCGCACAGTGATTTTCTTCCGATATTCTTACTGCCGCCGCCTCCATATCCTCTTTTGAGGAAATTTTCATTCCGGAAAGGACTTCCGCCTCCGGAATATTAGGTGTCACAACCGCAGCTATAGGTAATAATTCTTTTTTTAATGTATCGATTGCGTCGTCGCTAATCAGTTTTGCCCCGCTTGTGGCTACCATCACAGGATCAAGAACAATATTCTTTGCTTTGTATTTTATAAGAGCGTCCTTTACTGTTTTAATAAGTTCCTTTGAGGCAATCATACCGATTTTGACTGAATCAGGGTAGATATCCGTGAAAATACATTCCAGCTGTTCTTTTAAAAAGCTGCTGCTCACCTCCATAATATCTTTTACGCCGGTTGTATTCTGGGCTGTAAGAGCTGTAACGGCACTCATGGCATATACTCCGTTTACCGTCATAGTCTTAATATCTGCCTGTATTCCGGCGCCTCCGCAGGAATCACTGCCTGCGATTGTTAATGCTGTTTTCATATCAGTATTTACCTCCATGCATTAATTTTGTATAGCGACATAAAGTGGTGCCCCCGGCATGCCGCTGTGTTTTATATATTTTTTAATATTCTGCGGAATTCTTCTGATGTACCGCAAATATCCGTTTCTGTAAGGATTCCGGAAATTACCGCCACACCTTTTATTCCTGTTTTGGCAAGTTTTGAAACATTTGAAAGGTTAATTCCTCCGATTGCCACAACGGGAATTGCAACACTCCTGCATATATTTTTCAACATATCAAAAGACATTGTTACTGCATCTTTTTTGGTACTGCTGCCAAATACCGCCCCGCTTCCAAGATAATCGGCTCCCTGTTCCATGGCAGCCTTCGCCTGCTCCACCGTCTTTGCAGTTGCGCCTATTATTTTATTTTTCCCGAGAATCCGTCTTGCCTCTTCGATTCCCATATCAGACTGTCCGAGGTGGACTCCGTCCGCATCGGTTTCAAGCGCCAGTCTTACATTATCGTTAATGATAAAAGGGACCTTGTATTCATGACACAGTTTTTTTATCTCAAAAGCTTCTTTTTTCAGTTCTTCGTATTCCATATTTTTCTCACGAAGCTGTACCATTGTCACTCCGCCGTCTAACGCTGCTTTTACACATTCGCAAAGATTTCTGCCTCCGGCAGCTTCTCTGTCCGTTATAAGATAGAGTAAAAGATTATTCCGATTCATTTTATTTCCCTACAATATATCAATATATTCACCGTTAAGTGCTTTATTCATGCTTCTTACCGCACAGAACTTTCCGCACATGCTGCAGGTGTCGCTGTGGTCATCCTCCGGTTTACGGCTGTCTCTGATTGCTTTTGCCGTTTCCCCGTCTATCGCACATTCAAACTGAGCATCCCAGTCAAGAACACGCCTTGCGTCTGCCATTTTATCATCAATATCCCTTGCGCCCTTAATTCCCTTGGCTATATCTGCCGCATGTGCTGCTATCTTAGAGGCGATAATGCCCTGTTTTACATCCTCCACATTAGGAAGTGCAAGATGTTCCGCAGGTGTTACATAGCATAAAAATGCGGCTCCATTCATAGCTGCGACAGCTCCTCCGATTGCCGCTGTTATATGGTCATAACCCGGTGCAATATCCGTTACAAGAGGTCCAAGTACATAAAAAGGAGCTCCCATACATATCGTCTTCTGAACCTGCATATTGGCTGCAATCTGGTCAAGAGGAACGTGTCCCGGTCCCTCAACCATAACCTGCACATTATGCTCCCATGCTCTCTTTGTAAGTTCACCAAGTCTTACAAGTTCTTCAATCTGGCATACATCCGTTGCATCTGCAAGGCAACCCGGTCTGCACGCATCTCCCAATGAAATTGTCACATCATATTTTTCACAAATATCAAGAATCTCATCATAATATTCGTAAAACGGATTTTCATTACCTGTCATGCTCATCCATGCAAATACAAGGCTTCCGCCCCTGCTTACGATATTCATTTTACGTTTATGATTCTTAATCTGGTCGATTGTTTTTCTTGTTATTCCGCAATGGAGTGTCACAAAATCCACACCGTTTTGGGCATGAAGTCTTACAACATCTATAAAATCTTCCGCTGTTAGTGTGGACAAATCCCTCTGGTAATGGATTACGCTGTCATAAACAGGCACCGTTCCTATCATTGCAGGACATTCCGATGTAAGTTTTTTACGGAAAGGCTCTGTATTGCCATGGCTTGACAAATCCATTATTGCCTCTGCTCCCATATTGACGGCACTCATTACTTTCTGAAGCTCTATGTCATAATCCTTGCAATCCCTTGACACGCCAAGGTTGACGTTTATCTTGGTTCTTAACATACTTCCTACGCCTTCGGGATTGATACACTGATGGTTAATATTGGCAGGTATTACAACTTTACCTTCTGCCATATATCCCATAAGCTCTTCAAGCTGCATTTTTTCTTTTTCTGCCACAATTTTCATCTGTGGCGTTGCAATCCCTTTTCTAGCGGCATCCATCTGTGTTGTATATTCTCTCATATCTTTGCTTACCTTTCCGTAAAATAAAAGACAGAACTACATAAGGATAGTGTCTGTCTGTCAAAACAAAATATCTCCCTACGTTGGCATTATCCAAATCAGGTTATGGGTATAATCTCAGCCTCCAAGGGCACCCCGTTTTCTATAACATTATATCAAAGTAAAATTAAGTTGCAATAAAAAAATAAAATATTTATACTGATTACAGTATTTTTTATTAAAAAGGACAGGTTATGCTTTATTATTTTACGGATTTAAAAAATATAACAAAAGGACAGCTTGACAGTTTAATGTCTCTTCTTCCACCTGAGCGGTTAAAGCGTGCTCTAAAGTATAAGTTTCCTGAGGACAGGCTTGCCTGCGTAATTGCATACCTTCTTTTCCTGTACGGCTACCGCACTGAATACAGCCTGACAGACACTCCTGATTTTGATATTTCATCGGATGGCAAACCCTACCTTAAAAGCCATCCTGAAATTTATTTCAACATCAGTCATTGCAGCAAAGCCGTCATGTGTATTTTTGATTCATCCCCTGTGGGTATCGATGTGGAAACCGTCCGCAGAGTCCCTGCTTCAATGCTTGCCAAAATCTGTTCTCCCGGTGAATTGAATACAATCCGGTCTTCGGATGCTCCAGAGGCCGACTTTTGCCGTATCTGGACTTACAAGGAAGCTGTTTCAAAACTTTCCGGTGACGGCGTATTCAAAAGTCTCCGTAAATCTCCTGCCAAATCCTTATTCACCCATCAGGATGCTTTACTACCCGATGTGTATTTCACAGTTGCATCGGACAGCAAAATCAACTTAACTGCAAGAGAACTTACTTTGAGCGATTTTGAGCTGTTTGGGTAGAGATTTGCAGACACCGTGGCGGGATGCACGGTATGACATAAAAAAACTTTGGTTACACTTTTTAACTATGTGTAACCAAAGTTCTGTAATTTACTATTATTTTTCAACAAATGTAACAGGACATCCTAATCTGTAGTGACCTTTTATATATTCAGCAATTGTGTGTGAACAGTATACCGTTGTTGCCTCTGTATTGCTGTCCATATCATTGTTACCACACATGATTGCATCCAATTCGTATACCAGATTGGTTCCCGGTGCAAAAGTAATGCTGTCAAGATGGTAGCAGCTATAGAAAGTCCTTCTCAAGCCCTGCATCGTTGATGGGAGAATGACTTTTTTAACAATCTGATTGCTTCTAAATGTGTTAAGTGCAGCTACAACTGGTTTGCCATTGATAGTATCAGGTACGATAACCTCCCTGTCCGTTCCGATATACTTCAACAGACAATATCCCTTTGTCTTAATTCTGTTTTTAAAAGTTTCGGCTATATCGATTGTCTCTCTTTCGCCTTTTTTGTTGATAGAATCGCTTGTGAGGACATCATCTGACTTACAATATACCCATGTGCCATCAGTTATTACACTGTAATGCTCATCAACATTATAAGTCCAGTCATAATATGACTCGTTGTTGCGGAGGCCTTCTTCAATGTCATCTTCTTCATCAAAAAATTCCACATCGGAGAAAGTTTCTCTTACAGGTGTTTCAACTGCAGCTGCAAAAGTTTCTTTTGCGGTTTCTGCTTCTGAACTAACATCATCATATTTACCTGCTGATACCGGACCATCTTCTTTTTCAGGCTCTGTAACCTTTTCTTCTGCCGGTTCAGCGGTAACATCATCGATTTCTATTTCCTGAACTTCGTCCGAAAAATCTTCATCATTTAATACAAAATTATCTCTTACCGGTTCTGCATCAACCGGTTCTGCAATAAATTCCCTGTCAAGTTTCTTATCAGATATATCAACAGGCTCGTCTTTAACTGACTCCCTGCCAACAACCACTGACTCAAATACAAACGTATCATCAGGTTCTGTTTCCGGTTCCTCAGCTACATCCTGCACATCTGCTGTTTCCGGCTCCTCAGCTACATCCTGCACACCTGCTGTTTCCGGCTCCTCAGTTACATCCTGCACATCTGCTGTTTCCGGCTCCCTGACTACATCCTGCACACCTGCTGTTTCTGACTCCTCGGCTACATCCTGCACATCTGCTGTTTCCGGCTCCCCGGCTGCATCCTGTGCCTCGGCAGGTTTCTCTGCTTCTTCGTGCTTTGGTTTGAAATCCACGATAGGCTTTGCCTTGGATACTGACTGGAATTCCTCATCTTCTTCGTAAGAAATCTCTTCATCGTAAAAAGATGTGGCTTTGTCATTCTGTGGTTCGTTGTCCTCATCCACAAAAATGTCGTCCTCGTCTGCTGCGCTTTTCTTAGCGTGGTGGGATTCGTTCTTACTAAAAAGCGGAAGTTTGACAAGTTCATCCTTCAGGAAACTGTTTAAACTCTGCTTTTTCTTCTTGCTCTTGCTGACTGCCACAATTGCTGTTGCAACTGCCGTAACTCCTAATACTATGGCACCGAAAGTACCAAATCCATGTTTGTCTTTATCTTTCATGTCTGACCCTCTCCGTTCAAATAGTCTCAAAATTAAGCTACCTCTATTATCGGATTTTTAGGGGGTATTTGTCAACTAAATTGAGTATTAAAATACCCTTTTTTCTTAAATTTTTTCATATAAATTATATAAGTGATAATAAGCGGTACGGCAGCACATACCCATGCAACCGGACCGGCAAAACATACACCGGAAAAACCTATCGCTTTTGGAAGCGTGTATGCGACTATAGACCTTGCTCCAAGTTCAAAAAATCCCGCAAGTAACGGCATTGTTGTCTTACCCATTGCCTGAAGAGCATTTCTGAAAATAAAAATCTGGAACAATGGGATATAGAAAAACATTGAAATATGGAGATAAGTCATTGCATAGGAAAGTATTAATTCATCCCCGCCTTTTATGAAAAGCCGGCTGATTGGTCTGCCGAAAATGAAAATAACACCCATACATAAAACTGCGCTTCCAACCGTAAAAAGACTCCATTTCAATATTCCGTTTTTAATCCTGTCATATCTGCCGGCACCTACATTCTGACCGACAAAATTTGCAACTGTTACGCCACCCGATATGCCAAACTGCATGATAAGCTGTTCCGTTTTACTGGAAGCCGTAAAAGCAGCAATGTAATTCTCACCAAATACATTTACGGCACCCTGTAGGATGATTGTTCCGATTGCCGTAACCGAAAACTGGAACGCCATCGGAAGTCCTATGGTAAGGTGTGTCTTTATAATTCCCGGATTAATTTTAAAATCTTCTTTCTTTATATGAAGAACAGGGAACTTAACGGAAATATATACGATACACGCAATTCCGGCAACAAGCTGTGCAAGCACTGTAGCAATGGCGGCACCTGCAACGCCCCAATTAAATACGACTATAAAAAGCAAATCCAGACCGATGTTAAGGAGTGCTGAAAAAATCAGGAAATAAAGCGGGGTTTTGCTGTCACCAAGAGCCCTTAGTATACACGAAACGGCATTGTATAGCATAGGTGCGGCTATACCTGCAAAAATAATAACGATATAATTATAGGACATATCAAAAATACCGTCCGGTGTGTTAATAAGCCTTAGAACCGGCTTGGTTATCAGCACCGAAAGTAAAGTGATAAACAATGTGATTCCGGTCCACAACATAATGGCATTACATACGGAATTACGCATCCTGTCATAATCTTTTGCCCCAAAGCATTGTGCTATATGGACCGAAAAACCGCTTGTTATTCCTATAACAAACCCATTGACAAGGAAAAACATTGACCCGGTATTACCTACGGCAGCCAATGTACTGTTTCCAAGACATTGTCCGACAATAATTGTGTCGGCAAAATTATATATCTGCTGTACAAGATTGCCAATCAGCACAGGGATTGCATATTTTATCATAAGGCTGATTGGTTTTCCTGTTGTTAAATCTTTTGCTTTTGACATTACATTCTCTCCGGTGCTTCGATACCTAGCAAGTCAACACATGTCTCTAACACATCTTTTGTAAGTTTTATAAGTGCAATATAACCTTTCTTTTTATTTTCATCTTCTTCTGAAAGAATCTTTGTTTCATGATAAAAATGGTTAAAAGCATTGGAAAGATCATATATGAATTTACAAATTTTGTGAGGTGCACTTTCTTCATATGCTGTCTTAATCATATCCTGCATGCCTGTGAGCACAAGCATAAGTGAACGTTCGCTCTCGCTCTCAGGGTTAGCAGTATGGATACCTGACACCACGCCTCCTGCATTTTCATATTTTTTAAGAATAGATTTAATTCGTACAATTGTGTAAAGGATATATGGACCTGTGTCTCCCTCAAAAGAGGTGAAACGATCAATATCAAATACATAATCCTTAGATGCCTGATTGGACAAATCACCATATTTTAATGCGGCAAGTCCTACCATCTTAGCTGTATTTCTGGCTTCACTCTCATCCACGGTACGGTTAGCCATGATTTTTTCGTATACCTTGTCTTCAATTTCTTTTATGAGGTATTCAAGACGCAGTACACCACCCTGTCTTGTCTTGAAAGGTTTGCCGTCACTGCCGTTCATCGTACCGAAACCGATGAACTTAAGTTCTGTATCAGGAGATACGATTCCTGCTTTTCTTGCCACACGGAAAAACTGTGTATAGTGAAGTTCCTGTCTCTTATCTGCAAGGTAAATGTATGACTTAGGTGCATATAATTTTTCCCTCTCAATAAGTGTCGCAAGGTCGGAGGTCTCGTAATTGGCTGCTCCGTCCGATTTCTGGATGATACATGGAGGAAGCTCCCTGCTGTCATTTTCCTCGGCTATGTCTACAACAATGGCACCCTGGCTTTCATGGGCTATCCCCCTGTCTACCATATCCTTAACCATATCAGCAATATATGGCTGGGCATCACTTTCACCCTTCCATAAATCGAAATGGACATTAAGGTTGTCATAATTTTTTTTCAAATCAGCAACCGACACATTGATAATGTGTTTCCAGAGGGCTGTGTATCCTCTGTGACCGTTCTGTAAAAGATATGTGGCATTCTGAGCCGATTTCTTATATTCGGCATCTTCTTTTGATTTGCCGCTGGCACACGGATAAATTTCCTCAAGTTCTGATATTGTAAAAGGCGCTTCTGCCGGATATTCACCTGTGAAATTATCATCAAAATATGGTAAATCCGGTTTACGTTCTTTGAGTTCTGTAATAATAAGTCCCATCTGGAGACCCCAGTCGCCAAGATGAACATCACCTATTGTCTTATAACCCGCAAATTTGCAGATTCTTTTTACACTTTCTCCGATTACTGCCGAACGAAGATGTCCGATATGAAGAGGTTTGGCTACATTGGCTCCGCCGTAATCAACAAATACCGTCTCGTCCTTAGGTTCACAGTCGCATCCAAACTTATCTTCCAAAGCCATGGCACGAACATAACCACCTATAAAATCTGCGCTCATTACCATATTGATAAAGCCCGGTTTGATACATTCAACCTTCTCAAAGGCACTGTTGTCCTGTAAAATTGCAACCACTTCATCACCAATCATAAATGGTGCTTTCTTATATTCCTTTGCTGCTACCATTGCTCCGTTGCACTGATATTCACATAAATCAGGTCTGTTGGATATTCCTGTCTTTCCGTATTTATCATCATAGCCGCATTGTTTAAAAGCATTTCCGACTATTTCTGTAATCTGGTCTAATATTTTTTTCATAAAAATTATTCCTCCGTTGGTTATGTTCCATTATACTTTTCATATTTACGGTTGTAAAGAAATTTTAACGTTAAAACAGCTATGAGAGGATTCCGGTAATCCCAGATAAACTCATAGCTGTCATTAGAAATTCTTAATTATTCCATAACAATTAAATTGTTGCTATATCAATCGGTGTCATTGACTGTGTTGCCTGACATTCAAGACTTGTAAGCAATGCATTGGCTGTATCAAGTGATGTAAGAACATTTACACCGGTCTCGATTGCATGTCTTCTGATAATGAAACCATCGTGGCTCTTTTCAATACCGTTCTCAGGTATATCGATAACAAGGTCAATCTTGTGGTCAAGAATAAGGTCAAGAAGTGTTGGTGATTCCTGTTCAACCTTATTGATCTTAATTGCCTCAACGCCGTTTTCATTGAAATAACGTGCTGTACCTCTTGTCGCATAAATTGTATATCCAAGAGCTGCAAAACGTTTTGCAACCGAAAGAGCATCTTTCTGCTCATGGTCATTAACTGTCATAATCATCTGTTTATGTTTTGGAAGATTAACGCCTGCACCTACAAAGGCTTTGTATAATGCTTCGTTAAAATCTTTTGCTATACCAAGACATTCACCTGTCGATTTCATTTCCGGTCCAAGGCTGATATCAGCGCCACGAATCTTTTCAAATGAGAATACAGGCATCTTGATGGCAATGTAGTCTGCTTTCTTCTGAAGTCCGGGTGTATAGCCAAGGCCTTTGATTGTATTACCGATAATAACCTGTGTAGCAAGTTTTACAATAGGAATACCTGTAACTTTGCTTATATATGGAACAGTTCTTGAAGAACGTGGATTAACCTCTATTACATATACCTGGTCATTGTATACGATAAACTGGATATTAATAAGACCTTTTACATGTAAAGCTCTTGCAAGCTTAATTGTATAATCTTCAAGCATATCCACAATTTTCTGTGAAATACTCTGGGCAGGATATACTGAAATACTGTCTCCTGAATGGATACCGGCTCTTTCAATATGCTCCATAATACCGGGGATTAAAATATCTTCTCCGTCACAAACGGCATCAACTTCAATTTCCTTACCCATAAGGTATTTATCAACAAGGATTGGATGTTCCTGAACCTGTCTGTTAATGATTTCCATAAATTCAACAATATCTTTGTCGCTTATGGCAATCTGCATACCCTGTCCGCCAAGGACATAGGAAGGTCTTACAAGAACAGGATAACCTAATTCATTAGCTGCCTCAAGAGCTTCTTCTGTAGTAAAAACTGTCTTTCCTGCTGCTCTTGGAATTCCTGTCTGTTCAAGAATCTCATCAAAAAGCTCTCTGTCTTCTGCCGCATCAACATCTTCTGCGCTCGTACCGAGGATTGGAACGCCCATTTCCATTAATGCTTTTGTGAGCTTAATGGCTGTCTGTCCACCGAACTGTACAACAGCTCCGTCCGGATGTTCAAGTTCAACAATGCTTTCAACATCCTCAGGTGTCAATGGTTCAAAATAAAGTTTGTCAGCTATATCAAAGTCGGTACTTACTGTTTCAGGGTTATTATTGATAATGATTGTCTCATATCCTTCAGCCTTGAATGCCCATGTACTGTGAACCGAACAATAGTCAAATTCGATACCCTGTCCGATTCTTATAGGACCTGAACCGAGTACGAGGACTTTTTTCTCAGGCTTAGTCTCAATAACTTCATTTTCTGAGCTGTAGCATGAATAGTAGTAAGGTGTTGAAGCCTCAAATTCGGCAGCACAGGTATCAACCATCTTAAATGCCGCATGAATACCATATTCATCCCTTAAAGCCTTAATTTCTTTTTCTGTCCTGCCTGTAAGTCTTCCGATAACAACGTCAGGGAATTCAATTCTCTTTGCTTCAGCAAGAAGTTCTTTGGTAAGTTCCTCTGTCTTGAGGCGGTTTTCCATTTCAACGATAATGTGGAATTTATCGATAAACCACTTATCAATCATGGTAATATCATGGATTGTATCGTAAGAAATGCCTCTTCTTAAAGCCTCTGCAACAACATACATACGCTTATCATCAATGTTATGAAGAAGTTCTATAATATCATCATCAGAATATGATGAGTAATCATCGTTCATAAGTGAATCAACGTGCTGTTCAAGTGAACGGATAGCCTTCATAAGTGCGCCTTCAAAGTTAGTGCAGATACTCATGACCTCACCGGTTGCCTTCATCTGTGTCGTAAGCTTTCTTGAAGCAGTAATAAATTTATCAAAAGGAAGTCTTGGAATCTTAACTACGCAATAGTCAAGAGCAGGCTCAAAACTTGCAAATGTCTTATGTGTAATTGCATTAGGTATCTCATCAAGGTTATAGCCGAGTGCTATCTTAGCCGCAACCTTGGCAATAGGATAACCTGTTGCTTTGGAAGCAAGGGCTGATGAACGGCTTACACGAGGATTAACTTCGATAACGCAATATTCAAAACTTGTTGGATGAAGTGCAAACTGTACATTACATCCGCCTGTTATTTTAAGTTCGTCAATAATATTAAGAGCTGATGAACGAAGCATCTGGTATTCCTTATCAGACAGTGTCTGTGAAGGTGCAACTACAATACTGTCACCTGTGTGTACTCCGACAGGGTCAATATTTTCCATATTACATACTGTAATACAGGTTCCGTTGGCATCACGCATTACTTCGTATTCGATTTCCTTCCATCCTGCGATACATCTTTCAACAAGTACCTGGCCTACACGGCTTAATCTTAAACCATTGGAAAGAATGTCGATAAGTTCTTCTTCGTTCTTAGCAATACCGCCGCCGCTTCCACCGAGTGTATATGCCGGGCGGAGAACTACAGGGTAACCAATCTGGTTGGCAAAAGCAATACCGTCTTCAACGTTCTCAACAACAAGAGAAGGTGCACAAGGCTCTCCGATTTTTTCCATTGTTGTCTTAAATTCAAGTCTGTCTTCTGCCTTCCTGATTGTCTCAGCAGTTGTACCGATTAATTTAACATTATGTTCTTCAAGGAAACCTGTCTCAGCAATTTCCATTGCAAGGTTAAGACCTGCCTGTCCACCGAGTGTAGGAAGAATACTGTCCGGTTTCTCCTTGAGAATAATCTGCTCAAGTGACTTAACTGTCAATGGCTCAATGTAGACTTCATCAGCAATATTTTTATCAGTCATGATTGTGGCAGGGTTAGAGTTCACAAGAACAACCTCCATGCCTTCTTCTTTAAGAGAACGACATGCCTGTGTTCCCGCATAGTCAAATTCGGCAGCCTGACCGATTACAATAGGACCTGAACCGATTACTAATACTTTTTTTATGTCTTTATTCTTTGGCATAATTAATCCCTGCCTTTCTTCATCATATTCATGAATCTGTCAAAAAGATAATCCGAATCCTTAGGGCCTGCACAGGCTTCCGGATGGAACTGGACTGTAAAGATGTTCTTGCCTACATATTCAAGACCTTCATTGGTCTTGTCATTAACATTGATAAATGCAGGTCTTGCAATCTTATCATCAAGAGTATCCATATCAACAACATATCCATGGTTCTGTGATGAGATATATACCTTACCGGTCTGAAGATCCTTAACCGGATGATTAGCTCCTCTGTGTCCGTATTTCATCTTATGTGTATCAGCGCCTGTGGCAAGTGCCATAAGCTGATGTCCGAGACAAATTGCAAAAATAGGAACATCCGAATCATATAATTTCTTGATTTCCTTAATAATAGAAACACATTCCTTAGGGTCTCCCGGGCCGTTAGAAAGCATTATTCCGTCAGGATTAGCTGCAAGGATTTCTTCTGCTGTGGTTAAAGCAGGATAAACAGTTACCTCACAGCCTCTCTTATTAAGGGATCTTGCAATATTTCTCTTGGCACCGAAATCCATAAGTGCAACCTTAAATCCATCACCGGGAAGTACATATTTCTCTTCACAGGTTACTTTTTCAACAACCTTGCCTGTGGTATATTCTTTTAATTTAGGGAGAATCTCATCAAGATTATAATTCTCATTAGTGGTAATCATTCCGTTCATAGTACCCTTTTCCCTGAGAATCTTGGTAAGAGCACGGGTATCAATACCTGCAATACCCGGAATGTTATTTTCTTTAAGAAAATTTTGTATAGAATCTTCACTACGGAAGTTACTTGGAACACGTGAAAGTTCTCGGACAATAAAACCGTCAGGCCATGGTCTGCCTGATTCCTCATCAGCATAGCAAATACCATAATTGCCAATTAATGGATATGTCATAACTACTGCCTGTCCGGCATATGATGGATCTGTAAGAACCTCTAAATATCCTGTCATTGAGGTATTAAAAACAATTTCACTGATTACTTCTCTCTCAGCTCCAATGCTTGTACCTTCAAAGACATTTCCGTCACTTAGAATCAAAAATGCTTTCATCTTCACACCTTCAAACCTTTCACATGTATTATTTATTTAGGCAAAAAAAAAACAACTAAACATACTGATAGCGCTTTTTTTCTTCAAATTGTAGAAATTTTACCATAAAATCCGGCTGATTTCAAGATGCAAATTGTACTCAACAAATATTTTTTTCATCATATAATATCATGTAAGCATCGATGCTGTCATTTGTGATTAATTTTGCATCGCGGCAATATGAATTATAATATCCGGAAAGGTTAAAATTATGCTTTATAAAAATGATGAAACCGGCTTTTTAAGGGTTAATATCACAAATGAAGAAGGAATTCCCATTGATGCAACCGTCAGCATCTACGAAGGTACGGATGAAGAAAACCCAGTTGACGTTGCAGAAACCAATTCCATAGGTCAGACAGAACAAATCGAACTGCCGGCTCCACCACAGAGCATCAGCGAAGCTCCCGGCATTATCATACCTTACTCCATGTATAATATTGTAGCTTCTGCTCCGGGCTTTGCCCCGGTTTCCATTACCGGTTCAAATATTTTTTCCGGAATACTATCAATACAAAATATTGTTCTTACGGAAAATCCCGGCATTTATAACATTGGTCCCAATACGCTAATCGGCAACTATCCTCCAAAAATTCCTGAGGCCGAGATAAAACCCATTGAAAACACCGGTGAAATTGTTCTTGACCGTGTTGTGGTACCCGAAACCATTGTTGTCCATGACGGTGTCCCATCCGACTCGACAGCAACTGACTACTACGTTCCATTTGCCGATTATATAAAAAATGTTGCCAGCAGTGAAATATACCCTACATGGCCCAGAGAAACCATCAAAGCCAATGTAATTGCCATTATTTCTTTTACCCTGAACCGTGTATACACCGAATGGTACCGCAATAAAGGTTATTATTTTACCATTACATCTTCTACCGCTTTTGACCATAAGTGGATTAATAAGCGTAATATTTTCGACACCATTTCCAATGTTGTTGATGAATATTTCTCAAATTATGTATCCCGTCCCGATGTCAAACAGCCAATCCTCACCCAATACTGCGACGGCAAAAGGACTACCTGCAGCGGTCTCAGCCAGTGGGGTTCCAAGTCTCTTGGGGATGACGGCAAAACCGCTCTCCAGATTCTTCGTAATTACTACGGCAGCGACATATATATAAACACTGCCGAAATAATCGAGGGCATCCCTGTCTCATATCCCGGATACACCCTTGAAATCGGTTCATACGGTCCTCCTGTCACCACCATTCAGGAACAGCTTTCCCTCATCCGCCGTACCTACAGCAACATACCTCCTCTTACTGTTGACGGAATCTACGGTAAGGACACAGCAGCTTCCGTCAGCAAATTCCAGGAGACCTTCAACATGCCCGTTACCGGCACCGTCGATTATGCCACATGGTATAAAATATCCCAGCTATATGTGGCACTGGCTAAATTGTCGTAGATTCACACAGTGATCTAATCCGTATGTTTTCGGCTGTCAATGTACTCTTCTGCCATATTTACAATAATACCAAATCCGTAAATCAGTGCTGTCCTAAAAAGAATAGCAATCATCTGACATATTATACCTGCAGTTTTCAATGTTCCGTAGTTGTAAATAGATATTGCTGATTCAAAATTTCTATACAGTGAAATATCGTGGCTCACACTGATTGCTATGCAAACTACAAACAATACAAATCCAACCAGGCAATATACGACTGCAATACCTTTGATAAGACTACTTACTCTAAACTTTTTCTTCATAATGCTACCTCCAATTTGTTAAAAAATAATGCGGGACAGAAGCCTGAGGGTTGTATTTTCCAATCCCGTAATAATTATCTCATATTTTCTGTCCCAAAAAAAGGACTCATATTATATATTTTTATATGGCGAATCGATATTCATATATGATATAATTTACTATAAATTATAATTTTAAAGGAGGACAAAAGATGTTAATTAACTGGCTTATCATGGGTTATTTTCTGATTCTTTTTGGTGAAAGAATCCAGAGTCTCATACGTTCATTTGCGGATAAAAATCTTTCCATGTGGGGAGATGGGTTCAGCCGGTATGTAAACGGCATCTGTATTCTGTCGCTTGCAGCATCCGTTATTTTATTATTTACAATCAACAGGGATTTCCTTAAGGCTCTTCTGTCAGACGGAACGCAGGTTAATGCAAAGATGATATGTATTACAATCGGCGTGATTCTGGTCTCAGGCATGGTGCATACCGAATATACAATCCCCGGAATACAATTTGCCTCATACGGATTTCTTATAGCCGCACTTGTCATCAGAACAGCTAAAAATAATGCAATGGCAAATGACAGCATATTACTATGGCTTTCACTTGTGTATCTCATATTTTTTTCTATGGCTATTCCGGTTGTATATAAATCACATATTGAATACGCCGGATTATTCCATATAATAGAGGCAGTCGTATCACTTGTGCTTGTCGCTGCTTTTGCATATATGGCATACAGGGTATTCAATAATGATGCAGTCAATCTTTTTATGCTTCTGCCAATTATCATAGCCGTCATAGGTGACGCAATTATTCTTTCATTGAGATGGAAAGAACAGGTTAATACATTTGTTCTTATATTTATTATTGCATCGGCTGTCATGTGGATGGCAGGATTTATTGCGAGCAGGAGGTAAGGGACAAGATATATTTACTGTCCGTGGGGCACTTCTATAGGAATAACAGTTTTAGGAAGAAAGGGGAAAATAACTACTGTTAATTAGAAGGTGGAGGAGAAAAGCGGCTACCATTTTCGGTAGCCGCTTTGTGTCATCAGTAACTAACGAATACGCACCAAGTGTTTGTGCTAATGATATTTTGTGGTACTACTAATGGTTCGTCCCAGCTTCATTTACCTTTTTAACATAATTAAGATCAGAAATTGCTCTTGTTCGTGCAAGTCTAAGTTCTATAAACTCTGCTATATCGCTTGTTTTTATCACTTTTTTTAATTTAAGCGTTAAATGAGTCATGTCAGGATTATTACTTTCCTCTACAATAGGCATTGGTCATCCTTCATTCTCCCAAACTTGATATATATCCAGGATTCCACTACCGGCTCTTTCACCGATACCAATCATATTAAACATCTTCATCAATGTTTTAATTCATTGCTGTTTTCCAAACACCTTCATCCTTACCATTTCTTTCATAACTTCCTCTATCTGCTTTGCCTTTTCATGGGATTCAATCAAGAATCCCATTTCAATATTTCCTTGCATTCCGTGATATGAAAGATTAGCTGACGACACCAGTGATTTCTTTACATCTGATACAATAAGTTTCGCATGCAACGCTGCCATCTTGTCCTCTTCTTGCTTTTGATATTCATATATTTGTAAGAATCGTGAACGATATGACATCAGCCTATTAAGCACTTCCTTCTGCTTTTCTGTATCATTCAAATATAAACGAACATATACTCCTTGCAGGCTTTTTTTAATAATAACATCAAGCATTTCGGCAAAATAATCTGAGATTGAATAACCAGTTATAGTAAGACTCTTTTCTGTATTTTCTATCATATTACGCATTGTATCTTTGGTTCTTAATGCTTTCACATGGAATGAATCCGGTGCAGTAAGGACAAGCTCTGCGTGTTCAATTTTCTTTGACGAATACATTTTCATGCAAAGGCTGATTATATCTGTTATCTCCTCTTCCGAACAATTAGTAAAATGATTTCTAAGTTCTTCAATCACAAGACGAAACTGTGCATTCTCTCTATTAACAGAATAATTTTCAAGTGCATCTACAACCAGACCTGCGATATATTCGATTTTTACACTTGTATTCCACATAAATCTCTCACCAATTCTCTGAAATATCCCATTTCCTCATGCTCTGGTACCGGTACAACTAATGCTCTATCAAGTAGGCGGTTACCATTTTCACATGCAGTTTCTGATATCATAGTACAAGAATGACAGGCAGCCCCATTTAATCTCTCACTCGTCGGATTCTTCATAAAGCATTCTGGGTCTGTTGTACATGTTAAACCATTCTCTAGTGCCCCTTTTAAAAGCGGCAAAAACTTATTCATTCCGCCAAGTTCAACAAGTCCACCTAGTGAACCTTCCTTATCCGCCGCACCTGTGTAAATTAAAATTCCACACATATTTTCACTACTATAAATACGTTCATGTAATGCAGATGATGAATATCCTGACTGCATAGACATTTCCTTAATCAACATATGTGAAAGTGTATGTAACAACACATACTCTGCATTTCTTGGTTTAAAATTCTCCCATCCTTTTTTCTGACAATATGCTGCATAGCATTCCTCATATTTATCAGAACGAGATTTCACAGTCTCTACCTGCATCCACTGATTTATTTTTTTCCTACTTAATTCAATGAATACACCTTCACCATTGATTTCGACTGCCGGAAGCCATTTTTCTCCCGAAGAGCACTTCAATTTTACGATATGTGACTGCTCATCCACTTCTGGTTCTGGTGCTTCCAATCTTGTAAAACCTGTCAAAACTCGTACTTCACGTAATCTATGTATTTTAATAATCCTAGAAATATACTCTTTTAAACTTTCACTCAAAGTTACTTCTTCTGCTTTGAAGTATTTAACATCATGTTGATACTCAACATCCTCATGATGCGTAATGGCTGCATACTCCATTTCTTTAAGTTCAGTAAACTCTTTGATATTTTGGCTTAATCTATCATATGCAGCTTTAAAGTCTTCATAAGAATATTTATCTCTAAAATATTTCTGATAAGCAAATAAAAGACCTGACTCTTCTCCCATAGCCTCTACCAATGTTTCAATAGTTGCTCTTTGTGCCCCCATGATATCATTAATAGGATTTGTCCAAGGTGGAATTGATATTGCATTTCTTGTGACTGAAAAATACACATTAGATGCACCACGCTGGCTAGGTATTACACTCTTCTTACAAATTTTCGCCTTTGCTCCTGGTCTATGCGGATGGTTTCCTGAACAGCATAAGCCAACAAATTTTTCCTTCTGCATTGCTCCAGACATAACTCTCCTTGCGCCGCAATTACACTCAACACGGAGTTCTGCAAGTGATGAAGTATTGCCCATTGATTTTAGGTACATATCTTCTTTACAACTTGTTTCTCCATGATGTACCCACCATCTCCAAGGAAAATCGTCCATATGCCCATCTTCGCATACTGTTATAAATCTCGAAGGGTATGCTGGATATCCACACTTAGGGCATTTCACTTCACCTTGATTCTTTTTGTACTGGTCCATATCAAAGTAATCTCTCATATCAAATAAGAATTTACACGTTCCCTTTGAACACACATGGTAGTATGGAAATGACACAACTGGAATATCCTCTTTTCCACCTGTCTTTGGCATAAAGAATCGTCGAACATTCATATAACTAGCCAATCTTGCATCTCTAATTTCTTTACCAATATTGTTAGTATCCCAGTACTCTATATCTAAAACTGTCAATGAATCATTTACAGCATCCATTATAGAGCCTGGTCCATATGTAGTTATTAACTGATTCGGACGAATCTCGCCCAATTTTTTATAAAAATTCATCAGACACCCTCCCAATAAAAAACTGTTGATGATTGCTCAACATCACGCATAGAATTTAGTGTTGGTTTTTCTTTGTCTCCATAATATTCGCCATAATATGTAAGCAGCCTCTTCTTATCATCAGCTACTGCTGGAACAAAATAATATAGCTTTTCGTCTTTTGCAATGTTCTTCCAAGTATTGATAAACTCATCCATTTCTTTCTCTGTATCTACATAAGACGATGGTGCAGTTATCTTGACTCGCTCAAGAATTTTGTCTTTTATATCTTTGATTTGTTCATCAGAAATATTATTAATGTTTGATGCTCCACCATTATCAGCCATCGTCTCTACCTGTAATCTTAGTAAAGAAACTACCAATGCATGTAATACTCTGTCTCTAGCTCTAGCCGCAAATGGCGTTGCTGTAGTTCCTTCTACATATCTATACATCTGTGAATGGAAACCAACAAAATTCTCATAATTAGACAAATCCCTTGGTCTGTAAGGATTATAAACAGTAAAAATAATTCCAGGATGCTGTCGACCCACACGGCTTGTTGCCTGAATATATTCAGAGTTCTGCTTTGGCTGACCTACAACTGACATAAGTCCTAAACGGTCAACATCCATACCTACCGCTATCATATTAGTTGCAATAACAACATCATAACAAGCCTGCTTTTCTTTGTTTTTATCATATGGAATTGCTAATTTTTCAAGAACCTGTGCAATATTCCACGAAGGTATACGAGATGTAATTTCCGTTTTTCTATCAATACTAAGATACCTCTGTTCTGAGCTATTATATTTATTCTTTACAACACGAATACGGCTTGCTATATCGTCGTCAAGGAGGCGCACTGCACCACCCAATTCTCGAATACTATTAAAGTACCCAATTAATGTGTAATATGGATCAATATAATCCTCATATTCCGGATCCTTTGCTATATCTAGTGCTGTCTGCAAAATAATCGAATACAAACGAATAAGAGTTGTTTTTACAGATTGTCCGCTCGCACATATACCAGCATATTGACGAAATGGCTTTTTCCCATCACTAATCATTCTACTGATTTTTTCTTCTGAAGCATCAACTAAATTTTCAGTCGGAAGCGGTACTTCCTTAATAAAAAATGAATCTCTTGTATCAAAGCCACTTGGCGGGAACTGTGCAAATTGATTTCTGCCATATAGAAACCTAATCTGTTCTCCAGCATTTCTAATAGTTGCTGTTGAAACAATATACTTAGGTCGAATCTTCTTTCCATTTCTCTCAATACAGCACATCTCTTCTACAACAGTTTCATATCCACCATAAATCGTTCCAAGAGGACCAGTGATTAAATGAAGCTCATCCTGTATAATTAGCTCAGGAGGATAGAATGGTTTACAAGCAACCGTTTCAGCCCTTTCCAATCCCGCTGCGACATCTGCATTATGTCTTCCTGCATGCTTTTCTCCAATAGCAATATGTCCACACCTACTACAACATCTATCCGTTCTGCCAAATAACAAACCAACTTGTTCTGACCAAGGAAGTCTCGCAAATTTATCTACAGTAGAAATAATCACAGTAGGACACTTTGCATAAATTTCCTCATCAACAAGATAAACCGGTATTGTTCTACCTTTTCTTAACGAAAACATACAATTATCATCTGCACAATGAATTTTTACATACTTTCCTTTCTCGTTAATATCGTATTCATCACTTGTTATTGGCTTCCCACAATAAGGGCATTTAATAATCTGCTTTGTAAGCTTCCTTATAAATTCTTTCTTCTTAAATTGATCAGAATCGCTATATTCGCTAAATTTATTTGGGGTAACATTACCTCCAACCCAGAATCCAATTGAAATTCTTTCCTTACCATATAATTTTTCATTCTTCTCACGCAATTGTTCCATCGCAACAATAAGACGCATCAGTCTGTCTCTCTGCTGAGTTGTAAGTAAACGAAGCGTGTACCTTAAAAATACTGTTACTCCACCATCTTTCTCATAATCAGTTTCATCTGAAGCTGTCAGTCTCCTATATGCTACAGTAAAAGCAATCAGCCCTAAATATGCCTCTGTCTTACCACCACCAGTAGGGAAATATAATAAATCAACAATATTTCGTTCCGGGGACTCACCATCCATAATCCCATACAAATTCAAAAGAACAAATGCAATCTGGAATGGTCTCCACTCACTGTGATCTTTCTTTCTTCCTTTTTCTGGCATATCAGTCATATAATCTCTTAAGCTGCAAGGAATGCCATTACCATAATCTTTTGAAAAAGCTGTAATACTTCTCTGTAAATACATTGCTTGATTCATAAATACAAACGCTTGATATACCTTATCATTGTTTTCAATCAAATCAATTCCAGCATTCATCCTACGATTTGCATCATTGCATTTATCAATAATAGTCTGACCTGTTGCCTTAAATTTATCATCATGCATAGCTTCGTCGTTTGTCAATACATCTGTAATCCAACTTCCATACATTTCTGTCAATGTACGAAGATTCTGAATAACTTCTGACTTTTTCTTTGGTGAGCCCATCTGAAGCATTGAAAAGGCATGCTCCGGCATATCATCTATCTGTGCACTTACACTTGGAATTTCGTAATCTGGAATAAATGATGATTTTATAGCAGTTGCATTTATCTCTTCTGCTTTCTTTTCCCAAGTAGCAGCACAACCTCTTCCTCTTGCATAAACTGGTCTGCCTTTATAATAATATTCATCCTCTAATTCAACTTTTCTACAGAGATATTCTGGTACAAAAATAGGACTCATCAAATCATCTGCTATGAGCATCTCCACTTGGAACATTACCTTTTCATATTCTTTTTCATTGCCATCTGACTTATCATTATTATGCAAATAAACCGATACCATCTTGTATCCATTGTCTAACTGCATCTTCATAACATAGATATAGATGTTTCCATTAGACTCAAGTGGAATCTGCTTCGAACGACCCATCTCATTAAAATCGATTTCCACAACATCATTCATCTGCTCACGAATATACATGGTATATTTCTTCTTTTTCTTATTCTCTGCATCTTCTTCCAAGGTTTCATCTATAACTTCACCCTGCACCTGTTCTGCATAATACTTTCCCCAATTAATATAAGCATTAACCTTTTGAACATCATCAGAGACATAGAAAGACACACCTATAGAAGACGGCTTCTGAAAACCACCTTTTACTCTATCCTCTGGTTCCTCTTCTTCAAAAATTCCTGCCTCCAAAGTTTCTCCATCAGCATCGAAATTCTTTTCTATAAACTCTACTTCATTGTAATTTTCATCCTCCGTTACATCTGTATCAGCAGGATATAATAATCCCGTAATATAACTACTCGTTGGTACTTCATTCAATTGTTCACAATCTGATGCTGGTCCTATTAAGTCTTTTCGTACTGCATCTAAAATCTTCTGTCGAACAATAGCATGTTTAAAATCCTTTATATCAGCCATCTACTACCTCCGTTTATTCTCCGTCTACTACAACAGGAATTGCCATACCAATTACATATTTGAATGTATTACCTACTATAATCTTATCACCTGGCACTAGGCGGTACTCCCAAGTTTTTTCGTCCGCATCCACCTGTGATGCGCATTCGCACCACTTAATTGCAGCCTTTGCTTTTTCCTGTACATCTTCATTATCTGTTTGATTTGCAGCCTTCACTTCAATCATATATTTCTTGTCAGCTGTCTCTACTAAGAAATCAGGATTATACTGTTTTGCTGCCTTATAAAATAGTCCTAACTGATTTAAAGGCGGCTTTATAAATCTAATAACTTCTGAATCCTCTTCTAATACCACAGACAGCCTTCTCTCATCATCACTATCAAATGCATTCTCTGCATAATATGATTTTTTATAGCCTTCAAACAAATATTGCTTAATATTTTTCTTATCAGGCACTTCCTTCTTAAAATTCAGTCGTCCATTTTCCTTCATATTCTTCGCAAATGATTTGAATACAATAAGGTCTTTCTGAACGTTAAATACAAACTCAGTGTTTTCTTCCTTTGACGCATATATCTGTTTTCTTAAGTCCTCTACTATAACAGTTGCATATCTACGGACAATCTTCTTTTTTTCTTCATCCGTACCTTCGATTAATGCGAGATACTGATCAACCACCTCAAGAATAAATTCTGCATCATCAGAACTAAACTCCGGAATACTCTCCAATAAAGAAACTGCAAGCATATTCTCAGGATTTTCTACAATAAGTGCATCTGCATCCAGCACTTGCAGCAACTTACCATTTACAGCGTCATATCTCTCGATTCTCGATGCCGCAACATCAAAATCCATAATGTTTCGTTTAACAGTAAAAGACTTAAATGTAATTGTTGAACTATAGCTAATTCCAATCTTTGGAACAGAGATAGCAACTTTCTTTAACTCTTCAACTTTCTTGATAAACTCTTGTTTTGCATATGGCAATACATTCTTACTACCAGATGACTTCTGTAAATCAATCTGCACTGAAGTATCCCCTTGATGTACAGCAAATGATGTATCAACTGCATCAATGCCCATGCCCGTCTGTGTCATTTTGTGATCTGATGCTGTGCCGTCATTTTTTTCTTTTCCATCATCGTTAGCAAAATAATCAAAAATAGACATCTGTCCACTATCACTTTCGGACTTCTTAGGTGCTACTTTCTTTACAAATGCTTTCCGATACTCAGCAAACAGATTCTCCACTACATTTTCATTATTCAAATCTTGGTATGATTTCACTTTACTTTCGCATAACGCTTCATCAAATAATGAAATCTGCTGGTTCTCAACTGCCGGCTCTACCATAACTGTTTTTGTGTTCGGTATATCTTCCTCATCAAGATTTCTTTTCTTAAATACAGGGTTATTCTTGATATCATCAACAATTTCTCGATAATGGTCATGAGCAACAATATCCAAGGTATCTAATTCCTCAATACCTGTTATCTCACCAAAAGGAAGCCTTAATCCTCTACCAATAGTTTGAAGTGCCAATATGTCACTCTTTGCAGCATTAAGTGGGATAATTGTAAACAGATTATTTACATCCCAACCTTCTTTCAGCTTATATACATGCAGCACAATTTCAATTGGATTGGTATTTTTCTCAATGGTTAGTAATTTCTGAATGTTTTCTTCTGTCTCTGCACCACTTGTGCTGGAGTCAATTTCAATAACCTTACCAACATAACGACCTCCAAAAAAAGCATCGGAATCTATTATTTCTTTTATTTTTCTAGCATGTGTTGTATCTTTACAAGCTATCAAAACAATTGGCTTTACCTGTTCTAATTGATTGTCTATACAATATTTATATACGATGGACTTTCTTCTCTCATGAAGCTTGATTCCATCTTTCAACTTCATTTCCTCTATATCATCATCTGAATATCCTGCTGTATTTGTTCTTCCCATAACAACCGGAATCTTCAAAAACTTCCCAGCTCCATCCTCTAATCCGTAGTGATAAATAATATTCTTATTTGTACTCTTAGGTGTAGCAGTATATTCCAACCCCAACACTGGATTAAGATAATTAATCGCTTTCTTTGATGCTGGGGCATAGTAACGATGCGCTTCATCCATACAAATAACCAAGTCATCAAACGAACGTAACACATCCGCAAAAGAGCCACCCAAATTTTCATTAAACTTGTGAAATTTAAATTCAATATCTCCCCTAGTAAAAATCTTTGAAATATTAAAGATAAACATCTGAATATCAGATGTTTTTTCTACCACCATTTCCTCTTGGATATATCTTACCGGGTATGATAAATAATTTTCCCCATCATAAACTTTTGGTCTTCCCATCTCTGCTTCAAGTCCCTTAAACATGTATTTTGGATGTCCCGGGACCGCCTCTCGACGCATCTTGTCATAAATCGTATTTCCTGGTGCCAGAATAAAGAAATGTTTATACCCTTTTGTCTTGTACAAATAATAAATGCATGCACCCATTAAACGTGACTTACCAATACCAGTTGTCATATCAAAGCAAAATGATGGAAAATCAAATTCCTTATCTACAGATATTGTATGTGGAGCTTGGCAATTCTCTGATGCTATTTTCTCTGCTTCAGCTTTTGAACTAGTTCTATACTCAATCTTGGAACTGATTGCATCAAAGTATTGTAGCGCTTCATACTGAGGATCACGCAGGCTCATAGCCCATTTGATTTTATCTACTGAACTCATTATTCCTGCACCTCACTTTCAAAATTACATTTATCCAATAAATCCTTTGGTATTTTTTTCACTTCCACATTCTCTGGAAGAATCATGTCAGCTTGATTTTTCTTACAATAGATAAGTAAACTCTGCTTATCCCCTAAGTTCTTCATTATCGACATCACATACTTTGTATTAACAAATTCTTCTGTGATATGTATGAATCGATTCTCTGATGAATGTCCTTGAAACTCCCCAGATGGTTCATAGGTAAATCCTTCTATCTTGCAAATAGCTTCACATACCATATCCCATGTATAAGATGGATTTATTTGATAAACAGGAAGAACTTTGCTCTTTACAAGTAATGGTTCTGCAAGTTCGTAGAATTTATATCCCCCGCCACCTTGCCAACCATACTTTTCAGCAACACCTGTTTTTTCGCCATCAATCGTATTATTAATCCTCTTTTGACAGAAATCGTAGCATTGATTTCCCATTTCTATGCCTATCCACTTTCTTTTCATCTTATGAGCCACATCCATAGTCGTTCCTGTGCCTAAAAATGAATCTAAAATCAAATCCCCTTCCTTTGAAGCTAATTCCAAAACTCTTGCTATAAGCATTTCCGGTTTTTGTCCAACAAAATTTAGTCTTTCAGTAGACATTGGATTAATTACATTAATATCAGTCCATAAATTACCTATTGGTCTTCCTTTATATTCATCTAAAAACTGCTTTCGCTGAATTCTCTGATTCTTATTTTCTGGGAAATACAATCTTCCCTCTTCTTCAAACTTCTTCATTTTCTCCAACGATAATGACCAGCCGTTTGGTGGGGATTTATATCCTTTATACTCATACACCAGTGATTTACTATATGTTGGACTAATTATCGGACTTAATCGATATCGTCTGCCATTTTCATCAATTTTATTAAATCTCTTATTAATATATTTTTGAGTTTCTTCATCATCCATTGTATATACTGGATATATTTCTGCAGCTGAGCTTTTGGCATACCATAAAATATAATCTGTCATATTATTCAATTTATTGGTTGGATTTACACTTCCACCTTTTCTTTTCCAAATAATATCGTTTATAAAATTACTTCGTCCAAACACCTCATCCATCAAAACTTTCAAATATGGCATTTCATAATTATCAATTTGAACAAATATAAAGCCATCCTCGCTCAGTAATTTTTGTAATAACTCTAAACGCTTTTTCATCATCGAAAGCCATATAGAATGTTCTATTCCATCATCATAATGTTCAAACGCGTTGCCTGTATTATATGGTGGATCTATATATATACATTTAACCTTTCCCGAAAACTCACTTTGTAGAGCCATTAAAGCTAGCAAATTATCCCCATGAATCAGCATATTTTCTGTATTCGGATCACCATATGATTTTGATTTATCTTCAATTAATATTCTTGGTTCAAGTTTCTCTTCCTCATATTTACCAACCCATGTCAATTCTAACTTGCCTTTTTTCTCCATGGTAGCCTCCTAAAACTTAATCACTATCTTTGTTACCAATTGTGTTTTTACCAATATGCTTTCTGCAAACTCCTTCTGCATATTGGCAGCCTCCTCTTCCAATGCCGACATTTCATCATGAAATGTCTCTATCATTTTTTGTTTCTGTTCTTCTAAAATTTCTATTTGTTTTTTTAATGCAATTTTCTGTCTAAAATCACTTTCATTTATATATTTATCTTTAATTTCATCTAATTCTGATGTATCTTTGACTCTGAGCAAATATTCTTCTTTTCTTAATTGCAACCAATTATCCAATTTTTTCTGATTAGCAATCAAAACTGTTCTTTTAGATTCTGCATATTTCTGCTGCATAAATTCATCCACTTTGTCAATATATGAAAGGATTTCTTGATTATTTGGTGTCTTTTCTTCTAAGCACTGCTCCTGCAATTTTTCGCAAAGATCTCTAGCCAACTCATCTGAAACACCATATATCTTCCCTGTTATATCAATTATTTCAAATACTGCATCTTCAAGAATCTCACCAACATAAGAACCACCAATAAGTAAATATCCGTGTTGAATTCCCGGAATTTCCAAGTCTATATTAGTTTCATAGTACTTTGGATATATCTCATTTTCCTTTTTACTTCTACTATTCCAATACTTAAACTGTGAATCATATTCCGCAATTTCTTTCATAATACTATTAAAATGAGACTTATGTTGTTCCTCTGTCTTATATATAAATATGGATTTCAGTTCATCCATTTTCTTGTTTCGTTTCTTTTCTAATTCCTTTTCCAAATCCTTAAATTGCTTTGTAAAATCTGATGTCGTTTTACATTCCTGATAAATAAGTGTAACTCTTTTTTCAAAATCTGCTCCACTTTCTAATAATCCAATAGCTTTATCGGATGCACCAAATACGCCTTGGAATAGCTCAAACTTTTCAGAAAGGATTTCATATACTCTCTTATCTGCTACATTCTGAGTATTAAGCAAATTAATAACCACAACATCGTTCTTTTGTCCATAACGATGACAGCGACCAATTCGCTGCTCTATCTTCTGCGGATTCCAAGGAAGGTCATAGTTTATAATCGTATTACAAAACTGAAGATTCAATCCTTCCGAACCAGAATCTGTTACAAGCAAAATCTTGTATTCATCCCTAAATGCTTCTACGATGGCATTCTTCAATTCAACATTTCTACTGCCCACATACTTTCCATAATTTCTAGCTTTCCACGCCTTATAAATCTGTTTAGCAACAGGATCATTTGTACTACCATTAAACTTAAGTATCCGACCTTCATATCCGGCATGAGATAATTCTTCAAATATGTATTGTTGCGTTCTAATAGATTCCGTAAACACAACTATTCTTTGTTTTATGCCAGCTTCATCCTGAAATGCAAAAGCTGTCTCCACCGCCTGTTTCAATGCTGTCATCTTCGCATTTCTTTTTATACTTTCAGCTTTATTAATAATGGCTGTTACCTCATCTATTTCATGCTGAATAAATTCATTTAACTTTTCTCTTGTGTATAATTCATCCGGCTTACTATCATCATCTGTCTCAATTTCATCATCATCATCAAAAAAACTAAGGAAAAAATCAATACTTTCATCCGCTGATTCAGTTCTAGTTGTTTCCTTCAAAGTTTCAAGTCTGCCTTTTAATACCTTGAAGGTTTCTGCAACTGCCATACTTGATGATGCAAGCAGTTTTCTAATAACAGATGTTATAAGTGTTCTGTGTGAATTGGGCAAAGCATACAAAATTTCCTTTTTCAGATAATTATTTATCATCACATAAAGTTCTATCTCCATTGGCGATAGTTCAAAGTCAATTGTCATTTCTTTACGCTCTGAAAATTGGATATACTCTGCTACTTCTTTTCGTAAAGTTCTTTGCACAACAGGTTCTAAACAAGCCTTCAAATCATTGTAATCTTCTCCTCGCAAATATCTTTCGGAAAATATCTGCTTACTATAAAAAACTCTATCATCGATAAACTTAACAAGTCCATATATATCAAGTAAAGTATTCTGCATAGGAGTCGCAGTTAATAGAATCTTCGGAATTCCCTTTGTTAATTCATATAATGAGTTAGCCATCTTTGAACCATTCTTATAAACATTCCTAAGCCGATGTGCTTCATCAAACACACAAAAATCCCAAGCTATCTTTCCGAACTCTGCTTTTCTTTTTGAGGCAAAGTGGTAGGAAACAATAATTACTGCTTGTTTACTCTTTACCTTTGCGAGATAATCCTCCCAGTTAGAACTATCCACAATTAATGAATCAATATCAAATTTATCTTCTAATTCAACTTGCCATTGTTTTCGCAGATTTGATGGCATAATAAGTAGTATTTTATTTTTTCCACTGCATAGCAAATACTTGATGACCAAGCCAGCCTCAATAGTTTTTCCAAGACCTACCTCATCTGCAAGAATTGCTCCACCAAGCTCTAATGAAGATAGTGCAAATGTGAATGCTTCAACCTGATGAGGATTGATGTCAATATCAGCCATATGCAAACAACTATATGGATTATTTTTCAGTTCTTGTTGCTTTAATTCAGCATATGTATTTTCAACAATACCCATTTGCAAAACCTCCTGTCTTATTTTTCTAATTGTTCTTTTATTTTATCTGCTATTACTTTTGCCATCATCGGCGGAACAGCATTCCCCACCTGAACAAATTGTGCTGTCCTTGGTCCTTCAAAATAATAATTATCTGGAAACGACTGTATTCTTGCTGCTTCCCGCACAGTAATTGATCTATGTTGCTCTATATCTGGATGAATGAAATAATGTCCATCTTTCGATAAATGAGCAAGTATTGTGTGACAATGATCCATATCACCCTCAACAACTTTAAATCGATCTACAAATGAAGTTCTATTTTTATGTGTTTTCAAATTTTCTGGTAAATCATCATATTTCAAACGTTTATGCTGTTCGTTTTCAAACCACATATCAATTGTTCTCTTATAGATTTCAATATCCTGAGCTGTATGTGGCCTTGCAATATGTCCTGTTAACACATCCGATTTCACACGAATGTCATTATCTTTTACATATTTTTTAAATCCGTGCATATCTGTCATAGTATACTCTATTGCCTCTTCACCAGGCTTTAACACTGGCAAATCGTTAAGTAAATCCCATACTACTGCTTTACTATGAATTACATTAAATGATGGGTATTCATATCCTGTGCCTTTAAGCCAACCTACTATAATTACTCTTTTTCTACTTTGCAATACTCCAAAATCTTGGGCATTCAACTCATGATAATCAATTTCATAACCTACACGTTTCATATATGTCTGGAGATTTTTAAATGCTGCTCCTCCTCTTGCAGTCTTTATCCCAGCCACATTCTCGAACACAAACATTCTTGGCTTATACTTATTAAGAAATTGAACATACATCTTATATAATTCATTTCTTGGATCATCTTCCATCGGAACAATCATATGACTGCTCTGTGCTCTTCCCACCAAAGAATATGCTTGGCATGGAGGACCACCTATAATTACATCAATCTTATCAATTTCTTTTTCCCTTTTGATATCATCAATTGTGTTGAAAATCCCCTTAATCGTGGATTCTGACATTTCTTTATTAATTACAGTCTTAAGTTCCTCTTTTGGTATTTTCTCCAAAAGTTGTTCTCTGGTTATTTTTCCTTTTTCATAATCATAATAACTTTTAATTTTGCCATTATCTTTTAAGTAATAATATGCTATTCTTGTTTCTATTGTCTTTGCTGCATACTCATTCATTTCCACATGTGCAACTGGTCTATAGCCACTTTGAATAAATCCTTCTGAAAGTCCACCGGCTCCTGCAAAGAGATCAATATACGTCATACCTTTATCATTCATGGTTATCCTACCTTACAATACTCTCTGTATTATATATTGTACTCTATTATTTAAATCTACAATCATATAACCAATATTTATAGCAAAAATCTCAGAAATTATCATCCTTCCAAGTGCTATTTTCATTATTCTTTTGATTAATTCCAAATGTTATTTTTCTCTACTTCACACTTTTTTGATTTTACCATAATCCCCCCTTGAAATCAAATCATCAATAACCAAAAATAGTATAATCTAAGAAACTCTGGATAGTTCAGAACTTTTTTTGTAACCATCATCTGTCCTCTGGTAGTGAAAACTCTTTTCAGTTTCAATTATGTAAACACAAAGCGAAAAGCTTTCGTTGTGAACATCCATTCCTACGTAAACTGTGTTATAATTCATTTGATGGCCTCCCTTTGTATGCGGTAATTCCTGTTTTTGTTGTTAGGTGTAAATTGCATTATACAGGTAAATCCACGAAGTTACAAAATGGAGGTCATTACATATTGTCTAAAATGAATTTCTAAATTTCACCGTCCCGAAAGATTCTAGTTTTCATTACATAAATTTAGGGAAAAAAAATTCACTTTTTCCATTTCTCGTTGCATAATTATTGAAAGGCAAATAAAAACCACTAAAAGGAGGACTTTTACAATGACAAAATCTCAAATTAAGCAACTTTCCCATGAAGAATTATTTGCACTATCTCTCAAACGCGGATCTTTAAATCGGTACACACAAGAAGCTATATATGCTCAAGAATTGCTTTATACAGAAATGTTTCTACCGCATGAAGTAATCAATGAACCTGACCCTTTCGACTATGAACCTTTCAGCATGGAAGATTGAAGATATGACCGATTGGTGGTCATATCTTCTATTCACTTATTAGAACTATAGCATGATTATTATTCTATGGAAGATATATGTAAATATACATTAAAACTAAAAATTCGATTAACTGTGACATAATAACTGCCTTTCCTTTATATATATTTTCTAAATTTCCATAAAACCATTCTCCAACGTGCTCTAATCTCTCATCCCGTCCCGCAGCTTACAGGCCTACCGCGTCCACTCCGTGAACAGCTTCTTCATGGGTGAACTTTTCATATTCAAGTTGGCTTATAAGTTCATCTCTTGACATTGGCACCGATTCCATGTAGGATTGCGCTTTAATTACAGCCTGTGCCATCCAGTCGCCACCACAGTTATCTATAGCATACTGGACTTCATCAGATGTGAATTCTTCGTATTCAAGTTGTTCCGTAAGACCAAGTTTAGAAAATCCCATATTGCTTCCCAGGTAAGACTTGGCAGACATAAGTGCCTGTTTTTTCCAGTCGGCACCGCAATTGTCAAGGGCGTACTGTATCTGATTTGCATCATATCCCTCATATTCAAGCTGACCTTTGAGACTTTCTTTTGAAAAACCGCCCATATCCAGATAACTTTTTGCACTCTTTAGTGCATTGGATTCGCCGGCCGATACATTAGAGGCAGGAGTTGTCGGCTGGGCAGCAGGTTTGGTAGCTGGTGGTGCAGGTTGTTCTGCAGGCTGCTTTGCAGGCTGTTCTGCAGGTTGCTCTACAGGCTGTTTTGCGGGTTGGTTTACGGGCTCATTTGGCGTAATCTGATTGCCATTGATCAGATTAATCTTATCAACGTATACAGCCGGAATTGATATAGTCTGTCCGAGAACCGATTCATACTGGAAAATGCCTACTGACGTTCCATAAATTTCAATATTATCATCTTCAAGAATACGGCTTGTTGTTATTTCTGGATCATAGCCTATAAGAATCACCTTATCGTAGTCTCCGTCAACGGCAAGACGGATCTGATTCTCATCATCTCCTTCCATAAGCTGGACAACCTCTCCTGTAAAATATACAAGTTTTCCCTCATAATCCTTTGGATTACGGGAAATGTTATCGAATGTAATTCCTGTCTTATAATCACTATCGCTGTATGTCTGTCTCTCAGAAGATTCGGTTATATCTTCTGCCGTTGTAGAATACTCAGTCTTATTCTTTTTGTGTGTTGTTGTCTCCTCTTCAGATTCATTAAAAGTTGCTGTTTTGCCACATGCCCATAACATGCAGCATGCAATAATCGTTAATAACAATACTGACAATTTCTTCATAATAGTTACCTCCATAATAAAATTGATGTTGCTCCCACCGGCCCCTTGATTTCTTCATATTTTATCATTTTTACCTGTCCCAAAAAAAGGACTGGCAAATCTAAGGTAATACGCAAAGTTACAGTATAGGAAAAAGTGTGAATACATGTTATAATACCGGTAGTTAGTCTTAAAAGGAGATGAAAACAATAAAAAAGAAATTCAGAATTACATTTAATGCACCGGTAGTATTAGGTTTAATTTTTATATGTTTTGCGGCAACACTACTGGGAGAAATTACAAATGGTAGAAGCACAGCATTATTTTTTATGACATATCACTCATCATTATTAAATCCTCTGACCTATATAAGGTTTATAACACATGTTTTTGGGCATGCAGGCTGGGAGCATTTTATCGGTAATGCAACATATCTTTTATTATTAGGACCGGTATTAGAGGAAAAATACAAATCCAGAACATTAATTGAAATAATAATCATTACGGCACTGGTTACCGGTATTATCAACTATATCTTTTTCCCTAATATTGCACTATGCGGAGCCAGCGGAATTGTCTTTGCCTTCATTATTCTGGCTTCATTTACCGGATTTAAAGATGGTGAAATTCCTCTGACATTTATTCTTGTTGCCACCATATATATAGGCCAGCAGATATATGACGGCATTACAGTTAATGATAATGTATCGCAAATGGCTCATATTACCGGCGGACTGGTAGGTTCAATAACAGGATATATTCTTAACAAAAAAACAGTAACCCAGTAATTTACTGTCCTCACCTGTGTGGCAATATGTTCCACACAAAGAAAACCGGGTCAGCTTTACGCCGACCCGGTCTTTATATTAAACGTTTCCTACACTTCATCCCTATAACTCTGCGGTTATGTACCTTAACCAAATATTGCCTCTGCAAGTTCCTGCATAGTCATTCCGATACTCTCTAAATCTGACTTATATAGAGTAACTGAAAGGAAGTATCCATTATCCTTTGTAATGACTGCACAATACTCTTCATTTTCGCTTGGTGACTTTACTCTCTTGAAAGTTCTTTTATAGAACTCGACTGTACCATTAGGTGTGTCAAGTGTATCTTTTAACTTTTCAATCTTGTCATATTCGTATTCGCTTTTATCGACTTCCCATTCATCACCTTCTATATAGTGTTTTACCCATCCTTCTGTATATGGGGTTACCCACACAGAAATATCATCTGTTTTCATGACAAAACAGTTCTCATCAGTATACTCGTCATATACTTCAAATCCATCAACAAGGTTAACTTTTCCGATTACATTTCCGTCGTAATCCTCAATTTCATATTTGCTCTTTTCGGATACATCTGAATCGTCTTTTTTGTCATCTTTCTTTGTATCTTCCTTTGAAGGTTTTACATCATCTTTGTCAGGAGTTGACTCTTCTTCATCTTTCTTATCATCTGAATCGTCTGCGTCCTTAATTTCATCCGGAAGCTCAACCTTAGTCTTGCCGAAATCGGAGAATTCAAATGTAACGCTTGCTTCATTAATGCTTAATAAGTCTTTAACATTAACATCTTCTGTTGAAGATACTTCAAGAATCTTGCCGATGCAGCTCTTTAAATCAATTGAAATGGCTGTAATAGTGTCATTATCTCCGTCAATTGTTACTGTGATTGCCACATCTTCTAATAAATCAATAATTTTTGATAAATCAAAATCTTCCTCCGAAACATTTCCTAAACCGGAAAGGCTGTTTTCGATAGCTGACTTAATATCATCTTCCTTGTCGCCAAGAATTTTGTCAAAATCGAGCTTGGCTTCTACTGTGTAGATACCATTCTTTTCAGAAACCACATCTGCTGTTTTGATAAAATCTGTAATTGCTGTTACGTTACGTAAGCTTGCAATCACATCTGAAAGATTTGTATCTGACTCTTCCTTCATCCATTTTTCGTCATCAAAATCATATTCATAGACATACGCTGTGTTGCCTTCTTTAACAAGATAAGTCTTGAGTTCCTGGCTGTCTTCAGCAACATCAGGAATTTTTGCGTATGATTTTCCCTCTGCATAACCTGCTTCATCACAGATTTTAAGAGTTCCGTTTATGCCTGCCTTAGCTGATGACTTAAGGTCTGATTCTTCAAGTTCGCCTTCTTTAATAGCTGACTCAATCATTTCTTCAGTCATTCCCTGCATAACAAGAGCCTGTTTTAAATCTAAATCAGCATCTAATTTTACATCGAATGATACTGTGAAGTTTTCTAAACCTTTTTTGTTAGCTGCTACTGCTTTGACAAGGTCATCAGCACTCTTGCTGCCTTTTACCGTGTCTTCTGAAGATTGGTTCTCACCTGTGCCAACCTTCACTTTCTTGCTGCCACATGCTGCCATACCGAGTGTAAGTGCAATACACATCATGGCTACAAGAATTTTTTTAAATAATCCTTTTTTCATTTTGTCTGCTCCTTTAAAAATTTTAACTTTTAAGGTATTAAAACCAAAGCACGTTCTGATTGTAGCACGGAAAATTTTACTAATCAATATACGTTTTAGCGAAATAAAGCATCCTATTTACTAAAAAATAGCATTTATTCATAAAAAAACTGCAGAAGAAGGGCATTTCCTCCTCTGCAGCCGACATCAGATTGTTATATAAGTATTATATTTTAATTTTCTTAATTTTCTTTCCATATCCACGGCATTATCAAGATTTTTGTATGCACCTACCTGCACTTTATAGAGGTCATCCTGATAAATAATAAATGCGGGATACCCCATATCTAACAATGGTTCCAAAAGTCTGTCCGCATTGTCACGGTTTCTGAAAGCCCCTACCTGGACACGGTATAATTTGTCACAGGTGCATCTGCTGCTTTCCCTGTCTTTTTCATACAATCCCTCGTATGGGTCTTTTATATTACTTTCATCCGGCGCAGGCTGTACATTATTATCCCTTGACGCTGTGCCGGAACCTATGGTTTTTAATATTCCATCGGCTATCGCCGCCGCTATCTGTTCAAATTCATCATCGAACTTCTCATTATCACTATCGTTGTTGATAAAGCCTGTTTCAATAAGCACCGCCGGCATATTGGTACGTTTAAGCACCACAAGATTAGGTCTTTCTATAATGCCCAGGTCCTTAAAGCCCAGATCCGTAAGATTATCCAGTATATTTTCGGCGAGTTGTTCTTTCTCTCCGCCTTCACTGTAAATCAGCACCTGCACTCCGCTTGCGGCGTTGGGATTCTCTCCTGAATTTCTGTGAAATGATACAAAATAATCCGCTCCTGAATTATTGGCATCTGTTGCCTTTTTAAATGGAGTTTCATATATGTCGTTATCTCTTGTATAAAAAACATCCATGCCTTCATTTTTAAGGATATCTCCAACCGCCATGGCAAGCTTTAAGTTGTCATCTTTTTCACGTCTTCCGTTATACACCGCTCCCGGGTCACTTCCGCCATGTCCTGCATCTAAAGCAATAAGCATAATATATACCTCTCTTTTTCATATGGTATATATTATGCCGGCAACGTCTTTATCTTTACATTTTTTTAATTAAAATAACTGTAATTACCACACTTGCTATCGCTATCAGTGACATTATGGTTATTGTTAATGCTACTTTCTTTTTGTATTTTTTTGCAACTTTTTCGTCTATCATTAATTATTTTTCCTTTCATATTTTACAAATTCATATATAAGGTCAAAATATGTTCTTTCGTCGCTGGATTCTGTGATAACAAATCCTTCATCTTCCAGATTAGGGAAGTACGAATCTGCGTCATAAGCATAATCTATCTTAGTAATATGGGCTACGTTGCAAAGAGGAAGCATCTGCTTATATATGGAAGCACCGCCGATTACATATACGTCTTCATCGGCAAAATCTTTTGCCGCCTCAACGGCTTCTTCTATACTGTGAACCACAATAGCTCCGTCAACCTTGTAATTCATATCTTTTGTTATTACAATATTGGTTCTGTTCTTCAAAGGGCGTTTATTAGGAAAACTTTCAAGGGTCTTGCGTCCCATAATTACGGCTTTGCCCGTTGTGGTCTCCCTGAACCATTTCTGATCCTCAGGAATTCTTACAAGAAGTTCGTTTTTGTATCCTATTGCCCAGTTTTTGTCTACTGCTGCGATTAAATTCATAATATGTCCTTTCCTATATAGCTACAGGTATATTGGTGACCTGTGGTCCGGTTATATAATTATCTACCGATACATCATCCCTTGTAAACTTGTAAAAATCTTTTACCTCGGGATTAAGATGGAACGTCGGTGCATCATAACATTCTCTTGATATAAGTTCCTCCACAATAGGAATATGTCTGTCATATATGTGTGCATCTGCGATTACATGTACAAGTTCTCCCACCTGCATATCACATACCTGTGCCAGCATGTGCACAAGCACCGCATACTGTGCAACATTCCAGTTATTGGCTGTGAGTATGTCCTGTGACCTCTGGTTAAGAATTGCGTTAAGCGTAAGCTTGTCTTCACCTTTTTTCTGGGTAACGTTAAAAGTCATGCTGTAGGCACATGGATATAAATTCATCTCATGTAAATCCTGGTGCACATATATATTAGTCATTATCCTTCTGCTGAAAGGATTGTTCTTTAAATCATATATAACACGGTCTACCTGATCCATCATGCCTTCTTTATACCGGTGCTTTACGCCAAGCTGATAACCGTATGCTTTGCCGATTGAGCCGTTCTCGTCCGCCCATGCATCCCATATATGGCTGTGAAGGTCATGGATATTGTTGGATTTTTTCTGCCATATCCATAACAATTCGTCTGTTGCACTCTTAAGTGCTGTTTTTCTTAATGTAACAAGCGGAAATTCCTTGCTGAGATCATATCTGTTTACAACACCGAATTTTTTGATTGTATAAGCAGGAGTTCCGTCCTCCCAGTGTGGTCTTACTTTTTCACCCTCCGTACTTACACCGTTTTCAAGGATATCCTTACACATGTCTATAAAAACTTTATCTGCGTAGCTCATCATTTCCTCCTGTTACTGCACTATTTTACTTTATCATATATCTCCGTAGGAACATAAGCCTTGACTTCTATTCCCTCCGCAACATATTCCTCACTTATAAGCTGTCCGTATTTTCTTATAAGGGATATCTTGGAAGCCTCCGTATAAGAATATGTCTTTTCTATATATATTTTGCTTTCTCTTAAAACTTCTTCAATGGTATCTTTAAGTTCTGTCAGTCCGTCACCGTGAAGAGCCGATATATTAACGGTCTTGTCGGCCTTAAAATCTTTAAGAACTTTATTGCCTGCAATTTCTATTTTGTTAAAAGCCGTTATTATAGGCTTATCGCCCGCTCCCAGTTTCTCAAGGGTATCATATACAACATACATCTGGGAATCCATTGCAGGATTGGAAGCATCCACAACATGAAGAATTATATCTGCATATACAGCTTCTTCAAGTGTGCTTTTAAAAGCTTCCACAAGGTGATGAGGAAGTTTGCTTATAAATCCGACTGTATCCGTGAGAAGAATCTGCTGCCCGCTTTCAAGCTCCAGCCCTCTCGTTGTAGGGTCAAGTGTGGCAAAAAGCTTATTTTCCGCAAGTATTCCCGCACCCGTTAATGTATTAAGAAGTGTCGACTTACCTGCGTTAGTATATCCTACTATAGCGACCACCGGAATATTGGAACGGCTTCTCTGGCTTCTTGTAAGCTCATGGTGGGTTACAACCGCTTCAAGCTCATGCTTAAGCTGTCCTATTCTCTCATGGATAATTCGCCTGTCCATCTCAAGCTTTGTCTCTCCGGGACCTCTTGTACCGATACCTCCGCCGAGTCTTGAAAGTGCGTTTCCAAGTCCCGAAAGTCTTGAGGAACGATATCTCAACTGGGCAAGCTCAACCTGAATCTTACCCTCATTGGTATTAGCCCTTGCTGCAAAAATATCGAGAATAAGAAGCGTTCTGTCCATGACTTTAATTTCAAGGGCATCGCTGAGATTGTTCATCTGTGCCGGAGAAAGTTCGTCATCACATATTATGCCTGTTGCATCATATTCTATTATCAGTTCTTTAATCTCATCTATCTTACCCTTACCGATATAAGTGGCCGGATTGAAATTATCAAGATTCTGTATTACCCTTGCCACCGTTACAGCACCTGCAGTTGACGCAAGCTCGCAAAGCTCGTCAAGGGACTGTTCGGTATTTTCTCTGTCTGATTTTCTTACAGCTACAAGAATAACTCTTTCTTCCGCTTCTCTGTTATCAATCATATAAATCTCCTGTTAAGATACTCTGGACTTCAAAAACGTATATTCTCTCAAAGCCTTTGTATCATCACTGTAATCCTTTACATAGCTTTCAAACAAATCCAGTGCCTTGCTGAAATCTCCGAGATATTCGTAGCATATTGCCTGATTGTAAAGCAGTGCTTTCTTAGTTTCTCCTTTAGCTGACTCAAGACCTTTACTTATATATTCCAGAGCCTCGGTATACTTAAATCTCTTGATAAGATATGCCCCGTACTGGTTATATGCTTCGCTGTTAGACGTATCTTTATTGATACAATCCATATAAAGGTCTTCCGCTTCCGAATATCTTTCCTGTGCTTCATAAGTAAGTGCAAGGTAAAAAGCTGCATCCTTCTCACCTGCGTCTATGGCCTTCTTAAGGAACTGTTCTGCCTGTGTGTAGTCCCCGAAAAGATAATATGTCTTGCCTATAAGAAAATCATCCGCATCTTTACTTGAAATAAGTCTTCTGAGATAAGATTCAGCCCTGTCTGTATAACCTGATGCCATAAATTCGTTATACATATTACAATATAAGGAATAACTGTTGTCACTGAGGGAAATAGCCTCTTCAAAATCAAGTGCCGCATTATTCTCATTGCCCGTATGGATATATGCACAACCTCTTAAATAATATAAATCTGCCTTATCAGCCTTGCCGCATTCATCAATAAGTGTTGTATAATACTCTATTGCTTTATTGTATTCGCCGCTTTTTGTGAGACATTCCGCATAATATTTCATTGCATCAAGACAAATACTGTCATATCTGCTGCCTGATTTGGTAATCACGGTATCAAACTGCTCCTCGGCCGTTTTAATGTCCCCAAGCTTATAATAAGCAATTCCAAGTCCCCTGTAAGCGTCCCTGTTACTGCTGTCCTTACTTATAATCTCATTAAATGATTCTATGGCTCCCTGATAATCGCAGGTCTCAATTTTGCTCATTCCTGCCTGACATGACAATGAATTGCTCTTGCCACATCCTGTTAAAACTGCTACGGCAACTGTGCCTGCACATATAATATCTATAAATAAATGTTTTTTCATTACAATAAACTCCTAAAATTATAACAAACCAGGTATCCTAAACACCCGATTAAGCTAAATTGTACCATAGTAAGTGTTTTGTAACAAGTGGTATTAAAAGATTTTCACACCCTTTTTTTATAAGCATGCTCTATTTTCTTCCCAAGAGGAACTGCAAGTGCCAGTAAAAATATTACGTTGGAAACCGCATAAATTATCGTAAATGTAAACGACGTACTTATCGTAATCAGATAATAACTCCATCTAAACGTCCCAAAGGTCCATATAACCGTATAAATGTCCATTAAAAGTGAAAAAATCACACCGGCAAACACACCGTAAATCATGAGAACGGCTTTGTTTTTTCTTAATAGTCCCCCAATAAGGGCAGATATAATCCCGATTAATCCCCATGTCAACATCTGGAAAGGAGTATACATTCCCTGTCCGAAGTAAAAATTAGTAATAAGTGCGGTAAGCGCCCCACAGTAAAAACCTGCCTCTATTCCAAGATACATTCCGGCAATTATCACAACCGCTGTCACCGGCTTAAATCCGGGAAAAGGTGCGAATATGAAACGTCCTGCAATCGACATGGTTGTAAGCACAGTTATAAGCATGATTTTTCTCACTGAAGTATTCTTTTTTTCGAGAATATAGAAAAATACAAAGCAGAAAATAACAACTGCTGTTGCAAAAATAAAAGCGCCTGTCTTTACCTGTTCCATTCTTCCGCCTCTTTCTCCGTAACCACATCCTCTGAAATTCCTTTCCACATCCTGCATACAGGAGTTGTGTAAAATACATTTTCAAGACAGAACTCCCTTACACTGCCTGAATACACCGGCTGCCTGTCTGAAATCATACACACATAATCTGCCGCATCTGCCATAAAAGAAATGTCATGGGAAATTACAAGAATGGTTTTTTGTTGTTTTTTTAATTCATTAATAGTATTAATCAAATTAGCTTTTTCTCTGTTATCTACGCCTTTAGTCGGCTCATCAAGAATTATTATGTCAGGATTATTTTTTAACACAAGAGACAGGGCAAGAAGTTGTTTTTCACCTCCGCTTAAATCGTAAGGGTTTCTGCCGTCATATTCATCATTTGTAAAATGGTCTGTAACATCCTGTGAAAGAATACCGATACTGTTGCCGTAGGTCTTTATTTTTCCCGAATAAGGCTTAATATAGCCTGAAAGCAGCTTTGCAACCGTTGTTTTGCCGCTGCCGTTTTCACCTACGATAAAATGACATTTTCCTTTGTACAGTTTCATGGAAAAATCTTCGATTACAAAACCGTTCTCTTTTGTATATCCGAATGACACATTTTTAAATTCTGCCGCAATTTCGTTTTTATTATTAACGTAATCCTGTTCTTTGTGGATAGTATTTCTCTGTTTTATATATTTATGCCCCTCTGCCAGACTAAGCGGTACAGGTCTTTTATCCGCAAATATCCTTGCAACCGTGGGAAGCAGGTAACCATAACCGTTTTCCGCCATATATACTGCTGTTTCATCAGGTTTTCCGGCATAGACAATCTCACACTTATCAAGGAGAATTATTTTATCCGCATAATAAAAGAGTTCGTCCGTCCTGTGCTCTGTGATAATCACTGTTTTAAATAATTCCTTATTAATCTTCTTAACCCTGTCAAGAAGCCTTCCGGCCATCACCGGATCAAGCATGGAAGCAGGCTCGTCAAGCAAAAGTACATCTTTATCACAGGCAATTACGGAAGCAAGATTCAAAATCTGTTTTTCCCCACCTGAGAGTGAATCGGTTCTTTTGTCAAACATGTGGCTAAGTGAAAAAAATGAAGCTGTTTCCGCAATTCTTCTTTTAATAAAATCATCTTTAAGCCCTTTTCCCGATAAATTTACGGCAAGTTCCCCATACACGCTGTCCATAATTATCTGGTTATCGGGATTTTGCATTACCATCATGGCATTATCTTTAAAATATTCTTTTAACTTCTTCAAAAGTGTGGTTTTGCCGCTGCCGGTCATACCACATACTAATATAAAATTACCCTTTTCGACTATCTTTTCATATTGTATATCCATAATTTAACATTCTCCTTTCCCCTGTATAAAATCGGAATAAAAGACATAAATGCCATAAAAACAAGCCTTGCCCCAGGCAGCAATAATCCACCTGCAGCCATAAGAATGGTTATTATAAGCAGAATACAGTCCCTGAGCCTGAACCTGTAGCTGCCGCAGAATATCTGTGACGATTGTGTAAAACCATTGCTTTCCATTATATCGGCTGTCTCCATACTGCTTTCCATCGCATAACTTGTCACTCCCGAAAAAACAAAAGCTGCATTATCTTTACTGTTTCTGCCGCTTTTGTTATTAATATCATTGATCATTTTCATTCTTTCGTATTTTCGCATATACATGGGAAGAAATCTCAGAATCATTGAAAAAATAATGCCTGCTTTCGGCATTTTTCTAAAGATATATTGTATTTTTTCCCCTGTAATAACAATATCCATACAGCTAAACCACACAAAGGCACCGGAAAGCATAAGTCCCGTTGTCATTCCGTAGCGCATGGATTCATAAGTAACTGCCCTGTTATTAATATAAAAAAACACATGGCTGCCGTTATGTGACACAAGCATATTTACAAAAGTAATAAGAATCGTTATGACAAAAGAATTTCTGAGTATTTTAAAGTCTGCCTTGCCTTTTAAAACCCATATATAAATTATCCCGGATATAAGAAGCAGAAGATTAAGTTTAATTTCCATTAAAAACATTGCAGGTAATAGATTGCACATAAAAAATACCAGCAGAACGTATGGGTTGAAATTTTCAAATTTTCTCATTGCCCCACCTTTCCGTCATCCGTGTAAATCCATCTGACATAATCTCCCTCCGACAGTTTGTAAGCCGAGCAGGACACATTGGGAAATTCACCGTTTACCGAATAAGTCCAGCCCGACATATTTCCGTAATCAAACTCTGCCATTCCTGCGATTGCTTTTACATAAATCGAAGAAAACACTTTGCTTCCGTTGTAGTCAACCGGAATCTCATATATCATTGAAGCCGTTAAAAGCTGGTCAAAAGTGCTGTCTCCCTCTTTGATGTCTATTTCTTTTTCACTTAAAATAACTTCTCCGCCATGGCCTGTTATCTCAAGGTATGTCACAACTTCTCCCGATGTTTTAACGTCGTAGTACTCGTCCTTTGTCTTAAAATCGGACAGGGAAAAATATACCGCAAGTCCCACAAACACAATGGTAAAAGTCATGAATACTGACTTTTTCTTTTTCTTTCTTATGAAAAAAACAACAAGAAATACCACATATCCAATGCCAAGTGCCGAAAGCACAATGTATTTAATGTATTTTCCCTGCCATTTTATGGTATTTATCGTATTATCGTCTTTCACGGTTTCTGTCAGGTTGGTTTTATCATATACAAATCCGTTTTTGTAGGAAATTAGTGCAGACATACACTGGTATGTGGCTATACTGTTGCTTTTTCCGCCTTTTATATGGCAGAATCCTCCGTCCTCATTCTGGTAAGTAATAAGCTCGTTGATAAGAATATCCATATTCTCTGTATCTTTTAATGCTGTTTTTGCCATAATTACCTGGGCGAGGCTTTCAGAATTTTCTGTCCCCATGGATTTGTAACCGCCGTTTCCGGTCATATTATTGTTAAGATATTCCAGTGCCTTATTAATTTTCTCCTCATACTTTTCCCTCAAAGGTGCCATTGCCTGCAAAGCCATCGCCGTCACATCAACGTCACCCGCTTTTTGATTTACGGAAAAACTTCCGTCTGGAAGCTGAAATTCCAAAAGACTGTCGGCGATATAATCCGCATCATATCCGCCGTAAGCTGCCGGCATAAGTCCGTAAATTACACTCATAATGCCCATTTTGCCCGTCTGTTCTTTAATTACCTCTCTTATAAAATCATCTTTTTCTCCCAATATATAAAATGCAAGTGCAATTCTTTCATAGTCTGTAGGCTTGATATCCTCCGCCTCGTCAAGGTATTTTTCTACTGCCTTAACGTACTCCGAAAAATCTGTTTCCGGATATAATGCTTTAATATTAATAACCCACCATTCGCAGGGACTTATGCCTGCAACAGCCATAAGGCCGTCATTTACAAATGACTGTGCATCTGTAACGGCGGCCTCTTTGTATTCATATTCAAGTGTTTTATTAATGCAGTCGTCTATATCGGGAGTATCTGCTTTAACGCCTGTGCCTCCCGTAAATATAAGTACGATTACTGTTAAGAATACAATGACTTTATTTTTCATATGCTCTTTTCTTACTTACTGCTGCGATTCCTGCTGCTGCGATAATTGCAACAACCACAAAATAAACATACCCTGTATCTCCTGATGGAACATCCTCTGCCGGCTTTGTCTCAGGTTCTGTTACTGCAGGTGCTTCTGCTTTAACCATATCGGCTGTAACTGTTATTTTGTAATCTGATGCAAATCTTAATACAAGTGGTACTCCGTCTTCAGCAACTTTGGAAATTCCTACAGAATGATCACCTACTGTAAAATCAGCTTTGTCAATAACGATCTTGCCATCAGCATCTGTTACATATTCCTTACCGTCCCATGTTACTTTGGCACCTTCAACAGGTACAGTTATAGGACTGAAATCTTCAGCGTATGCATCTGATGTAAAAGTTATTTCTCTGTCGCCAAGCTTTGAAAGGTCTGCTACAGGCCTTGCAAATCCATGAGAACCAAATTCATCTGCATAATAAAATACAATTACATCGCCATCTTTTATCTGCTGTTCTCCAATACCCACGCTTGGTGCAACGCCGTTAATTATATCACTCCATCCATCATATTTGAGAGGCTCAATACTTCCTGCTTTGTCACCATTTATGGCTGTAATATAAGTTCCTGTTGGATTAGTTATTGTAAGATTATCATTAGCTGCGTCAACCTCATTCATAAGCTCTGCAACTGTAGATGCGTTTGTTGTTACATCACCGTAGAAATATGTTTCACTTTTTCCTTCAATTCTTAAAGATACTGTTTTTTCGTCTGCTGCAAATGGACTTACAACAAGACTGCTTAATACAACTGCAAATGCTGCAATTGCCGAAATTATTTTTTTCATGTCTTTCCTCCGTTCTTTAATAAAAAAATGCCTGCAGAAATCGCAGGCATAGTTAGAATACGGGCATAATCCCATTATAATGACTATAACTTTTCCCTGCCCAAAAGTCTGGTCTTTCTGATTTGTGGGACGAGCGATCTGGCTTAAGCAAAAATGCTCTTACAGTTATGGCTGTAGCTCCGGACTCACACCGGATTCTCTCCTGCTAATACTATGTATTTTCTTCCCAAAACCTTAAATTCAATTATGAAAGTACTCCGGACTGACCGATTACATCGGCAATTACTGCCAATTCTTCGGCACTTTTTGTCAGAGCAAATCTTATGTAGCCTTCTCCAAGCGGTCCAAATGCCGTTCCCGGTGTTCCTATTACTCCGGCCTTGTCCATAAGTGCCTCGGTAAATGAAGCCGATGTATAACCTTCCGGTACAGGAAGCCATACAAACATTGTTCCGTGTGAATCAGGTACGTTCCATCCGTATTTTCTAAGTCCGTTAAGAAGTGCATCCCTTCTTCTCTGATACTCTGCGCACTGTGCCTTGACGCTGTCTCTCGGTCCTCTTAAGGCCGCGATTGCCGCCTTCTGTGCCGGATATGACATACCAAAATCATACTGGCTTCTAAGCAGCTTAAACGCATCAATAATTGACTTATTACCAATACAGAATGAAATTCTTAAACCGGTTACGTTATAAGATTTTGAAAGTGAGAAAAACTCAACTCCCACATCTTTTGCTCCCGGCAATGATAAAAATGAAAAACCTTCCCTGCCGTCAAAAATAATATCCGAATACGCATTATCGTTAATAATCGCAAAATTATATTTCTTTGCATATTCAATCATCTTGACATACATTTCTTTAGGTGCCGATGCCCCCACAGGATTGGACGGATATGACAAAACAATGTATTTTGTCTTATTAAGAACGTCTTCCGGAATATCTTCTATCACAGGTAAAAAATTATTTTCCCTAAGGAGAGGATAATAATACACCTCTGCGCCTCCAAGATACGAACCTGCTTCAAATACAGGATAGCCCGGGTCAGGTAAAAGAACAACGTCTCCCGGATTAAGTATTGCCATTCCAAGATGTGCCATACCTTCCTGTGTTCCTCTTACTGCCGTAATCTCATCTGCCTTTATGACAGTGTTATATCTGTCCGCATAATAATCAACCACAGCGTTAAGCATTTCTTCCGAATCCACAAGGGAATACTTATAATCCTCAGCATTATTGACTGATTCAGCCACAGCCTTCATTACATGTTCAGGCGGCCTGAAATCCGGTGTACCCACTGAGAGGTTATAAACCTTTCTTCCTGCCTTGATTAATTCGCTTTTCTTCTCATCCAGGGCAGCAAATATTCCTGTCTGGAAATGATTTAATCTTTCTGCACGTTTGAATTCCATTTTAATCTTTCCTTCCTCTAACCCTTGTATTTTCACACTTTAATTTATTTCTGTCAATATTGATTTTGCTATTCTTTCGCTAATGTCCGTAAAATGTCCACCTCTGTTATATTCAAAAAACACTTCTTTGGTCCTGCCAAATACTTCTGCCAATTTCTCCGTGTTAAATCCGACTTTTTCCCGCTCCGCATTTTTAGTAAGGGATTCCTTATCTCCAAGGGACATATAAATTTTGCCGATTCTTTTGCCAATGGATTTTTCGCTAAAATATTCCAAAGCACCGGGATACCATAACGACCCCGAAACGCTCATTACCCCGTCAAACAATTCTTTTTCACATGCCGCAAAAAGCGCAAAAAGTCCTCCGAGGGAATAACCTCCGATATACTGCCTCTGATATTTTTCATCATAAATCTCACTTATAAACCATGATAAAAATTCTTCTCCGCCCCCTGTTTTTCCCATATTTTTATCGTGGTATTTCCACGGTGTCATACAGTAATTCCAGTCATACGGATATATCATGACGAGCCTCACTCCTTCAACAGGCTCTATATTAATTCTTTCCGCCATAAAAAAATAACAGACTGTCTGGCTGTCTTTATCACCGATTGTCTCATAGCTACAATTTTTTAAATACATTAATTCGCTCATGCTTTCATTCTATCACATTTTATTTATTTGGGAATATATTTAGATTACAGATATTTTTAAGAGGTAAATTATGAAAAAAAGAATTTGTTGTTTTATTCTGGCTTTTATTTTGATTGCAATCTGTCAGGCCGGGTGTGGCAAAAAAGACAACGGTATGAAAAAGGTTGTTCTCAATGAGGTTGCCCACTCTATTTTTTATGCTCCTCAATACGTTGCAATAGAGATGGGATATTTCAAGGATGCGGGCATAGACCTCGTTCTTGAAACAGGTTTCGGTGCCGACAAAACAATGACTGCCCTTATATCCGGCAATGCCGATATTGGTTTTATGGGTTCAGAATCCACAATTTATGCTTATGCGGAGGGTTCTAAGGATTATGCCGTTAATTTCGCCGGACTTACCCAGCGTGCCGGTAACTTCCTCGTTGCCAGGGAAAAAATTGATAACTTCTCATGGGATATGGTTAAGGGCAAAAATGTCCTCGGCGGCAGAAAGGGCGGCATGCCTCAGATGGTGCTTGAATATATCCTAAAAGCCAACAATATTGACCCTGCCTCCGACCTCTCAATCGACCAGAGTGTTGACTTCGGTCTGACCGCAGGTGCTTTTTCCGGCAATACAGAGTATGACTTTACCGTTGAATTTGAACCGGGTGCCACTTCTCTTGAGAAAGAGGGCAAAGGTTATGTAGTTGCTTCCCTTGGCGTTGACAGCGGTTATGTTCCTTACACCGCCTACTCCGCTAAAAAGAGCTACATTGAGAAAAATCCTGAAATCATCAAGGATTTCACTTCTGCCATCCAGAAGGGTCTTGACTACGTCAATTCTCATTCTTCTGCTGAAATTGCCAAGGTCATAGCCCCTCAGTTTGAGGACACGGACATTGACACCATTACCACAATAGTTGAAAGATACAAATCCCAAGACACTTGGAAAAAAGACACCGTCTTTACCAGGGAATCCTTTGAGCTTCTTGAAGATATCCTCATCGAAGCAGGTGAATTAAAAGAAAAAGTTCCTTACGAGGACCTTGTAAAGGTTGACTAAGGGGGACACCGGGTTTCTCTACCTTTTTCGGCTGATTTCCCTGATTTGGGTAGAGATTTCCACAAAAAAACAGGCAGGCTCATCATAAGACCGCCTGCCTGTTGTTCTTCTGTTACTGATTTTAATCATTTTTTCCAATACGATGACAATAATTCTAAGTCAATATTTTTACATCCATATCCAATAATTTTTATTTTATTAAGGCCTCGCTTCAAGGATACTGTTTTCACAATATCCTCCTCTACACAATCATCCGGAGTACATTCGATTATTGTGGTAACATGCCCATCTCCATCTACGTGGACAATTTTAACAGTACCTTCCGATAAACTTAGTTTTATTTTGATATTAATCTCTTCATCATCCTCAAGTGTTTTTGTCCATAAAGTCTGACGGCCATCAAACTTTTTTACTTCTAAAGAATACCCATTATCTATCGGATTAAAAACAGAGTTTTCTTTTGAATATCTGTCTTCTGCCGCAGCAATCTTATTTGTGTCATAATATTCCTTTTTAGCAAATGTATTACCGCATCCTGTCAATATAACCATTATGATTCCCAATAATAAAAATGTTTTATACCTGCCCATACTATGCTTAGTGCCTCCGTAAACTACAATTTACCTGTCCAATACTATTATTAATAGTACAATGTTTTGTATAATAAATATAGCATAGTTATTTTCATCGTGATGATGAAATAATTGCAATTTTCGACAGATTGTATTACAAAAGGATACGAAAGATTTAACATTGATATAATTAGGAAAAAATGATAAGACAAAATACGCACCTACCAAGTATATAAAAACGCTATATACATCAGATTTTAATTTTTCATATCTATAATGAACAACATCATAATAAATTTCTTGTTCGAGCCGTCCAAAGGAGTTTTCCTTTACAGAAATGTGAGTATGCTTTAATTTGTTAAGCTCAGCACCTGTTATGATGAAAAGTTTTCTATATGGAATATACGTTTACTCTGTTATTCCGCAAAATACTGTATTGGATTAGGGAAATGGCTAATATAACATAAATACCATCTTCCGTCTATTTTAATAACTTCAAAGATCTCTGCACCAAAATCATCGTGATATTTACATTCAACTAAAGCACACCGTTCTAATTTAATATTACAATTGTATTGTGAATTTATTTCATTCTCTATATCTTCAAATTCAATACTGCTTCGTCTTATAATATCAAAAGAAATATCTCCAACCTTGTTATGAAATTCTTCCATCGACTTATTAGACAAGGCAGGTAATTGTTTCTGCATAAACTCTGGGAAACATTTTATAATTGCTTGACTATCAGTATTATTAATTGCTCTCGTTAGTCTTTTGAATAAACCATCTATAGTTTTGTTTTACTTCCATTATTTCCCTTAATAATAAATATGCAAATTATAACACACATACATATTACTACTATTCCAACAATTTTACTTTTTTTCATTGTTATACCTCACATTATTGTTAGCATCTACTATATTCAGCTCCCTATGAAAATTAATTAAACTTGATTCTTTGAATCTTGCAGTTCTGTCAACACGTCCTTTATTTGCTACTCGAATATAGGATTCTATATATTCTATTGCCTCTTTTTCAATAGTTTCATAATTGTTTTCTATTATTTTTATTTGGCTATTACTTATTTTGGGAATATCAAATCTGATATAATTTATATTATTTATTATCATTATGTAACGATAATCCAACCCTGCTTTTGGTTTACTCAGACTTGGAACAGAGAATCCTATTTTACCAAATTTTCTATTCGGTTCACCTAGGTTTTTTCTTAATGGGATAAGAACAGAATTATTATTAAATTGAATATTTAAGCATATATGAGTACGAATATTATATTTCGACGAATCAGCAATGTCTAAAATTTTTATCAACGTTGGATTATCAATATAATATTGTTCCGTTATATAACAGTATTGTATATCCGACATTTTATCTTCTAGCAAAATAGGAAGCATTACTGCTTCCTATTAGATACAAAACAATTTTTCGATTTTTTATTAGCCAGGTGACATCGAGAAACCCCTCGCAATATTGTCAGGTTATTTTTAGCCAGACGCTCCTGAACTACGTCTCAAAGATAGAGACTATTTTTAATCTCCTACCTATATTGTACACAATTATGGTAAAAACTCATAGTAGAAAATCTTATGAATTTTGCTATATGTTTTGTGCAATATTACCTATTACTGAATTTAATATATAAATGTGTAATGCGTTATTCTTCCCTCCAAGTCATATCCCTGCGTTTGAGGTAGACGTCGTCTTATCTTCCCGTAAATTACAGATTGCTGAGGTTATCAAAACGCGGAATCTTCTTGGCTGTTGTCATCTTCTTGATTTTGTCTTCTTTCTCTTTGTCTAGGTCACGTTCCTCGTCTTTGTAGCACTTGTTGTAAATTCTGATGCACACATAAGTGATTGCAGCAACAACAACTGCGGTTGCTATAAGCTGGACGATAACGTTAATAACTTTACGCTCTGCCATGTACTGGATTGCTTCAATGACTATATAGCTGCCAAGTACCATTCCATAATAACCCTTGTGGATTTTTTTCTGGTATGCAGCATACATAGGAATGGTTATTGCTAACTGGTATATGACAAAAAGAACTGCGACAATAGTGAGCATTACAATGGCGGATGTCTTATAGCCGATAAGTTCCATTGCACTGTCTAACATTTTGGTAGCTGTCTCCTGGTCTTTGGCACCACTGACAAGTGTCTCAAGCCCGCTTCTGTTAATAATTATCATAGGTGACACAAGCTGGAAAAGTGAGGACATTGTGAATGCTGCCTGTGTATAGGCTATACCCTGTCCGAAAGAGAAGCCCTCTCCGAAGCTTTTTAGCCTGTAGGCGAAAACCTTGTTAGCAAGCATCCTGCCCAAAACCGCAAGAAAAGCTGTTGACAATGTATATACAATAATAAAAGCCGCCGTGGACACAATTACTTTATTAACAGAATCCGCATACTTCTTAAATGGTGAATATACAAAGATAAGATTAATGAGCAAAGATGGAGCAAAATAATTAAATGAAATGTAAGTGATCACGCCTCCGAGTATGCCAAAACCGTTACCCTTCTGTTTTTTCCTAATAAAAATAATAGTTGCTACAACGAAAGCAAGAATCACGACAATTCCTATGATACCTGCTGCAATTTTACCATTTGAAACCTTGGCAGTCATATCGTATCCTTCGTATGAAATTGCCTGGGTTACTGATTCTAATGTCTCATTCTGCATAAAAAAAATATCTCCTTAACAATGTAAAAGCCCTGTCAATCTGACAGGGCTAATCATAATCCTACTTGAATGACAATATACTTTTTGACAAAATATAAATATATATAATTGAAAAAGGCACACTGTAAACTTGTTGATTATCTTATGTGCTGCAGTTAATTAAATAACTTTAACATTAACTGCCTGTGGTCCCTTAGCTCCATCGGCTACTTCAAATTCAACCTTCTGGCCTTCTTCGAGCTTCTTATGACCATCCATAACGATTCCTGAGAAATGAACGAAAATATCCTTGCCATTCTCATCAGAAATAAATCCAAACCCTTTCTGGTCATTGAACCACTTTACTGTACCCTTGTTCATCGTGATACCTCCAAAAATTATAAAAGTTGTCTTACAAAACGACACTATAAATCTAACACACAAGGAACTATAAGTCAAACTAATTTCTTTAGCTCATCCACTGTAAAATTATATGCCTTGTTGCAGAAATGGCATTTAACCTCTATAGGCTCATTTTCTTCAATAATATTGTCAAGCTCTTTTCTGCCGATTGCGATGAGTGCTTTTGATACACGCTCCTTAGAACAGTTGCAATAGAATCTGACAGGCATTTTATCAAGAATCTCCGGGTCAAGTCCGCCGAGAATAAGATTAATTATGCCCTCTGGGTCAAGTCCGTTCTCTAGCATTGAAGTGACGGATTTTATTGTGGAAATTTTCTCTTCGACAATTGATATTGTCTCCTCCGTTGCGTCAGGCATAAGCTGGATAATAAAACCACCCGCGACATTGACGGTATTGTCTTTTGTCATAAGGACACCAAGTCCCACGGAGGACGGTGTCTGCTCACTTGAGGCAAAATAATAAGTTAAATCCTCTGCAATTTCCCCACTGACAAGCTCGCAGGTGCCGGTATATGGCTCTTTAAGTCCCAGGTCTTTGATGACCGTAAGAAGTCCCACTCCGAGGGAACCGCCAACGTCAAGTTTGCCTGCGGCATTGGCAGGCAGTATTACATTAGGGTTGGCTGCGTATCCCTTGACATTGCCTTTTGAGTCGGCAGTAACAAGATAATGTCCCACAGGGCCGCTGCCCTCTGCTTTAATTGTAAGGACATCCCTGTCGCCCTTCATCATGCTTCCCATCATTGCCCCCGCCGTGAGAAGTCTGCCAAGTCCCGCCGTTACGACAGGACTTGTGTTGTGTGCCTGTCTTGCGGCCTCAACTGTATTTTTTGTATATGCGGCAAACGCCCTGACCTGGCCGTTAGCTGCGATTGCTCTTACTAAATAATCTTCCATATTTCATACCATCCTTAATTGTACTGTAAAACATAGTAAACCCTGTCCCTTGAAAAATCAATGGGCGAGTTAATGTCCTCCGATAAAGCGTCCTTTACCGTAAATCCTGCCTTTGCCGCGCACTCCCTTATATCGGTGCCGGTAAAAACATGCTGTGTGTGTTCTTCCTCGTAGAGCTTATATTTTCCCATTCTTTTAATAAAAAAACTAAGGTAATAAAAGTTATCTCCCGTCTCTTTATCAAATTCGTTTTCCCAATAATATCGTCCGAAATTCCTTTCATCCGAATAAATATTATTTCCAAGCTTTTCATAAAAAGTTTCCGTTTTCAGGTCAAAAATAAAAAAGCCGCCCTTTTCAAGATGTTTTCCAACACTTAGAAACGTATTATACATATCATCATTATTTAAAAGATAATTCATGGAATCACATACGCTTATTACAACATCAAATTTTTTCCCAAGATTAAAATTTCTCATGTCCGAACAGACGTAAGAAATTCTTTTTCCGAAAGGCTTTTTCTTCGCAACCTTAATCATTGCTTCTGACAAATCAAGCCCGGTAACTTCGTAGCCGTCTGCTGCCAGAAGTGCCGTAAACCGTCCCGTACCGCAGCCAAGCTCAAGAACTCTGTGACATTGTATATTCCTGCGCTCCATATATGCCTCTATTCCGTCAAGCCAGTCCACATAAGGGATGTCATTCATAAATACATCATAAACTTTTGCAAAAAAAGAATATGCTTTCATAAAACCTCCATACTTGATTAATCCGTCCTTATAATCTATACTGTTTTTAACAGATTTATAAGGTGGAAAAATTATGCAACACTCAGATTTAATACAGATTATACGCCGGCAGCACCTGCCACGGCTTGTTTTTCCGTTAATTATGATTATTGTATCAGTTGTTTTTATAATAAGCAATCCTTTTAAAAAGGCTCTGACACCCCATACTGTGGATTCGTTGGATGCAATTGATTCCTTATACGAGAACGGCGAAGAATACATAAAGTGTACAATAGATAAAATGTACTACACGGGATATGATTATGTAAAAGGCAGCAAGAAAAAAGCAGGTATATACTATACCTTCTATAATGGAATCTGCTACTACATCATATATCCAACAGGCTCAACCGATAAAGGTACTCCTGCAATAATTGATGGTGCAACATTTCCCGCAAAATTGCAGCATTCCGAATCGATTTACAATGATCTGGTAAAAAATGTTTCAGAAATGGTTAATTTTACCGAGGATGGACTCAAATCCGTAAGCTGTGATTTATTCATAAATTCATACGCTTACAATACCAACTACTCCCGGTTTATGATAATCGGATTTATGATAATTGCGCTTATATCTCTTATTTTCTTAGTATTGCTTATTATAGCTGCAATTAATCCTAATTACTCATCGCCTGTAAAAGCTTTGAGAAAATACGGAGATTACAAAACATTATTTGCGATTGCCGTTACCGAATACGATACGGCGGTGGCTGTAGGACGTAAGAATGTATTTATTACCGATACGTTTCTGATAATCATTACCAAAACCGATACTGATATTATTCCGCTTGAAAATATAACATGGGTATACGATTATAACGAAGTCTACCATAAAAAAGGCAACACCATAATGTATCATCCTTTATGTATCGTAACGGATACTAAAAAAGTATATAAGATACGACATGTTTCCAAAAAAGGCATTGATTCCATTGTCAATACCCTTTTAAGCAGATACCCTGAAATAATGACAGGCTGCAATAACTAATACACATAAAATACCGCTGTAAGCATCATCTGACTATATCATGCCTACAGCGGTTTTCTTTATTTTACTATTCCGATTAAATCATTAATATCAAAAACGCCTTTATTTACCATATATTTTTCAATACCTTCAATAACCTCAAGTGTTGTACGAGGGTTATGGAAATTGGCTGTTCCTATGGATACTGCGGTGGCACCTGCAAGAATAAATTCAAGTGCATCCTCTGCCGTGGCAATTCCGCCCATACCGATAATAGGTATTTTAACCGCATTGGCTACCTGATATACCATTCTTACCGCAACAGGTTTAACTGCAGGTCCTGAAAGGCCTCCGGTCTTATTGGCAACTGCAAAGGTCTGTCTGTTAATGTCTATTTTCATGCCTGTAATAGTGTTTATAAGTGAAAGCACATCCGCTCCACCGGCTTCTGCTGCTTTAGCCATTTCGGTAATGTCCGTTACATTAGGGCTTAACTTCATGATTACAGGCTGTTTTGCAACATTTTTTATTGCTTTTGTAATATGCTCAATATTGGCTGCATTCTGTCCGAAAGCAATTCCACCTTCTTTGACATTTGGGCAGGAAATGTTGATTTCAAGCATATCCACAGGTTCACCTGCAAGTCTTTCCACAACCTCAACATAATCTCTTTCGGATTTACCGCAGACATTCACAATTATTTTGGTATCGTATTTCTTAAGGAAAGGAATATCTCTCTCGCAAAATACATCTATACCCGGATTCTGAAGCCCGATTGCGTTAATCATTCCACCGTAAGTCTCAGCAATTCGTGGTGTAGGATTGCCGGGCCAAGGCACGTTTGCAACGCCCTTTGTTACAACGGCTCCTAATTTGTTAAGGTCAACAAATTCGCTGTATTCCATTCCTGAACCGAAGGTTCCTGAGGCTGTCATTACCGGATTCTTAAGTTCTACACCGGCAAGATTAATTTTAGTATTCATTAAAGCTCAACCTCCTTGGCATTAAATACAGGACCATCCTTGCATACTCTGGCATTGTGGACTTTAGAGTGGTCGTCAATTCCTGTTGTCTTACATACACAGGCAAGACACGCGCCGACTCCGCATGCCATTTTTTCTTCAAGGGAAATATATGCTTCGATATTATTTTCTTCGGCATAAGCCTTTATGCCACGAAGCATAGGTGTAGGTCCGCAGGCATAAATAATATCGCCCTTGATACCGTTTTCCCTGATTGCGTCTATAACGGTTCCCTTGGTTCCGATACTTCCGTCATCACTTGCAATCGTAAGATTACCGTATGCTTTAAGGTCATCCGTAAGGAAAGTGTCACTGTTTCTGTAACCTACGACAATCTCAGGTTCACCGCCCATTCTCCTTGCAAGTTCAAGCATTGGAGGAATTCCTATCCCTCCACCGATAAGAATGGCTTTTCTGCCCTCTTTAATAGGAAAACCATTACCTATAGGTCCGAGGATGTGTATGGACTCTCCTTCTTTATATGTAGAAAATTCCGTGGTTCCGCCACCTACAACCCTATATACTATTCTAAGTTTCCGGCCTTCTGTCTCACAGATACTTATAGGTCTTGGAAGCAGCTTTGACGCATCCTTGGTATACACGGAAATGAACTGGCCCGGTACTGCCTTTTCTGCAATATTGCTTGTCATAATCCACATATCAAATACGCCGTCAGCTATTTTTTTCTGGCTGATAACCTTTGCGTTTTCTTCAAATTTCATATCATTAACCTCTTGCTGTATTGATATCTTCTATCATATCAAGTGTTGCCTGTCTTGACGCATCTGCGTAATTAAGGCTGCCAAATGAAGCGTATTTTTCCTGCTTATATGCACAGATAATACCTCTTGAGCTGTTTACAATTGCACCAAGGCCGTCCTCGTTAAAATAATCTACAAGGTCTTTGCCTTTGCCGCCCTGTGCACCGTAACCAGGTACAAGAATAAATGTCTTTGGCATGAGTTTTCTAAGTATTTTACCCTGTTCAGGATATGTGGCACCTACAACGGCACCCACATTACTGTATGAATCTCCCATACATTCCTGTCCCCATTTATCAACCTGTTCGCCCACAAGTTCATAAAGTGGTCTTCCGTCCACAAGGCGGTCCTGAAATTCTCCGCTTGATGGATTAGAAGTCTTAACAAGTACAAAAATACCCTTGTCATTCTCTTTACATACATCTATAAAAGGCTTGATTCCGTCACTTCCAAGGTATGGATTAACAGTTACAAAATCTTCATCAATTGGAGTATATGTCCTGCTTCCTACCGTAACTTTACCGATATGTCCTACTGCATAGGCTGTGGAAGTCGAACCGATATCACCTCTCTTGATGTCACCGATAACAACAAGTCCTTTTTCATGGCAGTAATCAACAGTTCTCTTAAATGCTGCAAGTCCTTCAATACCAAACTGCTCGTACATGGCAATCTGTGGCTTGACTGCAGGAACAATATCATAAATATTGTCTACAATTCCTTTATTATACTCAAATACCGCTTCGGCAGCACCTTTAAGTGTCTCGCCGTATTCGTCATAAGACTTTTTAAGGATATGCTCAGGAATATAAGAGAGCATAGGGTCAAGACCTACTACAACAGGTGCATTTGTTTTCTTGATTTTTTCAACTAACTGGTTAATCATATTTTGTTCTCCTTGTATACTATTTTACCGCCTACCATGGTAAGCATTACTTTTCCTTTAACTTTCTTTCCGTCAAAAGGAGTGTTGTGCCCCTTTGATACGAAATCTTTTCTGTCAATGACAAATTCTTTATCTTTATCCATTATTGTAATATCGGCAACTGCTCCGGGTAAAAGAGTTCCTCTGTCGATACCGATTACTCTTGCGGGATTGTAACTCATCTTCTCTGCCATCTGCATAGGAGTAAGGACTCCGCCAAGCACAAGCTCTGTGTATGTAAGGCAGAGACTTGTCTCAAGTCCTGTTATTCCAAACGGAGCCTCGCTTATAGGCTTTTTCTTTTCTTCTTCAGAATGAGGGGCATGGTCTGTTGAAATTACATCCATGATGTTATCTTTAAGACCTTCTTTAAGAGCCTCCACATCTTCACGTCCTCTTAAAGGTGGGTTCATCTTGTAGTCCGCATTATCGCAAGGAATGTCTTCATCACATAATGTAAAGTGGTGAGGGCATACCTCTCCGGTAACATCTATGCCGTCCTCTTTGGCAATTTTTATCATCTTAACACTGTCTTTGGTTGAGCAATGACAGAGATGAAGCCTGCAGCCTGTTTCTTTGGCTAAAAGAATGTCTCTTGCCACAATCACATCTTCAACGGCATTGGTTATTCCCTTAATACCCAGTTCTTCTGATTTGGCACTTTCATTGAGGGCACCGCCGTTTACCATGTTCTTATCTTCACAATGGGCTAATACCACCATTCCGCAGTCAGCGGCACGATACATAGCCTCTCTGTATACTTCTGCGTTCATAACTGATTTGCCGTCCTCGCTTATTGCGACAACGCCCTCTTCTCTTAAAGCTTCCACATCAACAGGAACTTTTCCCTCCTGTCCCATGGTAACAGAAGCTACCTGAAGTACGTTGACTACGGCATCTCTTTTAATTATATCATTAACCCTGCGCACCATTTCCACACTGTCAATTACCGGCTTTGTATTAGGCATAGGAAGAACGGTTGTTACTCCTCCCCTTGCTGCTGCAAGAGAACCTGTTTTTATTGTCTCTTTGTATTCAAAACCCGGTTCCCTGAAATGAACATGAAGGTCAATAAGTCCCGGCATTACATAACACCCTGCTGCATCAATAACGTTGTCTATTTCATCATGGCTGTCATTATCAACGGCTGCTATTATTCCGTCTTTTACCACGATGTTATATATGCCGTCTTTGCCTGATGCAGGGTCAAGCACATGTCCGTTTTTAATTAAATATAAACTGTTGTTTTCCATGTATTAATTCCTCTATTTTAAAAATCCGTTTACAATCTGTTCCTCTGCTTCAGCCTCGGTTAATCCCAGTGTCATTAATTTAATGAGCTGCTCTCCTGCTATTTTACCGATAGCTGCTTCATGTATAAGGCTTGCTTCAACGGAATTGGCGGTTATCTCAGGAATCGCCTTGACAGAAGCATTGTCCATAATAATGGCATCACACTCCGAATGTCCGGCACACTCGTTATTTCCGTCTATCTTGGCATAAAATACCTGTGTGGAATCATTCTTTGCAACCGAACGTGATATAACGTTGGTACTTGAACCTTTTCCGTTAAGCTCTACCTCAAAGCTTGTCTTTGCATATTGTTTACCATGGGTCATTATCTTTTCTTTAACAATAAAAACTGCCCCATCTCCCAGCCTGCCCTTGGTAATTCTGTCAGTGGAATCTATTCCTTTAATCTGGGTGGTTTCCATTTCCATATAGCCGTTTTCGTCAATATCAACAACCGTGGTAGGGTTCATAATTCTCAAACCATTGCCATCACCCTCACCATAGTGTTTTTCCACATATCTGACCCTGGCATTTTTGCCGATATGAAATGTATGGATTCCGTCATGTGATGATTTCTTATCTCCGCCGTTATGGATTCCGCAGCCTGCCACAATTAACACATCACTTCCTTCTCCTACATAAAAATCGTTATATACGAGGTCGTCAAGCCCTGTCTGGCTTAAAACAACAGGAATGTGGACACTTTCGTTTTTGGTTCCGGGCTTGATAATAATGTCTATTCCCGGCTTGTCCGTTTTGGTTACTATATCAATATTGGATGTTGTATTTCTTCCTGCTGCCGCTCCGTTGACCCTGAAATTATAAGCACCTGCAGGCACTTCATGGAGTCCCGCAATTTCTGCAAGCAGATTTTTCTGTATCTGGTCCATATTACCTTGCCTCCATTTTCTTACATGATTCTTTTGCATTACCGCTGCCAAGCAGAGTTGGCAACATCTCATGTCCGCCTGAAGCTGCCACTTTGCCATCAGCAATTACTATAATACGGTCGGCAATGTTAAGTATTCTTTCCTGATGGGAAATTATGATAATTGAACCCTTGGTCTCTTCATGCATCTTTTCAAAAACATCAATAAGATTGTTAAAGCTCCAAAGGTCAATTCCTGCTTCCGGCTCATCGAAAATCGATACAGATGTGCCTCTTGCAAGAATCATTGCAATCTCTATTCTCTTAAGTTCGCCGCCTGAAAGGCTCGCATTAACTTCCCTGTTAATGTATTCCCTTGCACAAAGTCCTACTTCCGAAAGGTACTCACAGGCTTTGCCCGCATTGATGGGCTCGCCTGCGGCAAGAGTTATAAGATCTTTTACGGTTATTCCCTTAAATCTTACCGGCTGCTGGAATGCAAAACTGATTCCTTTTCTTGCCCTGTCAGTAATTGACAGTTCTGTAATATCTTCGCCGTCAAGCAGAATCTTACCCGATGTAGGCGTAACAATTCCTGCGATTATCTTCGCAAGTGTTGACTTTCCGCCGCCGTTAGGCCCTGTTATCGCCGTAAATCTTCCATCTATTTTAAGGCTTATATCTTTAATAATTTCTTTGTCTTTGCCTTCTTCATCAACCTGATATGATATATTTTGTAATTCTAACATATATTTCTTTTCCTTTTTCTGTAAAGTCTATACAGTTTTGATTATTTTATCATTATTTTGTCAGAGTATTCAACCTATTTTTACAGCTGAAGGACCAACATATAATCCTTCTTTAAAATATTCACCGGAATATCTGATTTTATCTGCATTTTTAAGGATATTGCCTGTTACGGTTCCTCCTGTGACAATTCTTTTTCCATTCTCATCAGATATCTCGGCAAGTCTGAACTCACCGCCAAAATCACCTGTAAGAGGATCCATCTGGAAATCGGAGAAGTTTTTTACCAGAATGTATTTTCCGTTAAGAAGTCTGTCCATTGGTTCGCCGTTACATACACAATGTAAATTCTCGTACATTCCTATATACGGTCTGTTAAGATATGACAAGTGCATTACATTGCCGTGGATGTTTTTGACAATACCGTGTTCTATTATCATACGGGATCCGGTTTTAACGCCCTCTGCACTGTACGGATATTCCGGCACTCCCTCTATGCTTATATCGGACATAATATCATAACCTTCTTTGTAATCCGAATATCCGGGATATACATACGCTGCATTGCTTCTCATAAGGTAGAATTTCAGAAATTCCTTAACATAGGAATCCGTAAGCACAATGGGATAACCTGAATAATCTGCCGGACTTCGTTTTGCCGATTCTCTTTCAACTGCCAGTTTAAGCTGTTTTGCGCACTTTTTTCTGATGCTTTCTTTTTCCATGTCATAATAAGAAAAATCAGCATACAGTTCCACATCATTCTCTTTTTTACATTGGACAACAAATTCGCCGGTTATTTTTCCTGATGTATAAGATATATCGGAGCCTTTTCCGGTTATTATATTTACAGTCCTGGTTTCTCCAAAAAATTCAGCTGAATTAATAAAGGCATCCTTAACTTCATCCTCGGCAGAATAAAGAGCCTTCGCCATTTCAATAACGCTTTCACAGCCGTCAAATACTTTTTCCGTATTTTTATCGATTACTTTTTCAGGCAGCCTGTAATATGGATTCTTCACATAAAGAGCGGATTCCCACGCACTTTCTATAAGTTCCCTTATCTCATCCCCATCCATTCCCGGATATAGGTACACATCTGAGTTTCCGAGATATTCTGTACCATTTTCCTCGAAATTCCTGTAAACGCGTAGTCTTATTTCCCTTACTTCCTTGTCTCTTGTCATATCAAGACGATGTTTTACAAAATACATCTCAAAGGCTTTTCTATGCTCGTCATAAATATTGTAATCAACTATATTCAGTTCGTGAAGTATTTCAACTATTTCTGATACCATTTCAATTACCCCAGTTCTATTTCTGCTTTAATATAAGGGCCTCCGTCGGATACTTTAACCCATTCCTTATAACCTTTTCCACAATATCCGCCTCCGTTAAGTTCAGGAGTTTCTGACATCATTGATATGGATTTTAACAAATCCGGAACATATCCGCTAAGCACAACCGGAGAAAAGATTCTGTCCGTAAATTTTCCGTCTTTTATCTCTCTTGCCATATTTACCATACACTGTATTCCCCAGTTTTTAGGGTCTTCCATTCCGCAGGTTGCATTTTCCAGCATAAAACCATACTTTATGGATTTAATCATATCCTCCGGTCTGTCTTTGCCGCCTTCAAAATAGGTATTGGTCATTCTTGTATATGCCTTATGCTCGTAATTTTCCCTTCTGCCGTTGCCCGTTCCCTTTGTCTTAAGGATACCGGCTGTCTTGGCATCCGAAATTCCCGTCTGCAGGATTCCGTTCTTAATAATTACGGTATCATGACCGCAGGTTCCTTCGTCGTCAAAGTCATAGGTCGCAACTTCATTTACACCCATTCCGTCATGCATGGTTACAAGTCCGGAAGCAACTTCTTTGCCGATAAAACTCTTGGCAAGCGCCCTGTCTTTTACGAACATATCCATTTCAACGCCGTGGCCGAAGGCTTCATGGACTATCATCCCCGTTACCTCAGGCGTACATATACATTCGTATCTGCCCGGCGTAATCTTTTCTGCCATAAGCAGCTTAACCGTGTTCCCGGCAACGTTTTTAATGTCTGCTTCCAATGAATCAAGCACATCATAACCATTCATTCCTGAATACGATTTAAAATAACTTCTTACAATATCTCCTTTTTTGGCCATCATTAACATGGCACAGGTCATCCATAAAATATTCTGGGACATATCCCTGTTTTTGGAGATAAAAATTTTTCTGCTCTTTTTGAAGGAAGAATTAATCGTGCAGTCAATAATCTGTCCGTCAGCCTCAAGACCCTTCTGCCTTAATTCGGTGAGTTTGTCAAGGATTGCCTTATCCCCGAGAATTTCAGGACTGCGGCTCATATCGTTTTCTGAAAAAGAATGAAATACTTCATCCTCCATACGTTCCGTATCTTCAATGGTAAAATTCTCTTTAAGTTCTTCTGCCTTGTCAAAAAGATTTTCTATCTGGGCAATAATTTTTTCTGAGTCACCAACTTTAAGCGAATTAAAGGAATGTTCCACAAGGCGGTTTCTGCCGTGGACACGCAGGACATACCCTCTTGCGCAGGATATTTTATCCTGTGATGCGGACAGTCCCCTGCCTGAAACGGAATATTTTCTTCCTGTACTGTTTTCAAAAAGAATTGAGGCATAATCATACTTCTGCCACAACTTCTCCATAAGTGCTCTTATGGCAAAATATTCCGAAAGTTCCACAAGTGAATCAAATCTTGTAAATATTTTGCTGTCGTATTCTTTGACCGGAGGCAGACTATCAGGAATCATTATCGTTTTAAGTCCCGCCTTAACAGCCGATTCAATTCCGTTATAAGAATCCTCCACGGCATAGGTGTCATGTGGATTGCATTTAAGTTCTTTACAGGCTTTAAGGTATATATCAGGGAAGGGTTTACTGTGTTCTACCATATCTCCGCCGATAATTACATCAAAATATCCTGTAAGCCCCGTTTCATCAAGATGATGAAGCACCACATCTTTTCTTGAGGATGAGGCAATGGCAACCTTCGCTCCGGTTTTTTTCAGGGTGTCAAGAATGAGCTTTGTGCCTTTTTTAAGAGGAACGCCATCTTCTTCAATGTGACCCGTAAATATTTTTTCCTTTAAATCGTAGAATTCATCAAAAGGGAAATCCTCGCCACAGTGTGTTTTAAGGATATCCACCTGGTCAACCCTGTTTCTTCCAATACAAAGTTTTAAGGGAATCTCGAAATTATCTATGTGAAGTATTTCGGCTACTTCACGCCATGTTCTTGTATACACTTTCTGGGTGTCAAAAAGAACTCCGTCCATATCAAATACAACATTTAACATATATGACCTCTTTTATGCGTTAAGCATTATTTTTTCACTGTTCATCGCCTTAGCCATAAGCCATACCATTACTCCCGCAAACGCATAAGTTATTATCGTTGACGTAAGGTACTGGTTCATTGTGATTGTCCTTTCAAATATACCTTTGAATGCAGCTGAGGTGTTATATACAGGTATCATATAACTGCCTGAAGTTACATCTCCAGAATACATTGTTATCATTCCCGCAAACATGACTATTATATACACAGGCATTATAAACGACTGTGCTTCTTTGACATTTTTTGCTAAAAGTGATACGAAACCTATAATTCCAACATAAAGAAGCACAAGTCCTAAAAGCAGCACTACAAACTGTATAATCTGTACGGTAGTAAAGTTAAGTGAAAGCCCGTTAACCATTTCTCCCATTCCGCTTTTTTTAGTAAGAAACACGGCTGAACCTATAAATGATATTACATATACACCTGCCGAAAGAACGGATACTATGGCATTGGAAACTATTTTACCCATTATGATATCAACTCTTTTTATAGGGCTTATAAGAAGGTTAGCGATAGTTCCTCTCTCCTTCTCACCTGCAATGGTATCAACGCCAAGTCCCATCGCTCCCCCAAATATAAGAATAGTTATTAAATAAGGAATAATGGTGCCAAGAATTTTGCCTGTGGCTTTACCATCATCCTGTACAATCATATCAGGATTATCAGCATCAACGGAAAATACCATGGCATAATTCAGTGAGCCAAATCTCTCATTAAGTAAAAGCTGTTTGTATTCTTCAAGATATGTTTCCGTAAAACGTGTTCTCGCTTCGCCGGAATTATTCTCTGACGGATTATAAAAAGTCTTTATATCAGGAAGTGCCGAACCTGCATCGGCATTTTTGAAATTCTCATAGAAATTCTCAGGGAACACAACCACTAAATCGTAGGTTCCGTCAAGAAGCTTATCTTTGTATGTGTCTGCCGATTCACCTGCCGGTATAACATTTATGTTACATTCAGTGTGCTTTGACATAAGTTCCGAAAAATTATCAGGCATATTCTGCACAAAAACTTCCGATACATGTTCGTTTATGCTTGATTTCTGCTTATCTACCAGAAAGAACATCATTCCGTAAATTCCCGCAATTAATATGATTGGAAGAATAAACAGTGAAAAAACCATTTTCTTATCCCCGAATACCCTTTTTAATTCCTTTGATAAAATTACTTTGAAGCCCATTTATTTGTCCTCCTTATGATTAATTTTATACATTTCAAAAAATGCGTCCTCAAGATTGGTAACATTATATTCTCTAAGAATTTCGGGAATTGTGTTTTCACAGATTTTTTTACCGTCAATTATTATGGCTATCCTGTCGCAGAGTGCCTCCGCTTCAGACATGATGTGGGTGGAAATAATTATAAGCTTACCCTCGTTGCGAAGCTTTTTAAGATAGTCTGTTACAAGTCTTGCGGTGATAATGTCAAGTCCGCTTGTAGGCTCGTCAAAAATAATTATATCAGGGTCATGGGCAAGGCTCACCGCTATTGCAGCCTTCTGCTTCATGCCCGTTGAAAGTTCCTCTATCTTCTTTGTCTTAAATTCTTCTATTCCGAAATAATTGAAAAGTTCGCTCTTTCTTGTGCGGATATCATCATCTTTCATATTGTGCAGTTTTCCGAAGAAATCAAAAAGATAATCCACGGAAAATTGTGGGTCAAGCTTGATATCATTAGTTAAAAAGCCAATCTTTTCCCTGACTTTATCTGCGTCTTTAACGGTATCAAAGCCATCCACCAGAACTGTTCCCTCCGTAGGCTTCAACAGGGTGGCGATACATCTTAACGTCGTTGTCTTACCTGCTCCATTAGAGCCTAACAATCCGAAGATTTCCCCTTTTTCGGCTCTTAAAGATACATCCGAAACAGCTACTCTTGTGCTTGTCGTTACTTTCTCCTTACGCATCTGTCTGCTGCCCAGCCTGTAAATTTTGGTAAGATTATTAATTTCAATCATAGGTTGCTCCTTTTCAGTTACACATCCATTTTTTAGCCTATTGTATCACGATTTTACTGTCCTTGCATTATCTTTTTTGATTAAGTATAATAATTGCATAAAAAGAAAGAAGGCAGATTATGAAAAGGAAAATATTATCATTAATACTTATTTTTGCCATGCTTGTATCCCTCAGTGCATGTCGGGGCAATAATAACACACCCGGAAAAGGCAATGAAAAAAGCACTGTAAGAATTGCATCCATGAAGGGTCCTACTTCAATAGGCCTTGTAAAACTTTACGATGATGCATCCAATGAAAAGACCTCCAATGACTATGATTACAAGATATGCGGAACAGCCGATGAAATCGCAACCGGACTTATTAAGGGGGAACTTGATGCTGCCTGCGTTCCTGCCAATCTTGCAAGTGTCTTATACAATAAAACAGAGGGCAGAATAAAAATTGCCGCAGTCAATACTTTAGGTGTGCTCTATATTCTTTCAAAAGGCATTTCTGTATCATCTGTTGCAGACCTTAAAGGTCAGACAATCTATACAACAGGACAGGGAACAACCCCTGAATATACTTTAAGGCATATTCTTTCCGAGAATAATATAGACCCTGATAAGGACGTAACAATTGAATATATGTCAGAGGCTGCCGAGGTTCTCCAGAAGGCTTCAGCCATGGATTCAGCAGTCGTTACGCTTCCTGAACCTTTCGTTGAGGTTGCCAAGACCAAGGATCCGGCTTTTGAAACGGTTATAGACCTTACAAAAGAATGGGAAAAAATTCATGATGACAGTTCAATAGTAACAGGTGTGCTTGTTGTTTCTGAAGATTTTGTATCTTCTAATGAAAATGCTTTAAGAACTTTCCTTGATGAGTACAGGGCTTCTTCCAAAAATGCAACAGCCAACATTGAAGAAACCGCTTCATTGCTTGAGAAATACGATATTATCAAAGCTGCCATAGCCACAAAAGCAATACCATATTGCAACATCTGTTTTATTACAGGTGATGAAATGGTAAGCAAAGTAACCGGCTATTTCAAGGTCTTATTTGATGCCAGCCCGGATTCTCTCGGAAAAAAATTACCTGACAACAATATTTTTTACATTGTGAAATAACATGAAAAGAAAGACTTTATACACTTTTATTTCAATAATTATATGGCTTGTATTATGGCAGATTATATCTGCCGTAATTTCTAGTCCGGTATTCCTGCCTTCACCATTGCAGACCATCAATGCCCTTTTTTCATTACTTAAGACTTCCGCGTATTACAAAAGCCTTTCATACTCTCTTTCTAACATATCCATAGGTTTTTTTACCGGTCTTTTTGCCGGCGTAGTCCTTGCGGTTGCAGCTTCTGTCAATACCTTTTTGCAGTCGGTAATTGATGTTCCGGTTAAAATCATCCGTTCAATTCCTGTGGCATCTTTCATTATACTTGCCTTATTGTGGGTTGATTCCGCACATCTTTCAACGTTTATCGCAGCGATAACAATTATGCCTGTAATTTATACCAATACTTTTTCAGGTATTGCCCATACAGACAGTCAGATGAAAGAAATGGCTGAGGTATTTCATTTTTCACCGTTCAAAAAATTGGTTTACATATATATGCCTTATGCGGCTCCCCATTTTCTAAGCGGCGTAAAATTATCCTGCGGGTTTGCGTGGAAATCAGGAATTGCCGCCGAAATCATAGGTCTTGTAAGACATTCCATCGGAAACAACATATACAAGTCAAAAATATATCTGGAAACGGATAACTTATTTGCATGGACAATTTCTCTGATTGTTCTAAGTATAATTTTCGAGAAAATAGTATTATTAATTTTAAATTTAATTTTTAAAAGGACAGGTTCAATCAATGATAAAGCTCAATAACCTTACAGTTGCATACAACGATAATACGGTAATATCAGACCTTACTTATGAATTTGCAAAAGGCAGCACAGCCATAACAGGCAGTTCAGGAATCGGTAAAACTTCTCTTATCAATGCAATCCTTTCACTCGTTCCATATAAAGGAACTATAGAATCAGATGAAAAATATTCCGTAGTATTTCAGGAGGACAGATTATGTCCTTACCTTACCGCATTTAAAAACGTCCGGCTTGTATGTAATGATAAAGATAAAATTACAGATGGATTCGCCGCAATGGGATTGTCAGATTGCATGAATGAAAAGGTCGTATCCTTAAGCGGCGGTATGAAAAGGCGTGTGGCAATATTGCGTGCTGTTCTTGCGGATTACACCACGATTATAATGGATGAACCATTTAAAGGTCTTGATGCTGATACCAGATTATCTGTCATGAATTATGTAAAAAAAATGACCTCCGGCAAGTCAGTATTATTAGTAACACATGACCTGTCGGAAGCCGGTTTCTTCAACTGTAATATTCTTAATCTGTAGCAAAATTATCTAATGAGGAAGCTAATGTATACTGGTTTCTTCCATGTTCCTTAGAATAGTACAAAGCCTTATCTGCTTTCATATAAAGTTCTGCATAATCATCAATTCCAACTGTATTAACTATACCTACGCTTACTGAAAGTCTTACTGACTTGCCACCGTGCTCAAATTCTCTGTCCATCTTCTTGCAAAGTGATGATCCAAGCCTGTCTAATGTCTCATCGTCACAGGTACTTGGAACAAATGCTATAAATTCGTCTCCGCCATATCGTCCAAGATATCCGCCAGGGAATACTATCCTCATAGCACCTGCAAGAGTCTTAAGTGCTTCATCGCCTGCTATGTGACCGAGGGTATCATTAACATTCTTAAAATTATCCATATCAATAAGGAATAGTGCGCCCTCTGATGATACACTCTTATTACTCATAAATTCATCAATAAGTGCATCAAAGGAACGTCTGTTATAAAGACCTGTAAGTCCGTCTCTCTTAGCTTCAGAACTTATTATCTCTTTCTCACGCTTCTCATCATATAACTGCTTAACGAATTTCTTCTTATATTCTTCCTCTTCTCTCAGCTTACGGAGAGCTGATTCATTATCACGCTTAGTCTTATTGGCTTCACATAACTTAGCCTTAACAATATTAAAAGCACTGCTGATATCACTAATCTCATCATTATCCGTTATCTCAATATCTGACATGTCGGCATAATCATCCTTAAACATCCGGCTCCAGTCTGCGACATCACGTATAGGCTTGATAATTCTTTTTTCAATAAAGCTAACCATATATGCCGTAACTATAATAAAACCTATAAATATTGCAATCATAAGTCCTTCAATAAGATATACATCTATCCTATCGTTATCGTATGCCTTATTGCCTGCAGCTACTGACTTCTCTATCACATGGTTAAGCTTATCCGCAACAGTTGTTATATCCGCTCTTACAGCTGCCAGTACTTCCTCACATTTCTCTCTGTCATTAATGCCGTCCTTAAGCAAATTCAACTTATCAGGAATAGAAGTACGTACAATATCATACAATGACTCTATCTCCTGACGTTCATTACTGTCAAATTCAAATCTTGTTGAAAACAAATCCGAACATGCCGACAACAACTCAATGTCATAGGCATCCGCCAGATTGTCGTATGACGTTGATGACGGCAGCTTCTGGCATAAATCCAGCGTTGACGTAAAACTGCTTACCTGTTCAAATGCCTGCGCTATCCTATAATACTGTTCAGTATAGAATCTGAACGTCTTATTGTATATAAGCATTGAATTGACAATACATACTGTTATGCCTAATATGGACAGAATAACAGGTATATACATTACTCTTAATCTCTTTCTTAAAGGCTTTCTTTCCATTTCCACAGGAATAACCACTCCTTCAACCAACATATATTATTATTTTACTACCTTTCTACTGAAAAAACAATATTTTTTACGTATTATTGCACTCCAATGTAATAATTGGTAACTTTTTGTCTGATTATGTCTCTATGAGTAAAAAAAAACGGCACAGACTCCTGTATATGCGAAATCTTATGCCGGTTACCATTGCATAAAAGCTGACAATGGGATTCGAACCCACGACCTACTGATTACGAATCAGTTGCGCTACCAGCTGCGCCATGTCAGCATCAGTATAAATTACATTGCACGCAAAAAGCGTTCCTGAATATCACCTATTACGGCATCAATATCCCGTTCTCCCTCCTTGAGAGGAACAAAACCGCCTGCCATAACTTCGTGACCTCCGCCACATCCAATTCCGGACAATGCTTTATTGGTAATCCTTCCCGCGTTGTATTTACCCATGCTTCTGACGGAAATCTTAATTCCCTCTTTCTTAAGAGAATATACAACCGAAAAATCAACTTCAATAAGATCCAGCATAAAATCAGATATCGAGGCTATAAGGGCCTCCGGACAATTAGAACCGGTATTGGCAAAACTTACATTGTCACATACCTTAATGGAGTTAATCGCATTAGCATATGCCTTAAGATCATCAATACTTATGGAACAGTGTTCAAGTGCCTTAAGAATCTGCTTGTCCGCTATCTTAAAAAGATAACTGTAAGTATCAACATCCTTATCGGTAACTCCTCTTGTAAGGCCCATGGTATCTGTGCATATTCCATAAATAAGTGCTGTCGCAACTCTCTTATCAATAGGAATATTATTGTCCATATAATATTCAGCTATTATAGTGGAACACGCACCAAGCTCAGGTCTTACATCAGCATATCTGTAAGAATCAAGGGAATTCTCAAACGTAGGATGATGGTCAATACATATAATCTCATCACCCTTGGTAGTGATAATATTACTATTGCCCTTCTGTGAATCCACAAGGATAACCTCATCATTCCGGTTGATATCCTTCAATTCTTCAATATTAATCATCTTGATGCCAAGACTGTTCACAAGTTCATTCGTGCTGTATCTCTCAATCTGTCCTCTGTAACAAATTGATGAATTAATTCCATATTTTTCCAACAGAACTGAGAGTCCGAACGCTGATGCAATGGCATCCGCATCAGGGAAATTATGTGTCTGTATATACACATGCTCACTTGTTATATTCTCAATTATGTTGCAAAATTTACTCATGTCTGTCACCTGTCTGAATTGGTCTTATCTATTATATAATCATTTTGTGACTATTTCAATATCAAATCATAAAATATTATATATATTATTTTCAGGTGTAAAATATGCTGGCTTTGGAATTAAAAGACGTAAACTATTCCTATTTTACAAAAGAGAAAGAAACAAAAGCCCTTCAGGATATTAATCTATCCGTAAAAAAAGGACAATTCATATCCATAGTCGGTCCGTCCGGTTGTGGTAAATCCACGCTTCTGTCCATAATATGCGGTCTTATCGAACCAACTTCAGGTGAAGTAATCGTAAATGGCCGCCCGGTAAAAGACGAAATGCGTAACATCGGATATATGCTCCAGCATGACCATCTTTTTGAATGGCGCAGTGTATACGGAAACGTTATGCTGGGGCTTGATATACACAGAAAAAAAGACACACGAAATCTTGCCACCCACTATCTCTCCCAATATGGTCTCCTCGATTTTAAAAATTCAAGACCAAGCGAGCTTTCAGGCGGTATGCGGCAAAGAGTTGCTCTTATACGCACACTTATGATGGAACCGGATATTCTCCTTTTAGACGAACCGTTTTCAGCTCTTGATTACCAGACACGGCTTACCGTATGTGACGATATAAGCTCTATCATAAAAAAAGAACATAAAACCGCAATACTTGTAACCCATGACCTTGCGGAAGCAATTTCTGTAGGAGAAAGTGTCTACGTGCTTACTAAACGTCCGGGACGTTTCAAAGCGGCAATTGACCTTGACTTCTGCAACGATTTAAGTTCCTTAGAACGTCGTGATACAGCAGCATTCCGTGATTACTTTAATATCTTGTGGAAGGAGTTGTCCGACAATGAATAAAATCAAAACACACTCTGATTATCTTAAATCAGTATTCCGTCATAAAGTATTAATTCATTTCCTTCGTATTTTTCTGGCGGTTTTCTTCGTGTCAGCATGGGAAATTTGTGCAGAAAAGGGAATTATCGACTCTTTTATATTCAGCAGTCCAAAACGGATTGTTAAATGTTTTATTGAACTGACAAAAAACGGTTTTCTCATACGCCATGTATGGAAAACCATTTATGAAACACTTATATGCTTTATATTTGTTATGATTACCGCCATTGCAGCTGCCGTACTTATGTGGCTTAACAGAAATATCTTCAAAGTTGCCGAACCTTTCCTCGTATTGCTCAACAGCCTTCCAAAATCCGCTCTCGCTCCGGTTCTTATTGTATGGCTCGGCAACAGCACTAAAACGGTAATTATAGCCGCCGTATCTGTTGCTGTATTCGGTGCAATGCTCAGTATATATACCTCTTTTACAGAGACCGACAAGGAAAAAATAAAATTAATCCGGACCCTCGGCGGAAAGAAACGTCATGTTCTGTTTTACCTTCTCTTTCCGTCATCACTGCCGACAATCGTAAATGCCATGAAAGTCAATCTGGGGCTTTCCCTTGTAGGTGTAATCATCGGTGAATTCCTTGCAGCAAAGGAAGGACTTGGTTATTTAATCATCTACGGCAGCCAGGTATTTAAAATGGACTGGGTACTTCTTTCCATTGTTTTACTTTCTATTCTTTCAGTAATTCTTTATATAATTATCGGAATATTTGAAAAGAGGACTTCCGGCAGATAATTACTTTGCATACTCGTTAATTGCTTCCTGTATTCTTGATTTAGTAAGTTCAGCAAGCTCTGTCTTTTTCATATCTTTATATTCTTCATATGGTATCGGCTTCAGGTAATGTACCTGTGTTGTCACTTTCCTGAGGCTGTTGCCATCCATTGCTTTATAGGAATCAATAAGTGCCACCGGTATAACCGGCACTTTGGCATCCATCGCGCACTTAAATACACCTGCTTTAAAATCCTGAAGGGTATTCTTATTGTCACCATACTTACCCTCAGGAAAAAGCAGATATATTTTTCCTTCTTTAAGTTCCCTGGTAACAGTCATCATGGTCTTCATCTGCTGTCTGGCGTCTTTAAGATTAATGCCGTGCCCCCCTACCATAGGAAGCATCTGCCTGACAATCATCTGATGTTCCCTCTTGCTGTCGATAATAATAGTAAGCGGTCTGTCATGATTGCACACAATTCCTAACCCGTCATAATGTCCCTGATGGTTGGCATACATTACATAATTGCCTGTTTCCGGCAGATTTTCCTTTCCATAAACCTTTGTGATGGTCCTGGAATTTTTACGCATCTTATCCACAATTTTCTGTACCTCACGATACTTGTCAAGCTCGCTATATTTCTCCGGACGTTTCATCATATAATTACATTTATTAATTTCATATATCAGAAAGAAAAATGAACGAAGTGCCATAGCAATAAGTCTCAACATACTCTTATACATCCTTTCTTCTTTTTTGTAAAATCACCGCTCATCCGGTTAATGCTACAATTATATACGTTAATTTTTCTTTTTTCAATAGTACGCTCATATTATCTTAGTTATATACATAAAATATACTAACAAAAAAGTCCGGAGTTTTTAATGAAGAAGGTTTTTTCTTTTATTATTTCTTTTATACTTATCCTATCATCTGCCCATATCAGTGTGACTGCCGATGAGCTTAGCTTAACCTCCAAATCAGCAATTCTCATGGAAGCATCTACAGGAAAAATCATTTATGAGCATAACCCCGATGAAATTCTCCGCCCTGCCAGTATTACAAAGATAATGACGCTTATACTGATTTTTGATGCCATACATGACGGCAGAATCAAAATGGATGACACTGTAACAGTATCCGAACATGCTGCTTCAATGGGCGGCAGTCAGGTCTTTCTTGAAGCCGGCGAGACCCAGACCGTTGAAACCCTTATTAAATGCATTGCCATTGCAAGTGCCAATGATGCCTGTGTAGCCATGGCAGAATACATTGACACATCTGAGGAAAATTTTGTTGCCCATATGAATGAACGTGCCAAAGGTCTTTCAATGACTAACACAAATTTTGTCAACTGCTGCGGTCTTGATGCCGATAATCATGTAACCACAGCGAGGGATGTGGCACTCATGTCAAAGGAACTTATCAATAAATATCCTGAAATACATAATATTTCAACAATCTGGATGGACACAATAACCCATGTTACAAGGCGGGGTGAAAACGATTTTACCCTTACCAATACCAATAAACTTATCAAACAGTACGAATGGGCAACAGGGTTAAAAACAGGTTCTACAAGTCTTGCCGGATTCTGTCTTTCCGCTACCGCAAAAAGAAACGATATTGAGCTTATTTCCGTTGTTATGGCATCCAAGGACGGCAAATCCCGTGTTGCCGATTCTATCAAACTTCTTAACTATGGTTATTCACTATGTCAGATGTATAAGGATTCCAATATGCCCCAAATCCCCTCTCCCGGAATATCCGGCGGCATGATTAAAGAGCTTGTCTGCGAATATAGTGACAATTTTTCTTATCTTTTCACAGAAAAATATGACGAAGCCCTTATTACAAAAGATTTTGAATTTATTGATGGACTGAAAGCCCCTGTTAATGAGGGTGATGTTGTCGGGCAGCTTTGCTACAAATACAATGGTACGCTTATAGGGACAATTGATGTCAAATCTTCCGTTACCGTAAAAAAAGCAGGATACAAGGACTATTTCTCATTTCTTGCAAAAAATGTGTTCTGTATATAACAAAAAGCTTCAGTCACATAGTCTGTGACTGAAGCCTCTATTATCTTACTACATATTCAAAATACTTATGTAAAATTAAGCATCCTGTCTTCTCTTCTTGAATGAAACAACAACGATTCCGCAAGCTGCTGCTGCTGCGATTATTGCTGTAGCTACTGCCATAGAATCACCTGCGCTTACATTTCCGTTATTGCCGCCTGCTGGTGTGTTGTCTCCAGCTGCTGGTGTGTTATCTCCACCTGCTGGTGTGTTATCTCCGCCTGCTGGTGTGTTATCTCCGCCTGCTGGTGTGTTGTCTCCACCTGCTGGTGTGTTGTCATCCACTGGTGTTACAGTTGGACCAGCATATTCTACAGCTGTAATCTGTTTTGCATCAAGTCCTGCACCACCTGTAACATCTGTTACTTTTACTGTGAATGTTACATCGCTGACTTTATCCAATACTAATTCGAAATTAGCTGTATTGTCACCAAATGAATTATCCTTACCAATCTGGTATTTCCATGAATATTCAGCTGCTGACTGAAGGAACTTATATGTATAACTGCCGGCTGCTACATTCTGGAATGTAATTGTGTATGTATCACCATTCTTTGTCATAGTCTTACCAGGTAAATCAAATCCAGTATCTGTAATAGTACCTACTACAGAAAGTACATCAGTTACAGGAAGTGGTGCAATTTCCTGTGTCATTGCAGCATCTTTAAATAACTTCTTTGATGTTAAATCGAAATATGCTTTACCATTGCTCTGTGCTACAACTTCTGAATTCCAAGCAAACTCCTGATATTCTGCATTGTCTGCACCATCAGTATATCCAACTACCTGAAAGCCCTGTACTTCATCCGCATTGTTAATTGTAAATACTGCGTAATTCTTGCCGTCTTCTGTAACTGCATCTCCTACCGGAAGAGTTCCAGCACCCCAGCCTGTTGGCTTAGCTGCTGTTGCAACGGTCGCTACACTTGCAGTTCCGCCCCAAACATTTCCTTTGTAATACTCTGCTGTCTTACCTGCTGTCAGTTCAACATATACTTTAACTGTTGTTCCTGCTGCCTTAGCAGTCTTAGGTGCTACAACAAGTCCTGCTGCTGCGAATGCAAAAGCAGCTACTGTAGCAATGACCTTTTTTAAAATTTTCTTCATTTTTCGTATTCTTCCTTTCCAATACATTTTATTCATGTCTTATGACACTAGCTTTATTTTAGTACAGGTATTTTATTTTTTCAATATTTCATTTGTTGTTTTTTAACTATAAAAATGTTGATTTTATTAAATATATGTGCAATATTACAACTCTAAGAATATCCGATACAAAAAAGGAACCGGTCTGAACCGATTCCTTTATGTAAGCATTTCTATAAAATACTAATTAAGCTTCTACGCTTCTTCTCTTAGCTACAACTGCTACAACTGCGCTTAATGCTGCAACTGCTGCTACGATGTATACCATAACTGAAGAATCGCCTGCTGCTGGAGTTGCTGGAGCTGCTGGTGTTGCTGCACTTGCTTCTTTAACTGTTACAGCTGCCTTAGTTCCATCAAATGTAACTGTTACTGTAGAACCATCTTTTGCTACATCAACTTTTGCATTAGCTCCGCCGCTTGATGCATCACCTTCAAGGTTATATTCGCCATTATCCCAAGCATGGTTTGTACGAATCTTGAATTCATAAGATCCAGCCTTAACATCTGTGATGTCTACTGAATATGTTCCATCTGCCTGCTTAACCAAATCTGTGTCCTTATCCCAGTTACCATTGATTGATCCGATAACACTGTATGTGTCATCTGCTGCGAAAGCTGTCATAGCCATCATTCCAATTACCATTGCCATTGCTAAAACGGCTGTAATTACTCTTTTTGCAATTTTTTTCATTTTTTTATTCCTTTCCTAAATACATTATTGTGTCTTACGACTGTCCTTATTCTAATACTTTAATTTTCTTTTTTCAATAGCGTTTATGTTGATTTTCTAATCTAAAAATGTTGATTTTCTGCGATTATACTATGTACAGAAAATAACAAGTCCCGGAAACCTGACGTTCCCGGGACTATAATTATGCTATATTACTTTGTTGCGCCTTTTACAAGTATTGTACATGAAATTCCATCTACGGTAATTTTTCCGTTTGCTGTTCCGAGGGAATCAGTTCCTGCCTTGTCGCCCTGTACGCAGATTGTCCAGTCACCTTCCGGAAGAGTAACTGTTGTTGCTTCACTTAATGGGTTATATACAACAAAGATTGAATCTGATACTTCTTCCTTAACACCTGTTAATTCATAAGCAATAACACCTTTGTCCGTGTCTTCAGTAAACTTATAATAGCTTGAAGCAGTGTCCATTATTCTTAATGAAGCATGTGCTTTCCTGAATGCTATCATTCCCTTATAGTAATTAAATACTTTCTGGTATGTAGCGTCACTTAATGTGCTCCACTTAATGCTGTTTACTTCATCACCTGCATTATAACTGTCGCTGCTAAATGTTCCGTCACCATTAGGCTTGCTTCTTAATATTTCTTCACCGGCAAGGATAAATGGCGTTCCCTGTGAAGTATATACAATAGCTGCTGAAAGAAGATTCTGTTTAACTTTATCTTCCATACTGTCATTTGGATTAGATAAATTGATTTCATCCCATAATGTCCTGTTATCGTGGCATGATGCATAGACAATGTTCTGTGAGCCCTTTTCTGACCATCCGGTCTTGCCCTGGATTGCTTTCTTAATTACATCTGTATTAGAGATGTTTCCGTTGACATATCCTTTTTCATCCGCAGTAAATACACTACCTTTAATTGCATCACGGATTGTATCACTAAACATTGCAAATCTGTCTAACTTATTAACGTACATCTGTGTTGCCAGTGTTACACCTGACTTAGTAATTTTAGTTGTCATGCTCCAGCCTTCACCATAAAGAATGATAGAAGGATCTATCTTATCTAATTCTGTTCTGATTGCTTTAATCGTATCAATATCAATAAGGCCTACAAGGTCAAATCTGAAACCGTCGATATGATATTCTTTAGCCCAGTATACTACAGAATCAACAATAAACTTACTTACCATAGCTCTCTCTGAAGCCACATCATTGCCACAGCCTGAACCATTAGCGCCCGGACGATAGAAATAATCAGGTACGAGTTCATTGAAGCAGTAGCTTGTATTGTATGTATGGTTATATACGACGTCCATAACAACGCTTAATCCATTATCATGTAATGCCTTAACCATCTGTTTAACTTCACTTACACGTGCTGCTCCATTATATGGATCTGATGAGTATGAACCCTCAGGTACATTGTAATTCTTAGGATCATAACCCCAGTTGTACTGTTTTGTATCTAACTTAGTCTCGTCAACTGTTGCATAATCATACATTGGTCCGATCTGGACATGTGTTACACCAAGTTCTTTGATATGATCAAGACCTGTTGCCTGTCCTGAACCATTAGTTGTTCCTGTTTCTGTCAGTCCAAGATATTTACCTGTATTCTTAATACCTGATGATGAATCAGCCGAAAGGTCTCTTATATGGAGTTCATATACTGATGCATCTGTAGCATTAAGTTTCTTATTAGGATTAGTATCCTTATCCCATCCGTCAGGGTCTGTTGATGATAAATCAATTACCATTGCCCTGTCACCATTGACTCCGACTGCCTTAGCATATGGATCACATGCCTCTGTCTTAGATGAGCCAAAATCTGCTTCATATAAATAGAATACGCCGTTAAGGTCTCCTTCTGCCTTAACTGTCCATACGCCATTCTTATCAAGTGTCATATCATATGATTTAATAAGGTCATCTGTTCCCTTAACACCTGACTTATATGTATTCACTTTAACAGCCTTAGCCGTTGGTGCCCATACTTTAAATGTTGTGGAATCCTTAGACCATGCTGCTCCAAGGTCATCTCCGTCATATGTATAAGCATCTTCAAATTCAGATGTAGAATAATAATCAGGTACTGTTACATCATATCCGACGTTTCCCAGCATTACTTTATATTGGCCAAACTGGTCTGCTTTTTCTTTAAGTTTAACAATTATCTTCTTAGCATCACTTGAATCTTTTTCAACACTGTCAATAGCTAATTCTTTGCCTTCTGCGTCAGTAACTTTAATTTCATTGTCCTTGTATTCTTCTGTTAATGTTATCTTAAGTGTCTGGAAATCTCCATCCAGCTCTGCACTTAATACACTAAGCCCTGTCACGCAATCTTCTCCTAGCTCTAATTTGTATCCTTCAACACCTGAAGTTATGTATACTTCAACTGTTCCGGCGATAACACCGTTCAATGTAATGAACTGGTCGGAATCAATATCCTTTGATTCCCATTCATTGAGTCTGACAATAAAACCTATAGTTGTTGTACCTGCAGGAAATACTGCTGTTGTCTTAACACCGTGTTCATCCTTGTCTGTTCCGAATGTGTATGCCTTACCATCTTCACCGCCATCCGGCCAAAGCCATACATTCCAGCCATCATACACACCGTCTTCTCTTAAATAATGGACATTAAGAGTAAGTTCTGTTGCTTTGTTGGAATTATCGGTTGTAGACTCTGTCTCTACAGGAGTTGTTGTCTCAACCGATCCCTGGTCCTTCTTCTTGCCGCAGGCTGCCATGGAAAATACCATAAGTGCCACAAGAAGAATTGCAAATAATTTACGCAATTTTTTCATTGGGTAATACCTCCTTCTTTGTATCTTTATAATTTTAACAAAAAAGGCGAACCAATAAAATATCATTTTTCTATAATATATATCACTTTTCTTAATCGGGATTATTCACCGATATTATTTCCTGTATATAACTGGTAATATCTTCCTTTTTTCGCAATAAGCTCATCATGTGAGCCTCTTTCAATGATACGTCCCTGCTCAAGAACCATTATACAGTCAGCATTTTTTACAGTGGAAAGTCTGTGGGCAATAACAAAAGTTGTTCTGCCTTTCATCAGTCTGTCCATACCGTCCTGGACTATTTTTTCAGTTCTGGTATCAATAGAAGATGTTGCTTCATCAAGGATAAGAACCGGAGGGTCTGCTATTGCAGCTCTGGCAATGGCAAGCAACTGCCTCTGTCCCTGGCTTAAATTGGCGCCGTCACCTGTAAGCATGGTATCGTAACCCTTAGGAAGATGTTTTATAAAGCCGTGGGCATTGGCAAGTTTCGCTGCCGCATACACATCCTCATCGCTTGCATCAAGTCTTCCATATCTTATGTTATCCATAACAGTACCGGTAAAAAGATGTGTGTCCTGCAATACAATACCAAGTGATTTTCTCAAATCTGCTTTTTTTATCTTATTAATATTAATGCCATCATAACGGATTTTTCCATCCTGTATATCATAAAAGCGGTTAATAAGGTTAGTTATGGTGGTCTTGCCTGCTCCTGTTGAGCCTACAAATGCAATCTTCTGTCCGGGCGTAGCATACAGGTCAACATTGTGAAGTACAATTTTTTCATCATTATATCCAAAATCCACATCAAAAAATTCCACATCACCTTTAAGCTCTATATAATCGGTTGTATTATTTTCCTTATGATAGTGCTTCCATGCCCATAGACCTGTACGGTCTTTGGTCTCGCTTATTACACCATCTTTTTTTACAGCATTTACAAGCGTTACATAACCCTCGTCAACCTCAGGTTTTTCATCAAGAAGTGAGAAAATTCTTTCCCCTCCCGCAAGTGCCATAATAATACTGTTAAACTGCATACTGATCTGGTTAATAGGCATATTAAGGCTTTTGCTCAGGGTGAGGAAACTTACGAGTCCTCCGATTGTTACTCCGGCTATTCCGTATATTGCAAAAAGTCCGCCCGCAATAGCTATTACAACGTAACTTAAATTACCAAGCTGTGCATTAATAGGTCCTATTATATTAGCGTATTTGTTGGCATTATATGCGCTGTCAAAAAGTCTGTCATTGAGTTCTTTGAATTTTTCTTTTCCTTCTTCTTCATGACAGAATACTTTTACAACTTTCTGTCCTGCCATCATTTCTTCGATATATCCGTTCACGGCACCCAGGTCTCTCTGCTGTGCGACAAAATACTTTCCGCTGAGTCCTGATACTTTTTTTGTAAGAATAATCATTACCGCTACCATTACAAAGGCTACTCCTGTAAGTGGAAGACTTATTGAAACCATGCTTATTACAATTCCAACAATCATAATTATGCTGTTAAGGAACTGTGGCATGCTCTGGCTTATCATCTGTCTTAAAGTATCTACGTCATTGGTATATACGGACATAATATCTCCGTGTGAGTGCGTGTCAAAGTATCTGATAGGAAGAGACTCCATATGATGGAAAAGCTCGTCCCTTGTGTATTTTAATGTTCCCTGTGTTACATATACCATTGTCTTGGCATTACCAAATGAAGCAAGAACACCTACAAGGTATATGCAGCCAACTCTTAATATTTCTTTCGACAAAGCAGTATAATCAGGTACATCCTGTTTTAAAAGCGGTATGATAAAATCATCAATAAGTGTTCTTATGAACATTGTTCCCTGCAATGTTGAAAAAACGTTTACCACTATACATAACGCAACAAATATGCAGGCAAATTTATATCTTTTGAATACAAGTTTTAAAATTCTTTTTAAAACCTGTGCAGGATTGTTTACTGTAGGTTTCATTCCTCTTGGTGCAGGCATTACTTATCGCCTCCTTTTGAATTTTCATCAAAGTCTCCGCCCGTTCCTGTCTGGGACTCATACACTTCTTTGTATATATCATTACCGGCAAGAAGCTCTTCGTGAGTTCCCACTCCGTTAATTTTACCATCCTCCATTACGATTATCCTGTCTGCGTCCTGAACACTTGATATTCTCTGTGCAATGATAATCTTTGTAATGTCAGGTATCTCTGTTTTAAAGGCTGTTCTGATTTTTTTATCCGTTGTTGTATCAACCGCGCTTGTGCTGTCATCAAGGATAAGAATCTTTGGGTTTTTAAGTAAGGCTCTCGCAATACAAAGTCTCTGCCTCTGTCCGCCGGATACATTGGTGCCGCCCTGCTCGATGTATGTATTATAGCCGTCAGGGAATTTCTCAATAAACTCATCTGCACAGGCAAGCCTGCAGGCCCTGATGCACTCTTCTTCCGTTGCTTCTTTATTGCCCCATCTTAAATTTTCAAGAATTGTTCCCGAAAAAAGGACATTTTTTTGTAAAACAACACTTACCTGATTACGGAGTGTTTCCAGATCATACTTTCTGACATCAACGCCGCCGACCTCTATATCACCATCTGTTACATCGTAAAGTCTGCTTATAAGATTGACAAGGCTGGTCTTGGCACTTCCGGTTCCGCCGATAATTCCTATTGTCTCTCCGGATTTTATATCAAGCTGTATATCGCTTAACACCATGTCTTTGCTGTCTTTTTTATATTTAAAGTTGACATGGTTAAAAATAATGCTTCCATCCTTTACTTCCATAACCGGTTTATCAGGATTGACTATATCAGCTTTTTCATTAAGCACTTCTGCAATACGTTCTGCACTTGACACACTCATTGATATCATTACAAATACCATAGAAAGCATCATAAGGCTTATAAGTATGTTCATGCAGTAAGATATAAGGCTTGTAAGGTTGCCTACCGTAAGTGCTGTCTCATTACTGCTGACTATAAGTTTTGCACCAATCCAGCTTATGAGAAGCATACAGGTATATATGGCAATCATCATCGCAGGATTATTGAATACCAGCACATTTTCCGCTTTTACAAACATTGAGTAAATATTATTGCTGGCTTTTTTAAACTTCCTGTCTTCATGTTCTTCACGGACATACGCCTTGACCACACGGATTGCAGATACATTTTCCTGAACGCTTTCGTTAAGTTCATCATATTTAGGAAATGCCTGTTTGAAATACCTGTTGGCTTTTAGCATAAGTATGGTAAGTATTCCGCCAAGAATTATTACCGCCATCAAAAATATACTTGCCATTTTTACATTGATTGTAAAAGAAATTATCATGGCAAAAATAAGGCTTGCCGGAGCTCTCATACACATTCTCAAAATCATCTGGTATGAGTTCTGCACATTGGTTACATCCGTTGTAAGTCTTGTTACAAGACCTGCCGTACTGAATTTATCAATATTGGAAAAAGAGAATGTCTGTATATTGTTATACATACCTTCTCTCAGATTTTTGGCAAATCCCGCGGAAGCTTTGGCTCCGTATTTGCCACCCATAAGTCCTGCAAAAAGTCCTACAAGAGCGGCAATAAACATAATGCCTCCGACTATAAGGATATGTCTCATATCACTTTTTTCGATTCCATCGTCTACAAGGGATGCCATAAGGTAAGGCACCGTCATTTCCATGGCAACTTCAAGAATCATAAAAAAAGGGGTTGCTATGGATGCTGCCTTATACTGCTTTACGTGTTTTAATAAGGTCTTTATCATTTCTTTAAATCCTTTCTACATATTTCCATATTCTTCTTACTATATTAAGACTTAATTTTCTGTAATCACCGTTTTTAAGAAAACTGTTTACGTTGCCGGGATTCAGACCCAGGTCCGTATATATCCTGTAATTACTTATGGACTTTTCTTTCTGAAGTTCCAGAATTCTTTTTCTTATCTTCGCCTTGAATTCATCTTCTTTTTGGAATTCCCTGGTCTCTTCTTTATATGCATCGTAAATTCCGGTATATTCTTTGCAGTCCCTTATGTAATTTTCATTATTCTTAATCTTCATACATTCCATATAAAGAGCTTCATTCTTACCGCAAAGATGTATCTTATCGGTAAGGTAAGCATATAATGCAATATGGTGCAGTAATTCATTATGTTCTAAAGAATAAGAAGACAGCTTTGATATTGAAAGGCTGCCGCATCCGTTGTTTTTTATCTGTTTTTTCAGATATCCTATTAATGTAAGATTATTCATTATTGTCCTTCGTTAATACTATTAATCAAATTCCGTTTATAAAATCCCACATCACTGTGGGATTTTATCTGTTACTCTTTGTATACTGTTATATGTAAACTCAGCCAGCTTATTAACCGAGCTGTTCATTCCGTCAACGTAGTTATAATATGATATACATCCTGACTTTTCTTCATCAATCAATTCCGATTCCACATACTTATCCGTCCTGCTTAACATTACGTCACTGCCCAACATAAAATAGCAGTACGAGGACCTCGTATCATCGTTGGTTACATCAACCATATACCATTTATTATCGTAAAATACTTCGTTCCATCCGTGTGTGGCATTCACAACCATATCGCAGGGAATATCCATTGCATTCAGCATAAGCTTATATGCTTTGGCATAACCCTCACAGACACTCTGTCCGTTAATCAATGCACCATACGATGTATGGGAGACATATCCGTCAGATACTTCCTTGTATTCCACGTTAACGCAAAGGTAGTCATGGGCTGCTTTAATCTTGTCAAATTCGCTGCCACTGAATCCGGCAACTATCTCCTTAATCTTATTGTCAACCTCGGTCATCATGACGTAGTCCTCATAAGAATAATAATAGATAGCGTACACGGACTTATCTGTCACACGATTCACCACATCCTGCACCTTACGCATACGGAATATAGCTACACCCTTGCACATATATGTCTGATAATCCATTCCGAAAAGCTCATACAAATGGGCATCGGATGGATTCTCGCCTATAATATCATCAAATATACCTCTTGGTGCAAGTATATATCTTACGCCCTTGGTCTCGGTTATTTTATTTAAAACAGACTGTGCATAATCTGTCAGCTCAGTCCGGTTATTTACATTCTTATAGCCCTTTCTCAGCAGATACTCACTCCAGTTGTATGTATCCGGCATTCCTGCTATGTCATACTTAACAAAGGAGAATTGTGTAATATTACTCTCCACTGAAGATTCTGCTGCCGTCGGCTGTTCTGATTCTGTTGCAGTTGTGCTTTCCGTTGTATTATCTGTGGTATTGTTATCAGGGCGGGATGTTGTCTTATCTGCGCCTGCTGTTGTCGTAATCGGATCCGGAACGGTATCAAAATTATCGTCGTCACTTGTAATATCTCCTATCTCAGATGGAGATGTTCTTCCGTTCTCTGTAGTCATTGTCTCTTGAAATCTGTCAGATGTTGTCGCATCTGTGGTGACATGAACATATCCTCCTGTAGTCGTATCCCCTACAGCTATACCGGTTTCTGAGGAATCACCACTTGTTCTTCCGACATTCAGCAAAACAATAATCACAGTAATTACCGCAACAAAAAAAGCTGCAATACCTGCAATCGTCAATATTCTCTTTTTTTTCATATATCTAAACCCTCTTACCCGAGGATGTTATCCGGGATTATAAAGTAATTCCATTCATTACATATTAAGTATAGCATTATTTCAAAATGTATGCTATATAAATTATGACAAAAATAATTATTTTTTTACATTAAAGAGAGGACATTTTGAATGAAAAAGATTGACTTACACGTTCACTCAACTTATTCGGATGGCACATTTTCTCCTGCAGAGCTTGTAAAGGAGGCTGTCAAAAACGGCATAAGTGCATTTGCCCTTACCGACCACGATACAACGGATGGAATTGACGAAGCAATCGATGCAGGTGGCAAAGCCGGAATAGAAGTTATTCCCGGAATAGAAATAAGTACAAGTTATAAAGATAAAGAAATTCATATAGTGGGACTTTTTATTGATTACAAAAACAAAGAATTTCACGATGCAATATATGAAGAAATCAAAAGACGTGATGCAAGAAACAGGCTGCTTATACAGAAATTCAATGAAGCCGGTTTTCCGGTTTCTCTTGAAGTTCTTGAGAACATGTTCCCCCACAGCATTATAACCAGAGCTCACTTTGCTTCTTATATGACTAAGAAAGGCTATGTAAAAGACAACAAGGAAGCCTTTTCAAAATATCTTGGTGACGGCTGTCCTTTGTATGTGAGTCGCGAACATAAATCCGTATATGACGCGGTTGATATGATAAAAAAAGCCGGCGGTGCCGCAATCCTTGCCCATCCTTTGCTCTACCACCTTACAATGGGAGAATTAAAGGATTTATGTATAAGACTTAAAGACTGCGGGCTCACCGGAATTGAATCCATGTATTCAACCTACAAGGGATTTGACGAACTTACGGTAAGAAAGCTTGCCCATGAAACCGGGCTTCTGGAATCCGGAGGTTCCGATTTTCACGGTGCAAACAAACCTGACATCCGTCTTGGAACAGGAATGGGCAACCTTATGATAAGTTATGATTATCTTGATAAGCTTCGTGATTCATTAAATTAATCTGCGTATGCCGATACCATATAGCTTATGAATTGTTCCGCGGTTCTTCCTGACAATCCACCGTGGGACAATTCCCATTTATTGGCTTCCATGAGAAGCGTATTTTCGTCAACTTTAATGTTATTCTTTTGTGCAAGACCTTTTACTATTTCATTAAAAAGTTTCTTGTCAGGCGAGCCAAAATATACGGATACGCCGAATCGTGCAGAAAGCGAAAGTTTCTCTGCCACTGTATCCCTTGTGTGAAGGTCGTCGTCTCTTTCTTCTTTATCAGAATATTTTTCCCTGACAAGATGTCTTCTGTTGCTTGTCGCATATATAAGTACATTGTCAGGTCTTTTTTCCAGTCCTCCCTCAATAACAGCTTTCAAGAACTTGTATTCTATCTCAAATTCTTCAAAAGAAAGGTCATCCATATATATGATGAATTTGTAATTTCTGTCCTTTACCTGATTGATAATTGCTGACAAATCCTTAAACTGATGCTTATATATCTCAATCATTCTTAGTCCGTCATCGTAATATTCATTAAGTATTGCCTTAATGCAGGATGATTTTCCGGTTCCGCTGTCACCGAATAAAAGAACGTTATTGGCTTTACTTCCTGCAAGAAATGCCTCCGTATTGTCCGTTATTTTCTTTTTCTGTATATCATATCCTATGAGGTCTTTAAGATATTTGTGCTCAACACTTATAACAGGAGTGATTACAGGTCTGTCATTGTCATCATGTCCTACCCTGAAAGCCTTAAAAAGTCCGATACATCCGACACCTGCATCTTTATAAAAATCACATACGGTATTTAAAAATGTATTGTCATCCGCTGCCCCGGAAAGTTCCTCAGCCAGTTTAATTATCCTGTTTCTTATTCTTTTATTATAGTATTTTTCACCCTCATTATTGTTTTCAAATCCGGTGAGCATGGATAAAAATGTGCCGTATTTAGCGTCAGTCCCACTTAAATCCGTATTAAAAAGTTCTCTGTACACAGCCATATCAAGCAATGCTGCTTTGTTAATGCTGCCTTCCATTCTTCCCCTTCTTTCACAGGAAAGACTGTAAGAATTCTCATCATTTGCAAGATTATATGCAAGATAGTCCTGCCATAAATTTCCGTTAAATCCCATCTTTTCCGATACTTCAAGAATATGCGACACAATCCGTCCTGCCGTTTTTTTAACGTCAAGTCCTTCAAATTCTTCTGAAGCTATCCTTAGCATGCAATCAAAAACCTCGCGATTTTCCGGATTTTTGTATAATAATAATTCTGAACTGTTCATTATAATGCCTCCTAATAATTTCCTAACAGTCTCAAATAATTCGACTCTTCCGATATACCTCTCAGAGCATTTCTTACGCCGGGGTCTGCAAGATTTCCTTCAAAATCCACAAAAAATCTGAATTCCCAGTTATGCTCAGGTATAGGTCTTGACTCTATTTTAGTCATATTAAGATTATTAAACATAATATGTGATAACGCATTGTAAAGACTTCCCGATTTATGCGGAACTTCAAAACACACGCTTACCTTGTCGGCATTTTTAATAAATTCTCTTTTTCTGCTGACAATTACAAATCTTGTGGTATTGCATGCCGATGAGTTAATGCCATCTGCAAGAATCTGAAGACCATATTCACCGGCACAATTTGCAGAACCTATTGCTGCCTGATGAATGTCATTGTCTTCGGCAACTTTTTTGGCACTCATTGCTGTATTAAGATATGCTTTCTGGTGCCAGTCCTTATGTCTGTCAAGAAATGCGGCACACTGGGCAAGGCCCTGAGGATGGGAATATACGCACTTTATGTCCTTAAGTGTCGCCCCCGGCTTTGCAAGGAGGCAATGTCTTATCTTCACATAAGTCTCTCCCACTATGTAATTATTAAATTCCTGCAAAAGATCATAAGTATCATTAACCATTCCTGCTGAAGAATTATCTATCGGTATAACGGCATAATCCGCCACACCGTCACTCACAGCTTCCATAGCCTCCCTGAAAGTATCTACATTCATATTTCTGACATCGCTGCCGAAAAAATTAAGCATTGCTTCATGGCTGTATGCTCCCGGCACGCCCTGATACACAACTTTAATATTGTCACGTCTTATATCATCAACAATATCATATGGTTCTAACCTGGAATCCGACTTTCTCATCTCAAGCTTTGAATACTGGAATTTGCGGCTCATTGCCATAATCTGTGTAAAAAGTTCTGCCACACATTTGTTGTTAAAATCCGAATGTGCAAGATGTCTCAGTGTATCAATTTTCTGTTCTTCTCTTTCTTTATCAAATACAGCTTTTCCCGTTGCTATTTTATAATCGGCAACATTGGCTGCAACATCCATTCTTTTTTCAAAAAGTTCAACTATCTGTCTGTCAATCTCATCTATCTGTTTTCTTGATTCCTGTAAGTCAACTACCATATATTTTCTCCTTCTATATGTCACTTTTAATAGTTATATCACAAATTATAATAATTTGCTTGAAAAAAAAATAATTTTATTTCATAATATTATTATCATAATGTATTGGAGTCTATAAATTATGAATAAGAAATACACAAAATTCATTATTGGCGGCTCTGTTCTTCTCGCTATTATTATTCTTATTATCGTATACCATAATGTTACGAAAATAGACAAGAACAGTTCCTCAACCACCGGAAATACTCCGGGCAATCTTTTAAACGGAGGAAGCTTTTGTGAAAGCGGCGGAAAGATATATTTTTCCAACCCTTATGACAATAACAAGCTTTATTCCATGGACAGCGACTGTTCCAACATTAAGTGTCTTACAGATGACGACGTCTCTTATATTAACTGTGCCGGCAGATACATTTATTATGTAAAAAATAATGCCAAGGCATCCAACACCAACTCCCTTCTTCGTGGAGAGCTTTATGGTGTTGTAAGATGTGCGTTAAATGGTGGACGTTATACCACTCTTCATACAGGTTACAGTACAGACCTTGCGTTGTCCGGCAATACACTTATATTTAATGGTGTACTCAATTCCAAAAATGTAACTTACACCATCAATGTTAACGGTAAGAATGAAGAAGTCCTTCTTGAAGATGACATTGCCAATTCTTCAGTATATAAAGGACATATCTATTATTCAAAGCCTTCTTCATCCGGTACTGCCGACCATTCGGTATACAGTATGCGTGTGTCAGACGGCTCATCAATTTCATATCTGAATGGCAATACATACATGGCATCGGTTGTAAACAACGTTCTTTATTATATTGACCTCGATAATAACTATGCTCTTACCTCTGTAAACCTTTCGGATAACACTAAAAAGGTTCTTACAACAGACAAAGTTGTATTATACAACGTTTATAATGATGTTATTTATTATCAGGAAGAGACTTATGACCATTCTTTTAACAGAATGAATAAAGACGGAAGCAATCAGATAAAAATATATGACGGTGATATAACTTCTATAAGCTGTACATCAAAGTACACATTTTTCAAGATGTTCGGTTCCGATACTCTTTACAGAGTTGAGACTAACGGAGATACTGCAATCCAGAAATTCTTTGTTGCGGCTGACTGATAAGATATTATATAAGCCCTTACGGATTATCCTCTGTAAGGGCTTATTTTTATACTAAAATCTCATTCAGTTTTTCATCTTTTTCTATTATTTCTATAGCAAGATTCCTATATTTTTCTTCGTGAAGATATGTGTGTCTGAAAGGTTTTATATCAGGAGCAAGCATTACCGCTTTCTTAAAATCCTCTTTTCGAAGTTCCAGTGTCTTTACATAATCCCAGAAACCGGTGTCGGTAAATACTGTATTAATTCTCTCATACCGGTGATTCTGAACTTTGCTCATAATGTATGTCGCAATACCTACCTGGATACCATGAAGGCTTGGTTTCTCAAGCATCTTGTCAAGTGCATGGGATATAAGGTGTTCGCTTCCACTTGTAGGTGCGCTGCTGCCGGCTATCTCATTGGCAATTCCGCTCATGGCGAGAGAATCCATCAGTTCCTTAATAAAACGATCATCCAGAATATCCTTAAATGGTGTTCTTACAAAACTGTTTACTGCTTTTTTAGATATCATCATAGCACAGTCATTTACAATATCATAACCTTTTTCCTGTTCAAAAATCCAGTCATAAAGTGCTGTTATTTTGGATACCATGTCTCCGATTCCTGAATAAAGGAATGCCTTAGGAGCACTTTTTATTACTTCAATGTCTGCGATTATGCCATATGCAATCCTTGCCGGTACGGATTTTCTTCTGCCCTCCACTATAAGGGATGCACTGGCACTTGAAAAACCATCAGACGAAGCTGATGTAGGGATACTTATAAAAGGAAGATTCCTTAAAAATCCACAGTATTTAGCCGCATCAATGACTTTACCGCCACCGATGCCTATAACCGCTTCAGTTGTATTTGGAAACGAAAATCCAAGCTGCATTATTGCATTAATTTCAACCGTATCCATTTCCTGATAGAGAAGCACCTCAATGTTATTGTCTTTCATTCCTTTAAGAACTTTATCCCCGAACAGATCAATAAGTCCATTTCCGAAAAGGATAACAACTTTATGGAAATTCATATCTGCCAGATATTTTCCTACCTGTCCCAATATGTCCTTCTCTACCTTCAAAATAGCAGGTATTGATATTTCGCATTTATTCTGTGTTACCATATCATATCTCCAATTCCTTTACAGTTCCGAAATAATGTCTATACATTTATCAAAGCCTAATTTACTGCTGTTAAGTGTCATCGTGTAGTTGGTGGCTTTGCCCCATTCACCTTCTGTATAATAATTATAGTGCATTTTTCTCTTTTTATCCATATCACGCATCATATCCACAGCTTCTTTTTCAGTCTTGTTATATAATTTCATGATTCTTTCTTTTTTGACTGCTTCATCACCGTGTATAAAAATATGTACTGCATCGGGATTATCCCTTAAAATATAATCCGCACATCTTCCTATAATTACAAAAGATTCTTTCTTCGCAAGTTCTCTAATTATTTCTGACTGTGCGTTATATATTTTGTCCGAAATTGAACTTCCTGTCGCATCTCTTCCCACAAATGCATAGGAAAATATGCTCTTTGATGGAGAATATTCACCCTGATCCTCTATAATTTTCTTGGAAAAACCTGTTTCTTCGGCAATTTTCTCAAGTATCTGGGAATCATAAAATGTTATTCCTAATTTCTTCGCTACGTTTTCGCCTATAAAATGTCCGCCACTGCCAAACTCTCGACTGATTGTAATAATTTTACTCATGATAATCTGCCTCCTTAACATTGTTAATAACATTTTTTCTGATTTTTTTCATTAACAATAATGATATGATAAGGCTCATTCCTTCTGCAAATATAAATGTGAGCCATACAAGCCATATTTTACCGGAATTGTTTCTTACAGGTAAAGATAACAAATATGCTACAGGTAACACAAATACTATCTGTCGTAATACAGATACAATTAATGATTCCATTCCACCGTCAAGTGCCTGAAAAACACCCTGAAATGCAATATTGGCTCCTGCAAAAACAAATCCTGCCGATATTATCCGCATCGCCGATATATACATCCTTCCCGTATCTGCGCCTATGCCAAACATCTTTGCCAGAGCACCGGCCAAAGTTTCCAACAATACGGTTCCTGCTATCATAATTATTGTCGTATATATTATACCACATTTTATGCCTTCGTTAATACGTTTTTTATTTTGCATTCCATGGCTGAAAGAAACTATCGGCGTTATTGCATCCCTGAGTCCGAATGCCGCAAACAATACGAACTGCTGCACTTTATAAAATAATCCGTATGCCGTAACCGCCGAATTACTTATTTTTCCGAGAATAATATTTAATCCATAGGTCATCACGGACATTAATGCCTGTGCAATAATGGCGGGCACACCTATTTTGTATATTTCTTTTATTATTGACTTTGAAGGTCGTATATACTTTATACTTTTATTTATGGCTTTATCTTTTTTATAATGGAAAATCACTGCCATTATTAACGAAATAATCTGTCCTATTACGGTTGCGTATGCAGCTCCTTTTACCCCAAGATTCATAGAAAAAATCATTACCGGGTCAAGCACAATATTAACAACAGCTCCTGTTATCTGTGCAATTGTTGAATATAGCGAATTGCCCATTGACTGAAGCATTTTTTCAAAAATCCCAAACAGGACCATTCCAAAAGAAATAATACAGCATATCTGTAAATATTCCGTTGCCAGTTTTGCTACATATACATCGTTTGTCTGGCTGTTTATATATGGTTTTACACCAAATATACCAAACAATACACATAGCAGCCAGATTATTATTCCAAGAAAAATTCCTGTTCCTGCAACTCTATCTGCTTTATCTATGTTATTCTGTCCTAAACTTTTTGACAACAGTGCACCAAGTCCTACACCTGTTCCTATTCCCACCGCCACAATAAGCATTTGTACGGGAAATGCTAACGTTAATGCATTAAGTGATGCTTCTCCCGTTCCTTTAATTCTTCCTACAAAGGCGCTGTCTACAATATTATACACCGCCTGCAGCATCATTGATAAAATCATGGGAATTCCCATTGTAATCATCAATTTACTGATTTTCATAGATGCCATTTTGTCTGTATTATCTTTTTGCATATTTTTCCTCCTTCTTTGTAAAAAAATAAAGCGTAAATCCATCTGGATTTACGCTTTACGCTACACGATTGTTTACAAAATTATGCGTTCTTGCCACAGCATTTCTTATATTTAAGACCGCTTCCGCAAGGACATGGATCATTTCTTGAAATCTTAGGTCCCTTAACAACTGTTGTTGAAAGTTTCTGTTCTTTATAGAGTTCCTTTCTTCTCTTGGAATCAATTAACTCGTCCCATTCAGGAAGTTCATAAAGCCAGTCAGCTCTTGCATCAACCATATTCTTATAGAGAGTTTCCAAATCATAATCAAGGTTCACTTCTGTATTCTCATCCATTGTCTCAATCGGATTAGGATTCTTAAGGCTGTCATTAATTCCGTCAAGGAAGCCAACCATCGTCATTATATCAAAGTTATAATTCTCTGCCAGTTCCTTAACTGTACCTTTCACAGGTTCACCATATGATTTAAGAAGGTCTATATATACACCCTTCTCTAAGTTGAAATAATTAGCCCAAAACATCTGTTGTGCCTGAGGGCTTTTCTTGTCATCATAGGCCATTTCTCTCCACTGTTCTAATAATGTCATGTTTGTTCTCCTAAAACTTTTGTATTATTATGAGATTATATAACAATCTTTTAATTTAGTCAAATGCACTCTCTATACATTTTTCTTATTTTCTGCTAAAATCATTTTAAAATATAAGATGACGAGGTTAATATATGAAAAAGAAATCTACTGCCGTCAGAGTAATGGCAATTATTTGTATAGTGCTTTTGGTCGGAATGTACATAACTTCACTTGTACTCGCAATAATCCAGCATAAGAGTGCAGGTGCCGCGCTTAAAATATCAATGCTCTGTACTATTGTTGTTCCGGTATGGATATATATTTTCATGATGTTCCATAAGCTTGCTACAAGAAACCAGTTTATGAATTCAGAGGAAGATGAAATTTCCGAAAAAGATATCCCGGAAAACGAAGACGACGACGATTCTGCTGATGAGTAATTTTGAGATTTGTTAAGAGTCGGGTAGAGATTCGCAAGCTGACTCCCCTCCCTGCGGCTAGCGGGCCGGGATTTTACCCCGCCGCTGTTGTAGGATTACAGAATTCCCTGCCACTAACATCCTGTTTTAATAAAAATATGTCCCCTGTCAAAAGACAGGGGACATATAAATTTGAGAACCTTTTTTATATCCTCAATATAATTTATTTAGACAAATTACTTGTTCTATAGATAATATCGTGTCTCTTAGGACCGTTAGATACCATTGTGATAGGTACTCCGATTTCTTCCTCTATTGCTTCAATGTATGCCTTACATTCGGCAGGAAGTTCATCATAATTCTTAATTCCTCTGATATCACATTTCCAACCCTTAAATTTCTTAAGTACAGGCTTAGCCTTTTCAAGCTTGTATGTTACAGGGAAGTCCTTGATAACTTCGCCGTCAATTTCATAGCCTACGCACATAGGAATCTCATCAAGATATCCGAGTACATCAAGAACTGTAAGTGCTACTTCTGTTGCACCCTGCATTCTGCAGCCGTATCTTGTGGCAACTGCGTCAAACCATCCCATTCTTCTTGGTCTGCCTGTTGTAGCGCCGAATTCGCCACCGTCTCCGCCACGGACTCTTAATTCCTGTGCTTCGTCACCGAAAATCTCACTTACGAATGCTCCGGCACCGACTGCTGAAGAATATGCTTTAACAACGGTAACTACATCCTGAATCTCCCTGGCTGGAATACCTGCACCGATTGCTCCGTAAGATGCAAGTGTTGAAGAAGATGTTACCATTGGATAAATACCATGGTCAGGATCCTTAAGGGAACCAAGCTGTCCCTCAAGGAGGACTGTCTTGCCCTCTTTAAGTGCATTGTGAAGGAAAAGTGAAACGTCTGCTACATATGGAGCAACCATTTCCTTATATTCCATTAAAAGATTGAATATATCATCAGGATTCATTGGTTCCTTATTATAAAGGTTCTTAAGAAGCACGTTCTTGTATTCCACAACACGCTCAACCTTTTCACGAAGGTCTGCTTCATTCATAAATAATTCACTTACCTGAAAACCAATCTTAGCATACTTGTCTGAGTAAAATGGTGCAATACCGGACTTAGTGGAACCAAATGCCTTACCGCCGAGACGTTCTTCTTCGTATGTATCAAAATCAACATGATATGGCATAAGTATCTGTGCTCTGTCTGATACAAGAATCTTAGGTGTTGGTACGCCTCTGTCCTCAAGTGATTTAATTTCATTGAAAAGATATGGTATATTAAGTGCCACACCATTGCCAATTACACTTGTCGTATGATTATAAAAAACGCCTGATGGAAGTAAGTGTAAAGCGAACTTGCCATAATCATTAATAATCGTATGACCTGCATTACTTCCTCCCTGGAATCTTACTATAATATCTGACTGTTCGGCAAGCATATCTGTAATCTTTCCCTTGCCTTCATCACCCCAGTTAGCGCCAACTATTGCTCTTACCATGTGTGATCCTCCTCTTTTATTATATAAATAACTGCAGGCTTTTAAAGACTGCGTGAATAGTATACCTTAAATTATCAAATATGTAAAGAAAGAGTTGTCAGCAACTGTACAGCACAGTACCGGCAACTCTTTTGTAATGATGTATTAACAGTTGATTTCCGCTGTTAATCCAAGTTCATCTTTGTATTCGTTAAGGATAGGTTTTACAACTTCTGAAAGGAATTCCTCAACCTGCCACTTTGAACGTCCTGTGTATAATGAAGGATCCATATTTTTCTGCAAATCCTCAAGTGTAAGATTAAATGCAGGGTCGGCAGCAATCAGTTCAAGGAGATTGTTGTCAAGACCTTCCACTTTGACACGTCTGCCCGCTTCCATGGAAAGAGTTCTGATACGTTCATGGAGTTCCTGTCTGTCTCCGCCGGCTTTTACGGCGTCCATCATAATATTTTCTGTAGCCATGAAAGGAAGCTCTGCCATAATGTGTTTGTAAATTACCTTGTCATATACAACAAGTCCGTCTACAACATTGAGATAAAGGTCAAGTATACCGTCTACTGCAAGAAATGCTTCCGGTACAGACATTCTTTTATTGGCGGAATCGTCGAGAGTTCTCTCAAACCACTGTGTCGCACTTGTGATTGCAGGGTTCATAACATCTGACATAACATAATTAGCAAGGCTCGCTATTCTTTCGCTTCTCATAGGATTTCTCTTATAAGCCATTGCTGATGAACCAATCTGTGTCTTTTCAAAAGGTTCCTCGATTTCTTTTAAATGCTGTAAAAGTCTTATATCATTAGAAAACTTGTGGGCACTTGCGGCAATACCGGCAAGGACATTCACAACCTTGGTATCTACTTTTCTTGAATAAGTCTGGCCTGAAACAGGATATGTATCCTCAAATCCCATTTTGTTGGCTATCATCTTATCAAGACGGCGTATTTTATCCTGGTCGCCTTCAAAAAGCTCCATAAAACTTGCCTGTGTTCCTGTTGTACCCTTCTGTCCGAGAAGCTTCATTGTTGAAATAACATGATTAAGGTCTTCAAGGTCTAAAAGAAGTTCCTGCATCCAGAGAGTTGCTCTTTTGCCTACGGTTGTTGGCTGAGCAGGCTGGAAATGTGTGAATGCAAGAGTAGGAAGTGCCTTATATTCATCTGCAAATTTTGAAAGCTCGTTGATTACATTCACAAGTTTTTTGCGGACAAGTTTAAGTCCTTCTGTCATTATTATAAGGTCAGTATTATCGCCTACATAACATGAAGTTGCTCCAAGGTGGATAATTCCTTTTGCCTTAGGGCACTGTAAACCATAAGCATATACATGTGACATTACATCATGTCTTACAATTTTTTCTCTTGCCTTTGCATCCTCATAATTAATATCGTCTTTGTGAGCTTTAAGTTCTTCTATCTGCTCATCCGTAATATTAAGTCCAAGTTCTTTTTCTGATTCTGCAAGAGCAATCCAGAGTGCTCTCCATGTTCTGAATTTTTTATCAGGCGAAAAAATATACTGCATTTCTTTACTTGCATATCTTTCAGCCAAAGGTGTCTGATATCTGTCAGTTGCCATTTTAAATCTCCTTTTATTTTTCATATTCGCCACGGATATCTTCTGTCGGCGGTTCTATAGGATAATTGCCGGTAAAGCAGGCATCACAATAATCGGTCTTACCGTCTATGAGTTCACTTAATCTTGTAACATCAAGGTAACCCAGTGAATCTGCCCCGATATATTTACATATCTGGTCTACGGTGTGGTCATGCGCTATTAACTGGTCATCCGATGGAATATCAGTTCCAAAATAACATGGATGTAAAAACGGAGGCGAACTTATTCTTACATGAACTTCGGTAGCACCTGCATCTTTTAACATCTTTACTATTCTTGCCGAGGTTGTTCCCCGCACAATGGAGTCATCTATCATAATAACTCTTTTACCGTTTACCGCATCTTTTAAAACATTGAGTTTAATTTTAACACTGGTCTCTCTCTGGGACTGCTTAGGCTTAATAAATGTACGCCCTACATAGCTGTTTTTCATAAATGCAATTCCGTAAGGTATTCCTGATTCCATGGAATATCCAAGTGCGGCCACATTACCTGATTCAGGCACACCTACTACAATATCAGCCTCCACAGGGTGGGTCTTTGCAAGTATACGGCCTGCCATAATACGGGAACTGTATACTCCTACACCGTCAATGTAGCTGTCCGGTCTGGCAAAATATATGTATTCAAAAATACATCTTGCACATTTATTAATACATCCTGAAGTATCTGAGCTTATACCATCAGGTGTTATTGTGACTATTTCTCCCGGAAGCACATCCCTTACAAATTCTGCACCGATAGCTGAAAATGCACAGGTCTCTGAGGATACGAAATATGCGTTGTCTCTTTTTCCGATACTTAACGGCTTAAAGCCGAAAACATCCCTTGCCGCAATTAATTTACGGGGACTCATTACTACAAGAGAATATGCCCCCTTTATTTTTTTCATGGCATTGGCTACCGCCGCTTCGACGCTTGAGGTCTTAAGACGTTCCCTTGCTATGTAATATGCGATTACCTCTGAATCTATGGTTGTCTGGAAAATCGCACCTGTGTATGAAAGTTCATCCCTGAGTTCAGGAGCATTTATAAGGTTGCCGTTATGAGCGAGTGCCAGTGTTCCTTTAACATAATTAAGAACAAGAGGCTGGGCATTTTCCCTGCAGCTGCTTCCTGCCGTAGAATATCTTACATGTCCTACACCAATGTTTCCTTTTAATTTCTCAAGTGATTCTGCATCAAAAACTTCACTTGCTAATCCCATATCCTTTCTGGAATTAACAATTCCCTTAGGTCCTTCCGTATCGCTTACCGCAATACCACAGCTTTCCTGTCCTCTGTGCTGCAACGCGAACAGTCCGTAGTATATTGTTGTGGCAACATCGTTGCCATCAAAATCGTAAGCGCCAAATACACCGCATTCTTCATGCACTTCACTTTCTTCAATATTGTCTGAATTACTTGTTTCTATCATATATATACCTCCAGGTATCAGATGTTAAATTCTTTGCCTGTAAGTAATGCAAATGCCTCTTTGTATTTGTCAACAGTCTTTTTAACAACTTCTTCAGGAAGAAGGAGGTCATTGTCAGGATTAGCTTTAAGCCAGTCTCTTACAAACTGCTTGTCATATGATGGCTGTGACTTGCCTGCTTCATATCCTTCAAGAGGCCAGAATCTTGAGCTGTCAGGTGTGAGCATTTCGTCACCGATAACAACTTCACCCTTTTCGTTAAGACCGAATTCAAATTTGGTGTCGGCAATGATAATTCCTTTGCTTAAAGCATAATCTGCACATTTCTTATATAAAGCGATTGTATATTCCTTAATCTTAGCTGCATATTCTTCACCCTTTTCAGGATAAATTTTCTTAAGAACTTCTACGCTCTGCTCGTATGATATATTCTCATCATGGAGTCCTATCTCTGCCTTGGTACTTGGAGTATATATAGGCTCAGGAAGCTTGTCTGATTCCTTGAGTCCTTCAGGGAGCTTAATTCCGCAGACAGTTCCGTTTTCCTTGTAGCTTGCCCAACCGCTTCCTGTAATGTATCCTCTTACGATACATTCAATAGGGAGCATCTCTAACTTCTTGCACATCATGCTGTTGCCTTTAAATTCATCCTTCTGGAAAAATTCAGGCATATCCTTATTATCAACTGATATCATATGGTTAGGTACTATATCTTTTGTAAAATCAAACCAGAACTTAGACATCTGTGTTAATATGGCACCCTTATCTGTTATCTTATTTTTAAGAATGTTATCGAAGGCTGATATTCTGTCAGTTGCAACCATTATAAGGCTGTCACCGTTATCATATACTTCTCGTACTTTACCCTCTTTAAAAGGCTTATATTCCTGCATGTTATTGTCCTCCATATATTTATGCAATTTTTTATAGTACGATTATAGTACACCAAGTTTTATAAAGTCAACGTCAATACCTACTAAAATAAATAAAATAAGTATTGTTTTATAATGGATATTAGTTATAATTATAAATGTAGAAAATTACCGGGAGGAAATACATATGGTTGATAAAAGACGCCACAAAAGAGTTAAGGTCAAGCTTAACCTTGTTGTATCCAACATTTTTGACCAGAATGCGGATATGATTAAAATTGACTCGCCTATTGAAGTCAAGGATGTTTCAAGATCGGGTATCGGTTTTATTACAAAAAGCATTCTTCCAATGAATTATTATTTTAATGCCGCACTTACTTTTGACGATGAGGACTCCATCCTTTACAGCGTTGTTAAAATTATCCGTTGTGAAGCGTTAGAGGATGATGAATACTCTTACGGCTGTGAGTTTGTGGGCATGGCTCCCGTTCTCGGATATATCTTTGATAAACTTGAAGCGAAATAATATATGTTAAAAACCTTGGAAAATCATATTAACGGTTTCCCAAGGTTTTTATTATCTGTCAGTCTGCAGGTCCTTCGTCACATTAATCTTTTTAATGCTGATTATTGAAGGGATAAATGCAAGTGCATATATTATTAAAATTATCATAACTGCCGGCATTACATCTTTTAATGTGAATTTAAAAATATAACTGTATAAATTCTTCTTTGTATATAAATATACAATGTAGCTGGCTGCATACGAAAATCCGATGCCCAGTATCAGGGATAAAATAACTGTTCTTGTGTTTTCATATAACTGAATCAGACATATTTTATTATTTTTTATTCCGATGGCTTTAAGCATGGCAAAAATATTTTTATTGGTGTCAAATTTATCATACAGCGAAATTAATGTGTTCAATGATAAAAGCACAACAAGGATAGCAAAAAGCGTATAAGCGAAAATATTCATAACTAATTGTCTAAGTTGTATGTCATGATTTTTTTCATAAATGTTTACAACGTCTATGTCATTAATTCCTTTAAAGAATTCATATATCTTTTCATCATCATTACTAAGATTATTAAAAAGTATCATTTGCGGATATCTGTAAAATTCCAATTTTCTGAATATATTCATATTAACCAGAATCACACATCTGTAATAGGAATCCGGAATCTGTATTTTTATATCCGGAATACTGTCAGCCACCGTCAGATAATATTTTGACATATCTGTTGCACTGACAAGATCGTATTGTATCTTCGCACCTTTTCTTAATCCGTTGGAGAATCCCGTATTGTTTGGCGATGTTACATTTTCAATGACAATACACTCATCATCGGAAATATTCTTAAATGCTCCGTCATACAGCTTTTTATATATTTCTTCATCAACTCCGACAAAAATAAAATTATCCGAATATGTACCATATTTATTAACATAGAATTTTAGATAATTTTCATTTGACAGTTTTGAATAATACTCTTTATATTTTTCTGAAATATCTTTTTTATCGACTTCAACTATTACATTTGAATAATATACAGGACATATATCAAATAATGAAGGCTGTGCAGCCATGTCATCATACATTTTCTGTATTTCATCAGAACCATATATTATGGATTCAACATCTGAATATTCGTAGTTTATTTTATATTCATAACCGACATTTTCTTCATATCCAAACAGATAAACAGAGAATACCCTGAATAATGTAATTGCAGTAAATGCCAGCACAATAACCAGGACAGACAATATATTTTTCTTTTTATATGATGACATATTAATTTTTGCTATCCGTACGAATGGCATTTTTTTCTTATAAAGCCTGCTTTTCTGTACTGTTTTTTCACTGATATCGGAACTATTGGCTACAGATTTATATATGTTTCCTTTGATGATGTTCTTTGAGATATTATATGCAAGCAGACCTACGATAAAAACAACTGCTGTATCCAATATAATTATCTGACAAACCAACTTCCATATATGAAATCCTTTTGCTATACTGTTAACAAAAATGCCAGAACAGATACCGGATATTAATGTTCCTGAAATCACACCCGTTATCACAAGTTTCATAATGATTTTCGTAAAATTCATCCGTAATACAGCTGCTTTAATTCCCAATGAACGGAATATTGCCAGGTCGGATTTTATCTTTTTACCTATAATAAAAATTATATTAAAAATGATTACAATAAACAGAAAAATCATCAGTCCCAGAATAATATATTTTAAAGATGAAAAAACATTGGTGGATTTTCCTGTCTCGTTAATCTCCGCATAAGTAAACAGATTGGTATTATATATAAAATCCGAATCACTTACATGGTATTTCTGTTGCAGTTTCTCTGCATCATTAACATATTTTTCGTGTATTGATGTACAGGCAATACTATACCTGCCATAATCAATGTTTTCATTATAGTAATAAAATAAAGACGGAATATAAGTATACATTGTTACATCCGGCATATTTATATAGACAATGCCGGTAACAGTATAACTTTTTTCGTCGATTTTTATTTGGGTAGTACCGTCATTTTTAAACTCAAGCCCCTGTTTATACAAAAACTTTTCTTCGCATAATACCTCATTTTCATTCTGAGGCAGCCGCCCTTCCTTGAGTTTTACATTCATTAATCCAAAGAAATCACTTTTAACTCTGTAATTATATAACTTATTCACAGGATCAAATTCCAAAGTATATACACAGGATTCATCAACACAATCTTCTGCTGTAATTTTTTCTGTGTCGGATTTGGAAATATCAGACATCTGGAAGTCATATTTGCCATATAATTCTTTTCCGGTCTTTATATCACTGTATTTTTTTATTTCAAAAAAGGACCAGTACAGACTGGCAAACACCATACATACGCATGTAATTATGACAAGCAGTATGCTGATTTTTGTTTTCTTACGGAGTGCCTTATACATTAACTTAAATATATTGGTATTATACATTATCAGCCTCCGCATTAATATTCACTATCCTGTCCGCATAATGTATAAGACTGTTGTCATGTGTTACAAACACCAAAGATGCTTCATATTCACTACAGCAGGTCACAAGCATATCCATAACCTGAATACTGTTTTTATAATCCAGGTTACCGGTTGCCTCATCTGAAAAAATAACATCCGGATGGTTTACCAATGCACGTGCAATAGATACTCTTTGTTTCTCTCCCCCGGATAATTGATGAGGAAGATGGTATAAACGGTTTTCAAGTCCTAACCTTTCACACAAATTAATAACATCATCAATCTGATACCCTTTCCCTGCTCCCACCAGTGGTATGAGAATGTTATCAATTACAGATAATGTTGGTATAAGGTGAAAATCCTGAAATATAAAACCAAAATTGTTAATCCTTATATCACTCATCTCATTGTCAGTGAGTTCAAAAATATTTTTCCCTTTATAAATAACCTTTCCGGAATCAGGTTTATCTATACCGCTTAAAATATTCAGAAGTGTACTTTTTCCACATCCTGACGGTCCCAGTATTGCAACTTTTTCGGATTTGTTCAGATTAAAATTAAAATTATTATATATATTAATTTCTTCATTACCGCTTCTATATACTTTATTTATTTCCTGTCCGGATAATATACATAAATCGTCCTTCATGAATGTCTATTCCTCCTACTCTTCCGAATCTGTGAATATAACATCCATATCATAATCAGATAATTTAATGTTTTTATTTATATGCGTTAAGACACGGTTTCTATAATTAATTTCAATGTCAAGATTTTTTATATATTCTATAATCTCATCATCTGTCATATCGCCTTTATACAAAATCAGACCCATCAAAAAAACATTATCTTTTTCATATCCCTTTACTTTTTCAACCTCTATTGAGCCTTCCTTATATATGATTGGCGAATCAGCATCATCAAGGACAAGATATCCCGAAATTTCTGACGCATCGAATATACTGTTGTTTTTGATATCAAGGGATACACCCACAAGAATATAATCATCTATACTGTCGCTCTTAAAAATATCATTTTTTCGTATTTTTTGTACCAGGGAATCATTCTGTAAACTCTCATATGTTTCTTTAAGATTATCTACATTTCCGAAATTTGCCTCATCTAATTTCGTTATTCTTATTGTTCCTTTCTCTACTTTAACATTGCCTCTGATATTAAGGAATAAAAATAATGCTATTGCGATTATTATGACTGCACTTACTGTTATGAGTATTTTTTTCTTCATACTTCCCTCCTTTATGAAAATGATATAACATAAAAATTCGTTATCCCATTATTGACCATGTAATTATAAAATGTATTTATATTTTCATTTTTTCTGTTTGATGTATGTGCACAATATCTTACAACGCTGCCACTCTTTTGAGTAATAATAACAGAATGTATCTTACCATTCCGGTCATATGACGCTTCAATACAATTACTGTTAAATAAGATAAGTGTTACAATTGTTGCTAATGTTATTAAATATTTTTCATAATGGTTTCTCCATCAGTTTTTTTCTTTATTATTTTTCACTAACTTTTTAGGTATTTCAGGCTGATAAAGAATAAATCTGCATCCAGCGCTGGCAATCAGACTACCAAGTGAATTAATTAGTTTATCCATATTTTTCTTAGTATTTATTTTATTTTTTGAATTCATATACTTAATTTCCTTTCTATTGCATATTCTCTATATTTTTTTACTCTCTCTTTGAAAATTACTTTCACATAATACTTTTTTATTTTTTTCTATACCAATTAATAATAACAGCAAAATAGTTGTATAACATACAACTATATTTGATGTAACCTTTGTCTCAGTATAGAAGTAGAAAATTGTTGATATAGAAGTGTAAAATATACTTAATATTCCTGTAAATATCTTTTTCTTCTTTTTTCTCTCTTGGTCAAGCTTTAAATTAGCACAATCTACAGGAGATAAAATTACAATCATAGTTGCCAAAGTGATTTCCAGAATCTTACCTACCGTAAAACTTATATTCCATAATTCGGGAATATATATATTTATAAAATATATTAAAACCGAAAAAAGCAGACAGACATCTACGGTACCTGCATGTACTCCCCCTGACGTTTTTCTCAAAGGTATAAATACCAGTAAAAAAACTAACATTTCTTTAACCTTCCTGCAAACGACTCCAATTGTAATTGCACATGTCCAAAATATGATATTTTGAAATATATATTCAAATACATAAATATATACTTCGTAATCTTCATCAGTTAAGATCATATTTTTTGTTATGATTTTTCCTATTTTATCTAAAAAAAGCCTAACCAAGTTGTCATCACCTCACCCGGTTAGGTTATCATATTTTCTTTATAATTTTATCGTTCAGTACTGAATGGCAGATATATCAGTACTGAGTGGTAAAATAATTGTTGCTTTATATTTTTCTTTATCCACTTTAATACTGTATGAACCAGAATATTTGGTAACAATTTTTTCTATATTCTCGATTCCACAATCACGTTTTAGCATTGCCTCTGTATCAAAACATGTATTCTCAATATCAATTATAAAATTACTATTATCCATAATAACAGCTACATCTATTAAACAACTATTATCTGATATTTTTTTTACATAATTGACTGCATTTTCCGTAAGATTGCCAAGCATAATTGACATATCCCTATTGTCAATATTTAATGCATTACTATCAATCACTACCTCAGTTTCACATTTTATATTAAAATTATCACATTGATTTATCAAATTGCTTAACATTACATCAATTACGACATTACCCGTATTAACTTTTTTGTATGTACAATTAACTTCACCAAGCGTAGCATCTATGTATTCCAATGCCTGCACGCTATTGCCTTCTTCAATCATACCTGCTATTGCTTTCATATGTTTATTTGTATCATGAAGCATCCTCCGTAACTGCATATAACTATCTGACATTTGTGCAAATATATCTTCCTGTATTTTTACACTTTTTTCTAACATTTGTTCCCTTTCTTTGTGCTCAAACATATCAGAATAATTATCCACAAAAATATATAAAATAAAATTTAATATAACAACAGCAATTGAAACCACTCCAATCTGTGGCAAATATTGCCCTGTCATATCTATCATCAGATAAGATATACCAACCATTTCAATTATGCTTACCAATATACTTATTAAAAAAATATATTTAAACCTCTTGTCTTTCAGACAATTTTTCTTTTTGTATATTAATGAAATTATAACAATAAATACAAAATCAATTAATTTTGAAATCATAACTTTAACATAGTAGTATTGTCCTGATAGTCGTTCATCTCCTATAAAAGAAAAAATACTAACAACTATCATTTCTGATGCTATACCAATAATATTAAAACCAACGGATGCAATAACTTTCTCGTACAACTTTGATTTATATAGAAATGTCAAACAAAAGAAAACAATCTGCCAGGCAAAAATATTTATGAATGAATTATTGAACTTATCAAAAATCCAATTAAAAGAAACCATCACAATTATATAGATTAAAAGTACAAAGCATTTTTTTACTTTGTAATTTTTTCCCATTAATACATCATATAAAAAAATGATTACAATGGCATCCAGAATATCTCCAATAATTTCATATGCTCCACCCACTATCTTCCAATCCTCCTAAGCACATTTTCAGCAAACGCTTCCTTTAGTATCGGCATATTACTTCTACTGATATTTACATTACGTCCGTTTCTCATTTCAATCCTATTTCCCATCCACTTATATATATTCATAATATTTACAAGTATTGACCGATGAGCAAATAATAGCATATTTTTATATTTACTATTAAATTCTTTTAATTTTCCTTTTACATATAATTCACCACTCATAGTTGTTATTAAAATATCACTATTACTCCTAATGGATTTTACGCTCTCTATTGTACAAATATCCGATATCGAAATAATTATTTTTTTGTTATTTTGGTTGACAATAACTCTTTTATCTTCCTCACAACTCATGTAATCTAATATTTTATTCATCTTTTCTTTAAATATTTCATATTTAAGGGGTTTAGAAAAAAACTGGGCTGCCCTTACGTCAAAACTTTGCTGCATATATTCAGGATAATTCGTTACAAACATTATAGTGACGTCATGATCCGGAATTCTCCTGATTCTGTCTGCAACCTCTATACCATCATTTTTTCCAATTTCAATATCAAGAAAAATCATGGTGTATTTTCCTTTTTCATACGAAGCAAATAAATCCTCACCAGTCGCAAAAAAATCAACATCTATTTCAATATTTTTTTCAACGGAATATATACATATCAAATCCTTAATTCGGTCTCTTTCAAATTTTTCATCATCACAAACTGCAATTTTCAATTTTAATCGTCTCCAACTCATCATTCAACTCAATGTGTCTCTATTTTTTGATTGTACAATATACACTAACTAAACACAATGAATTTTCCACATAATTTCACGCACACATTTCAAAAAATGTGTCTAAAATTTAATTGATTTTTTTAGTCGTCTCAGGTACAATAAAATCAGCACACAATTACGTATTCGCTGTGCGTGAATTTTTTAAGGAAGAGGGTGAATGAGTGAATCTTCAAGAGCGAGCAAAAGAAGTGGTTGTAGACAATAATGGCATTGCAAAATCTGCCGACTTTGTTGCTGCCGGAATCAGAGCTGTTGATGTCGTAAACCTGTGTAACGCAGGCTTTCTTAACCGTGTACGACACGGATACTATCAGCTTGCCGAACAAAGTGTTTCTTCAGAAGAACAATTGCTTGCAACACTCATCCCAAAAGGAATAGTTTGTGTTGAATCTGCATTGTTTCACTATGGTTACAGCGACTTTGCACCACGAAAATGGTCAATAGCTGTACCTCGTTCAATGTCAAGAACAAAGCTAAAAGTTGATTCGCTTGCTATTCAACCTTATTATATGCAGCCTGAGTTGTATGAACTTGGGAAAATTACCGATAACTTCAACGGGGTTGAGCTGCCTGTATATGACCGTGAGCGAACAATATGTGATTGTTTCAAATATCGTTCAAGATTAGATAACGAAATTTTCAACAAGGCTATTAACGCTTATGTAAAAGACAACAAAAAGAATCTGAATAATCTTTCTGCTTATTCCCAAAAATTGCGTGTGTATAAAAAAGTTACCGAACTGATGGAGGTGTTGCTGAATGGCTGATATTGCAGCGTCTGTGCTTACACGATTAAAGAATAAGGCACAGGCAAGTGGAAGAAGTTATCAACTTTGCTTACAACTCTTTTGTCAGGAAGAATTTTTGCGTAGACTCGAAAAATCAAAATACGCAGAAAATTTTGTTCTCAAAGGCGGATTGTTTATCTATTCGCTTACTGAATTTGACAGTAGAATTACAGTCGATGTTGATTTTTTGCTTCGACAAATGCCAAACACTCCTGAGCAACTGCGAGTTGTGCTTGAAGAAATTATCGCAGCGTGCGATATTACTCTGACTCGTGAGGAATGGTATGAGCTGTACCTGGCGTCAGGTCATCTGCTTCCGTAGGGATTATCGATTACCAGTATTATTTTCAAAATGCTGGTAATCCTTAGAATTAGCAAGTTGCACAAAAGAATCTTCTCTTTTACGAAGTCTGGTCTCATAAACGAGATAAAGGTTCTGGCAGCTGCAGCAAGTGTTACACCAACACCAGAACCACCAGATGGAAATCCATTACTCAAACCTTTATGAGGTATTTGGATTTTCCGTTACCCAAACCACTATGAAGCACCTTTGTTTTATTCATTACAAATTAAACAAATCTGCATGTGTTCCGGTATCAACTAAAGTCAATGTTAGAACATCATTCTCCTTCAGATAAATCAATAACCAATCCGGCTGAATGTGACACTCCCTGAACCCCTGGTATTTTCCTTTTAGCTCATGGTCACGATATTTCTCTTCGAGAGGAATATCATTCTGCAGCATAGTAATAACTTTATCTAAAAGTTTCAAATCCAAGCCTCGTTTCTTTGCCAACTTAAGACTTTTCTTAAATTTCCCGGTTAGTATTAATTCATATTGCATTAATCAATCTCCTCCAAAGCCTCTGAAAAGCTAGCGTATCTCTTTGTATTAGGATCTTTGCTGATTCTCTTTGCTTCTTCCATTGCCTCTAATACTTCCGGCTTATACTGTGGCAGTTCAACACTAAAAGGAAGTCCTCCTCTTAATACGCACTGCTTTAAGAATATATTCATTGCACTGGACATATCCATTCCTAACTGTGAGAAAAGTTCACTTGCCTGTTTCTTTAAATTTTCATCTATTCTTACTTGTGTAGGTACCGTAGCCATAAAATCGCCTCCATCTCAAAATACAATACTAATATTATATGCATCTCTTATAATTATATTATACCGTTTTAATTTACATTGTCAATCATTTGTATTATTTTTATAAGGATAAAAATCCCACCTGGTAAAAATCCCACCTCCGTTTTCAGAGGTGGGATTTATTAAATTAATGCTCCGGGTATTTTATTCCACATTCTTAAGTGCGTCACTCATAGGTATCTTTCTGATTTTTCTGCTTAATATAAGCTCTACCACAAAATAGCTTGCCATTCCGATTAAGAACATCTGCCAGTATATGTCAGGTTTGATGTAGAAAGTAAGCCATCCTTTCATATCGCCCATAAAGAAGTAATATAGCTTCCTGATAATCAGGTATGATACAGGTAATGATAATGCCAGACAAATTGCAACCATTATAGTGGTTGACGTCATGTAAAGTTTTCTTATCTCATTGTTATTGTAACCCAGTATTTTAACCATTGAGATGGAATTACTGTTTTTCTCGATAACCACTTTGGCGAGAATGTAAATCATAATCATAAATAAAATTATTGCAAATCCATAAAACATATAGAACATTGAACCCATTGATCTTTCAAGCTGCCGGCTCATCTTTGTCAGGTCTTCTTCCGTTATTTTTGTTGCAATGTATTTTTCGTCGATATCGGTTATCTCTTTGTTGGAGAAATATCCGTTAAATGCACCATCCGGTATATTAAATTCCGCGCAGAATTCTTTTTCAGGTACGAATACGGATAATGCTGCTGGGTAGTTGTAATATCCTTTTACCTTAAAACTGTGTTTTGTACCCGTATACTTTTCATCAAGGGTAATTGTATCTCCTTTATCTATTCCGTATTTCTCGTGATAGCCCTCGGAAATAAGCGCCCCGTCTTTTATATTAATTTTGGCATAATTACTGTTTTCGCTGATTCCGTATACAGTTATTTCTTCTTCGCTGTCATTATCAGTAATCAAGGATGTTACAAGGTATTTTTCTGCACCTTCTGTTTCTGTTGGCTGCATTGCTTTAAGAACATACTGATATTCGGCAAGTTTATTGTTTATTACATCATCCTCGTATTTGTTTAACAACGGTGTCATCATCATTCCAAACATAAGGAGTACATTTGCAAAAATAATTCCTACAAACATCATTACATATCCTGACATATTCTGGAAAATAACCCTGATTTTAAATCTTGTAAGGAATTTGTAATGTGGTAGCTTAACGGCTTTTTTTCTCTTTCTTGAAGAAAGGTCATTTCTTATAAATCTTAACGGTTTAAGTCTTAATTTGTAACTCAGAATTACAAAATTAATTATAAGCATCATAATAAGAGGAACAACCGTAGTCTTTATAAATGCTTCGGGGCTCCACAATGTATGATATGTAGGAAGGCTGTAACTTCCGTAATACATATCTGCCATAATTTTTTTAAATACGGTATAGCCAAGAACATTACCGATTACCGCCGCAACCCCTGTAACAATGAGCGGTCCCGCCATGTAATGGATTACTATTTCGCTTCGTTTGTAACCTGATGCCCTGAGCGTTCCTATTACAGCAGCTTCAGATGCTATTGTATTGCTTATTGTTACCGCAAAGATAAATGCGATAATGGCAATTACAATATACAAAAGGAATTCTATAAGCACCTTGTCTCCACCCATATCATCTCTTGTGAACATAATTGCCTGATTGGAATACTTTGGAATGTACTTTACAAGAGTGGTTGTTTTACTGAGTTTAAGTGAGAAATTATCTGCCCATTCTTTTTCCTGTTTCTCATTCTCAGGCTCGTTACTGTATTTCCATGAATAATCATAGTGTATAACCGCATCGTTATTTCTGCCAAAACCTTCCGGTGTTACTATTGCCACACCGAATTTAATTGAATCAAACATTGAATCGGTGTTATCTGAGAAAAGAGCAAGATAATCAGGAAGTGCTACAAGTCCTGTTATTTTGTATTCATAATTTCCTACGGTTATGAGGTCTCCTACTTTAAGGTCATTGTTATCGGCATACATTCTGTCTATTGCAATTTCATCTTTGCCTTCAGGAAGTTTTCCCTTCATAACACATACCGTATTTACTTCCTCACGGTTTTTGAATATCCTTAATCTGCTTGTGCTTTCAGTCTGGTTTTTCTTTAAAACAGATTCTTCAATATAGAAATTCTCGTAAAGGCTGATTTGCTCATCATCTGCTATTTTTTGGATTTCAGGAGTTACTTCACCATAAATCTCAAAATTACCGTTTTCTATATTGTATTTTTCGTCACTCTTATTGACTTCTTCTATCATACTGCTGTCAGCAATGATAAAACCTGATATAAAGCCTATGGCAAGTATAAGGAAAAGAAAAATTGCTATGTATCTTCCTTTATCGCATTTGATTTCCGAAAAAATACGTTTGTTAAGTGGATTTTTCATGGCTGCCTCCTTACCATTCAAGCTCTGCTGCGGAGATTTTCTCTGTATTTTCGTAACGTTTTCTGATTTCTCCGTCTTTTAACTTAATTACAACATCCGCCATATTTTTAATGGCATCATTATGTGTTACCATAAGTACCGTGTTGTTGTATTTATGATTGATTTCTTCTATAAGTTTTAAGATTTCCTTGGATGTATTGTAATCAAGTGCTCCCGTGGGTTCATCGCAAAGGAGTATATCGGGATTTTTAACTATTGCCCTTCCTATAGAAACTCTCTGCTGCTGTCCACCGGATAACTGGTTAGGTAATTTGTGTCTGTGTTCATATAAGCCAAGTGTTTTTAAAAGGTCGTCAATGTCTAACGGATTATCGCTAAGGTAAGCACCTACCTCTATATTTTCCTTTACATTGAGGTTAGGTATTAAATTATACATCTGGAATACATATCCGAGATGTTTTCTCCTATAAAGAGTGAGTTTCTTTTCATCCATATCCTCTGTCTTTTCTCCGTTAATTGAGACATATCCGCTGTCGGCATTATCAATGCCTCCGATTATGTTAAGCATTGTAGATTTTCCTGAACCTGACTGTCCGAGGAGTACGCAAATCTGACCTTTTTCAACCTCTAAGTCAATTCCTTTCAAAACCTCAACACGATTTTCTTCCGTACCGTAAGATTTTCTTATTCCTTTAATTTCTAAAAACATGTCATCCTCCTTATTGTTAGTTATGACTAACTATATGTTTTAAATAAAAGAGCTTTTCAGCCCTTTTATTTTTTAAGAACTCTCATAGAGTTCAGAATTGCTATTACTGAAACACCGACATCCGCAAAAACAGCTTCCCACATATTGGCAACGCCGAGTGCACCAAGTATTAATACGATAAACTTGACTCCCAGAGCAAACACTATGTTCTGCTTAACAACGCCTAATGTCTTTCGAGCTATTTTAACTGTTGATGCTATTTTTCTTACATCATCATCCATTAATACAATGTCTGCTGCCTCTATTGCGGCATCGCTTCCCATGCTTCCCATGGCAATACCGACGTCTGCTCTTGTAAGCACCGGTGCATCATTGATTCCGTCACCCACAAAGGCAACTTTTTCTTTGCCTGTTTTTGAGGCTAAGAGCTCTTCTACTTTCTGTACTTTATCAGATGGCAGAAGTTCTGAATATACTGTGTCGATACCAAGTTCTTTGGCTACTTCTTCTGCTGCCTTTTGTCTGTCTCCGGTGAGCATTACAACATTCTTTACGCCAACCTTCTTCATATCCGCTACAGCTTCTTTGGCACCGTCTTTGATAGTATCTGAAATTACTATCGCTCCTACAAAAGTGTTGTCATACGCAACGTATACAACTGTTCCGCCGGATTTATGTTCTTCATACGCAATACTGTGGGATTTTAAAAGTTTACCATTGCCGACAAGTGTTTCTTTACCGTCAAGTAAAAGCTCCACACCATGTCCGGAAATCTCTTTAACGTCTTTAATCCTGTCTGTATCAATCTTATTGTCATAAGCTTCTTTAATTGATGCAGCTATAGGATGTGTTGAAAAACTTTCGCCGTATGCCGCTATTTCAAGAAGCCTTTCTTCTGATATTCCTGAAGCTACAATTTCCGATACCTTAAATTCACCTTTGGTAAGTGTTCCTGTTTTATCCATTACAATGGTTGTTACTTCCGCAACAGCCTCAAGGAAATTACTTCCCTTTACAAGGACACCGATTCTTGATGCCGAACCGATTCCGCTGAAAAATCCGAGAGGAACCGATATTACGAGGGCACAAGGACATGAAATTACAAGAAAGATGCAGGCTCTTGTTATCCAGTCACCCCAGTTTCCTGTTATTATGGATGGGATGATGGCAATTATAACTGCCGCTATTGTAACAACAGGGGTGTAATATTTTGCAAATCTTGTAATGAAGTTTTCGACTCTTGCTTTCTTGGAGCTTGCATTTTCCACAAGCTCGAGAATCTTGGCTACCGTTGAATCCTCAAAAGCCTTTGTTGTCTTTACTTTAAGTGTTCCGCTGCCGTTTACGCATCCGCTGACAATCTCGTCACCGGCCTTGGCACTTCTTGGAACAGATTCTCCGGTAAGTGCTGCCGTATCCAGCATGGAATTTCCTTCGATAATCACTCCGTCAAGAGGAACTTTTTCGCCCGGTTTGATAACAATGATACTGCCGATTTCAACATCATCAGGATCAACCTGCTTTAATTCACCGTTCTCTTCAATATTGGCATATTCAGGACATATATCCATCATCTCTGATATGGACTGACGGGATTTGCCAACCGCATATCCCTGAAAAAGTTCACCTACCTGATAGAAAAGCATTACCGCTACGGCTTCTTCAAATTCCTTTACTCCGAATGCTCCGAATGTGGCAATCATCATAAGGAAATTCTCATCAAATATCTGCCCGTGGCTGATATTTCTTGCCGCTTTAATAATTATGTCATAACCGATTATGATATATGGAACTAAATAAATTCCGCCAAGTATCCATTCGTTAGGCAGTTTATCAAATACCCCAAGATGTTCCAACACAAAAAGCGGAACAAATATTACGAAGGACACTATTATTCTTGTCAGTGTCTTTTTCTGCTTGCTGCTCATATATGGTCAGCCCTTTCTTAACATTCAATCTTACAGTCAGGTTCTACCTTGGCACAAACTGCCACAACTTCTTTCATAATTTCATCAAACCTGTCATCATCGGCTTCAAGAACAAGTTTCTGTGTCATAAAACTTACACTTGCATCCTTAACTCCTGAAATTTTCTTGATACCTTCTTCCATCTTTGCTGCACAGTTTGCGCAATCCAAGTCGATAAGTTTAAATTTTTTCTTCATAATAATAATCTCCTTACGCAAAAAACTTTATTTGTTTTCTTCTTCCAGATGGTCTCTTCCCTGACCAATAATAAGCCGTACATGTTCGTCAGCCAGACTGTAAATAACTGATTTACCATCACGTCTGCATGAAACAAGCCTGTTCTGCTTAAGTATTCTAAGCTGGTGTGAAATAGCGGACTGATTCATATTAAGTGCCGTTGCTATATCACATACACATGCTTCCGATTCAAACAGAACATACAAAATTCTGATTCTCGTTGAGTCACCAAATACCTTAAAAAGTTCTGCCAGATCATAGAGCTCATCTTCGTCCGGCATATCCATATTAATTTTCTCCAGTACATCTGAATGTATATGCACCGCTTCACAACACTCAACATCATTAATTGCCATAATTTCACTTCCTTTTCAAAAAAATGAACATATGAATTACTGTTCATATGTTCATAATATCATTATTAATTTATTTGTCAACTGTTTTTTTATTTATTACAGTTTTTCCTCATAGTCTACGTCAATAATATCTTTATCTTTTCCACCCATTTTCTTTGCGATATGAAGTGTAATAAAGACATCGGTTACACCACCGAATATCATTCCTATTCCTATGATGGTTACAAGTAATTTCATAGTATCAAACGGATTGCATACAACAAGTACACCAAGGGCTATATTAATAATTGCCGCAATCAGAAGTATAAGCCAGCTTGGGCTTTTTACCCTTGCCATATCAATAGTTTCCTGAAGCTTGCTGCATCCGCTGATTATTATAATAATTCCTAATATAAGCGGCAGAAGTGAAATAACAACTTCGACTTTAAGAATGGTACATACACCCAGCGTAATTGCTACAAGTCCTTTTAAGAAATCGTTTTTCATAAAGTTGTCTTCTGTTTTTCTTCTCATATAAATTATAATTGAGACAATTCCCATAAGGAATAATGCTGCACTTACAAGATAACCAATCATCCTGAGTGTGGTTCCTGGGAAAATAACAAGTATCACACCTACTACTGCCGATAAAATACCCATTACAATATTATCAATTTTGTATTCTTTAATCTTTTCGTTCATGTTATCAATCCGCCTTTCTGAATTATTTTAAAAGCTCTTTGAGCATATCATTGACCATGGCAGGATTAGCTTTGCCTTTCATTGCTTTCATAGTCTGTCCTACAAGGAAGCCTATCGCCTTTTCCTTACCGCTTCTGTAATCTTCTACAGACTGTGGATTAGCTGCAATAACGTCTTCAACAGTCTTTTTCAATGCACCTTCATCATTAACCTGCTTAAGTCCGTTTTCTTCAACATATTTAACAGGGTCAATATCCTCGTCAAATATTTTTTCAAATACTTCTTTGGCTACAGAACTGTTAATGCTTCCGTCATCAGTTAATTTAATAAGTGCAGCAAGATTAGCAGGTGAAAAACTGATATCCGATACATCCATTGATTTTTCTTTGATAATTCTCATAGTCTCAACCATAAGCCAGTTGGAAACCTTTTTAGGATTATTACAGATTGCTGTTGTCTGTTCAAAAATATCCGCAAGTTTCTTTGAATCTGTGAGGATTTCAATATCGTAATCAGGAATACCGAATTCTTCTTTGTATCGTTTCATCTTCTCTGTCTTAAATTCAGGCTGTCTGCTTCTTATCTCTTCAAGCCACTCATCACTGATGTGTATTGGAACAAGGTCAGGATCCGGGAAATATCTGTAATCCTGTGCATCTTCTTTTGAACGCATTGCATAGGAATATTCTTTATCGTCATTCCAACGTCTTGTTTCCTGAACTACTTTTTCACCTGATTCAATCAAATCAATCTGTCTGTTCTTTTCAGCTTCTATTGCCCTTTCAATGGCACTGAAGGAGTTAAGGTTCTTTGTCTCGGTTCTTGTTCCGAATTCTGCAGTTCCCACTTCCCTTACTGAAAGATTGACATCGGCTCTCATTGAACCTTCCTGTAATTTACAATCAGATGCACCGAGATACTGGATTATAAGTCTTAGTTTTTCAAGATATGCAATTACTTCTTTGGCACTTCTCATGTCAGGTTCCGATACGATTTCGATAAGAGGTACGCCCGAACGGTTAAAATCCACAAGGGATTCTCCGGACCAGTCATCATGTACCAGCTTGCCTGCATCTTCCTCCATATGAATCTCATGGATTCTTACCGGCTTGACAGTTCCGTCTTCTAATTCAATGTCAACGTGTCCGTCCCTGCATATAGGAAGATATAACTGCGAAATCTGATAGTTCTGTGGGTTATCAGGGTAGAAATAGTTCTTTCTGTCAAACTTACAATCCTTTGTAATGTTACAGTTGGTTGCAAGTCCTACTGCTGCCGCATATTCAACAACCTTTTTATTAAGAACAGGAAGTGAACCCGGCATACCTGTACAGACAGGGCATGTATGTGTATTAGGTGCTCCGCCAAAAGCAGTGGAGCATCCGCAGAAAATTTTTGTTTTGGTTGCAAGTTCTACATGAACTTCAAGTCCGATGACTGTTTCATATTCTTTTGCCATAATCCGCTCCTCCTATTCAAACTTTCCTCTTGCCTGTTCATAAGTGAAACCGGCACGAATAAGATTCTTTTCTTTAAAGCAGTCTCCGATAAACTGTACTCCGATAGGGAGTCCGTCGGAATCTTTACCGCAAGGTACACTTAATCCCGGAAGCCCTGCAAGATTTAAAGAAATAGTATATATATCGCCAAGATACATCTTAATTGGGTCTGATAAAGATGAACCAATCTTTGGTGCTGTGGTAGGTGCCACAGGTCCGATTAAAAGATCATATTTTGCAAAGGCATCATCAAAAGCTTTCTTAATAAGAGCTTTTACTCTTAATGCTTTAAGATAATATGCATCATAATATCCTGAACTTAATACGAATGAACCAAGTAAAATTCTTCTCTTAACCTCGGCACCGAATCCTTCAGAACGTGTTCTTTTGTACATGCTGTGGAGGTCATCATAATTTTTTGCCCTGTATCCGTATTTTACACCGTCAAATCTTTCAAGGTTAGAGCTTGCCTCTGCGGCTGCTATGGTGTAATAGGTAGGAATTGCGTAATCTACTAAATCCAAGTCAAATTCCTCAACGATTGCGCCCTTTGCTTCCAATGTCTTTGCAACATTAAGGACGGCTTCTTTTACTTCAGGGTCAAGTCCTTCTCCGAAATAAGTTCTTGGAATACCGATTTTCATTCCTTTTACATCATCTGTAAGCGCAGATGTAAAATCAAGGTCATCCCTCTTCATAGATGTGGAATCCTTCTTGTCATGGCCTGCTATTACTTCCATAATTGTTGCGCAGTCCGTAACATCCTTGCAAAGAGGTCCAATCTGGTCAAGTGACGAACCGTAAGCGATAAGCCCGTATCTTGACACAGTTCCGTATGTTGGTTTCATGCCTACAACACCGCAGTATGATGCCGGCTGCCTTATTGAGCCACCTGTGTCCGAACCCAATGCAAAGAAACATTCCTCTGCTGCTACCGCTGCTGCCGATCCGCCTGATGAACCTCCCGGTACATGTTCCTCATTATGAGGATTTTTGGTAATTCCAAAAGCAGAAGTCTCTGTGGTAGAACCCATGGCAAATTCATCCATGTTGGTTTTGCCAATAATTACCGCACCTGCTTCTTTTAATTTATTAACTGCTTCAGCCGAAAAAGAAGGAACAAAATTATAAAGTATTTTTGAAGAACAGGTTGTAAGCATATCTTCGGTACACATATTGTCCTTAATTGCTACAGGCACGCCTGCAAGCGGTCCTGTAAGTCTGCCTTCTTCAATTTCCTTCTGCACTCTTTTGGCTTCATCCAGTGCTTTTTCTTTATCTATGGTAACGTAACAGTTAAGTTCGTCTTCTCTCTCATTGATTTTATCAAGAACCGCCTGCATTGCTTCCACAGCCGTTACTTTACCGGCTTTGATTTCCTTAGAAAGTTCTACTGCCGTTAAATCAAGTAAACTCATGTTGTTCCTCCTTTCTATTCTACTGTCTTAGGCACAATAAATGCGTCATCATTACGTTCCGGAGCGTTGCGGAGTGTTGCTTCGCTTCCGTCTCCGTTAGTTATCTCGTCTTCTCTCATTACATTTGATACAGGGAAAATATGGGACATCGGCTCAACGCCTGTTGTATCAAGTTCTCCGAGTTTGTCAATGTAATCAAGCATACTTGCCATATCCTTCTTGGCGTTTTCCTTATCTTCATCAGACAATTCAAGTTTAGCAAGTATACCGACATATTCTATTGTTTCATCGCTAATAACATTTGCCATTCTTTTACCTCAAATTAATCTCTTACTTTAATATGAACTTCTCTGAGCTGCTGCTCTGTTACTTCGTTAGGTGCTCCGCACATAAGATCCTGTGCGGTTCCGCTCATTGGGAATGCTATTACTTCACGGATATTTTCTTCATTTCTGAGAAGCATAATCATACGGTCAACGCCCGGAGCCATTCCTGCATGTGGTGGTGCACCGAACTGGAACGCATTATACAATGCGCCAAATTTTGCCTTTAATACTTCTTCATCATAACCTGCGATTTCAAATGCTTTAACCATTATCTGCATATCGTGGTTACGGACTGCTCCTGATGATAATTCTACACCGTTACATACGATATCATACTGGTATGCAAGGATATCGAGAGGATCTTTGGTATTAAGTGCTTCAAGTCCGCCCTGTGGCATTGAAAATGGATTATGTGTAAATCCGATTTTCTTGGTCTCAGGATCTTTTTCAAACATTGGGAAGTCATTTACATAACAAAATCTATATGCGTTCTTCTCAATTAAATCAAGCTTTGTTCCCAGCTCTGTACGAATCTGTCCTGCAAAAAATGCTGCTCTTTCTTCCTTATCAGCCATAAAGAAAATTGTATCGCCTGTGCCAAGTCCTGCGATTGTCTTAAATTCTTCTTTAAGCTCATCCGGGATAAACTTATCAATAGGTCCCTTGTAACTTCCGTCTTCAAGTACCTCAAGGTATCCAAGTCCGCCCATTCCGATTCCTGTTGCGAACTTGAGAAGCTTCTCATGGAAGCCCTTTGACATATTGGCATGAACCTTGATTGCTCTTACAGTCTTGCCGATAAATGGCTTAAATGTACATTTCTGGAAGAAATCCGTTACATCTATAATTCTGAGTGGGTTACGAAGGTCAGGCTTATCCGAACCAAACTCAAGCATTGCCTGCTTATAGCTGATAATAGGATAAGGTGCTTTAGTTACTTCATATCCTTCAGGTGCAAATTTTTCAAATGTTGATGTTAATACTTCTTCACCGATTTTGAATACGTCTTCCTGTGTTGCGAAGCTCATTTCAAAATCCAACTGGTAAAATTCTCCCGGTGAACGGTCAGCTCTTGCATCTTCATCTCTGAAACATGGTGCAATCTGGAAATACTTATCAATTCCCGATACCATGAGAAGCTGCTTATACTGCTGTGGTGCCTGTGGAAGTGCATAGAATTTACCTTTATATCTTCTTGATGGAACGATATAATCTCTTGCGCCTTCAGGTGATGATGCACAAAGAATTGGTGTCTGTATTTCAACAAATCCCATCTCTGTCATTTTCTGACGGAGATATGCTATTACTTTTGATCTGAATAAAATATTGTCTTTTACTTTTTCATTTCTTAAATCGAGATAACGGTATTTTAATCTTACATCTTCTCTTACTTCCTTGGATGTCTGGATTTCAAACGGAAGCTGTGTATACACCTGTCCAAGTGTTGTTATTTTATGTGCTTCAAGTTCGATTGTTCCTGACTTAATCTTAGGATTATATGTCTCTTCGTCTCTCTGTTCCATTAATCCTTCTACGGAAATGCTTTCTTCTTTTTTAATTCCTTTAAGAAGTTCCGTATCTCTTATTACGACCTGCAATACGCCGTACATATCTCTTAAATCGATAAAAGAAACTCCACCGTGGTCACGGATATTCTCTACCCATCCTGCCACTTTAAGTTCTTTGCCAATATATGACTCGTCTAAATTTTCAAGAGTCATATCTCTGTAAATATTTCCCATGTTGGTCCTCCTAAAATAATTTTCTGTGATTAAAACCATATCTTCAAACAAAAGAAATCCCGGAATACAAATACATTGTATTCCGGGACGAATAATCACATTATCCGCGGTACCACCCGCATTGAAGAAAATCTTCCTCTCTCGTACTTAACGCGTACCAACGTGCTGACCTACTTAAGTTCAGAAAGCCGGCTCCCAAGTGTTCCCGCTATTCCGTCCCTCCTGAAGTCACTCTCAGTCGATGATGTCTTCTTCCTGTCGGGGTCCATGAATATGAGTCTTGTTCATTGCCTTTCACTATGAAATAAATAGTATCACATACAAAATATTAATGCAAGGGGGAAAATGAGGATTAGTGGCATGACTATTTCTTAAAAACAATCTCTTTCTGATAATTATTCATCTTTTTTATACCATTAATGATAAGTAGGTCTTATATATTCTACCTGACTTACTTTTTCATCTTTTTCAATTTCAGCTACTATTGTTTTTATCTCTGACTCATTTTTTATATTTTTAATACGCATCTTACAAATAAAAATATTTTTCTGCGGAACAACAACCACTTCATCAGGATTTTGCTCTTTATATTTCTTTATGTCTTCGGAAAAATTTGTATAGCCTACCTCTTCAACGGAATATTTATCTTTTATGGAAGCAACAATTCCATTCTCATCCTGCTTTTCATATGGGTATGACATTTTTACTAACCCTACATTTTTAACTTCACCCATACCCTGCTTAATTTTTTCTGCTTCTGTCTCATCTTTTATATTATCCAACAGGAGTGTGCAGACTGTTACTTTACCGGTTTCGATGTTAAACATATTTTCATTCAAATCATATTTATCCCTGAATTCATCAGCCTGTTCTTCATCTGTCTTATATTCTTCTGACAATATCTCATACTTATCTCCAAGCCATTTGTGCAGTTCCTCTTTACATGAAGATACATCCGAAGATTCAAAATATATAACCAGCTCAAGTGTTTTTCCCGTATTACTGTTGCTTTTACCACAACCTGTCATCATAACAATTGCAGCAACTAAAGCAAATATAAATCCTAATTTTTTCATTATTCATTACCTCCTTATTTTTTAAGGCACCCCTCCCATTTTCAGGTCAGGATGCCTTAAATTAAAATTATTTAATAATCTTCTTCATTCTCTCGATGGCTTCTACGGTATTTTCGTATGTTCCGAATGCTGTCAGTCTGAAGTAGCCCTCGCCGCTTGGTCCGAATCCTGAACCCGGTGTTCCTACAACATTGGCATTTTCAAGAACATAGTCGAAGAATTCCCATGAAGTCATTCCATCGATTGTCTTTAACCAGATATATGGAGCATTGACACCGCCTGATACAGAGTATCCGGCTTCCCTAAGTCCGTCCTTGATTACCTTTGCATTTTTCATGTAGTAAGCAACCTGTTCCTTAAGTTCTGCCTTGCCGGCTTCGGAATATACCGCTTCTCCGGCTCTCTGCACGATATAAGGTGCCCCGTTATACTTAGTGCCGTGTCTTCTTGCCCAGAGAGCATTAAGCTTCACACCGTCACATTCAAGTTCTTTTGGAATTACGGTATAACCAAGTCTTACACCTGTGAATCCTGCATTCTTTGAAAAACTCTTGAGTTCGATAGCGCATGTCTTGGCACCGTCACACTCATAAATTGTGTGAGGGACATCCGCATCCGATATATATGCTTCATAAGCTGCATCATATATGATAAGTGATTTATGCTCGTTAGCATAATCAACCCATTTCTGAAGTTCTGTTTTGTTAATTGTAGCTCCCGTAGGATTATTAGGGAAGCAAAGATATATTATGTCAGGTACTTCCTTTGGAAGCTCAGGAGCGAAATTATTTTCTTCCTTGCAAGGCATATATATAACATTACTCCATGTTCCTGTTGTACTGTTATAGTCGCCTGCCCGTCCTGCCATAACGTTAGAATCCACATATACAGGGTATACAGGATCACCTACTGCAATTCTGTTATCAAGTCCGAGTATCTCCTGGATATTACTTGAGTCGCATTTTGCACCATCAGATACAAATATTTCATCAATGGCAATATCAACGCCTCTTGTCTTATAGTCACCGTCAGCTATTGCCTTACGCAAAAATTCATATCCAAGGTCAGGTGCATATCCGTGAAATGTTGCTGCATTACCCATTTCATCAACTGCTGCATGCATTGCCTTAATAATTGTAGGTGCAATCGGCTGTGTTACGTCGCCGATACTTAATTTGATTACCTTTTTGTCGGGATGAGCGCTTTTATATTCCCTTTCCTTTCTTCCTACTGTGGAAAAAAGATAACTTCCAGGTAATTTAAGGTAGTTTTCATTAATTTTGAACATATTGTTTCCTCCGGAATATTATATATTTTATCGGTTCCATTCACCGGTAAATACAATATTGGCAGGTCCTTCCATATAAACAACGTCAGCTTCCCGGTCCCATGTTATCTTTAAGTCACCGCCCAGAAGCTTTACTGTTACGCTGTCATTGCAAAGACCGTTAAGAATAGACGCCACCGCTACCGCACATGCGCCTGTTCCGCAGGCAAGAGTCTCTCCTGAGCCTCTTTCCCATACTCTCATTGAAAGAGTATCTCTGTCTATAACTTCCACGAACTCTGTATTGACCCTGTCAGGAAAAATACTGTCATTTTCAAATACAGGTCCGATTTTTTCAATTTCAAGATTCTTAATATCATCCATGTATGTAATACAATGAGGATTACCCATTGACACACAGGTTATCCTGTAGGCATTGCCGCCAAAAGTAAATTCCTTGTCAATAACAACGTCCCCGTCCGCTTTGACAGGTATAAGGGCAGGAGTAAATTCAGGCTTACCCATATTAACCCTGACTGACTTCACTGCTTTGTTTTCAATATTGAGACTAAGGTATTTTATTCCTGCTAAGGTATCCACGGTTATTTCTGTCTTATCGGTAAGGCCGTAATCATATACAAATTTGCCGACGCACCTTATTCCGTTGCCGCACATCTTTCCCTGGGAACCGTCTGCATTATACATCTCCATAAAAAAATCTGCTTTATCAGAAGGTTTGATAAGAATAAGTCCGTCAGAACCGATTCCAAAGTGTCTGTCACTTACTTCAATCGCAGTCTTTGAAGGATCAGCAATCTGCTCCTCAAGACAATTTACATATACATAGTCATTTCCAAGACCTTCCATCTTAGTAAATTTCATAGGTTACCTCTTTCTATCAGCATCTGTACAGACATATTACCATGCCCGCTGTTTCTACAAGGCTGTTACCACTGTCCATACTGCATTTCTGCAGATACGCATGTGCTTCAGACTCTGACATATTATTTCTGTCCATCAGTACACTTTTTGCTTCTTTAATTACTTTTCTGTCTTCTTCGGTTCTGAATTTTGGTACAACTCTGTTCTTCTTGCGGCGCCTTGTCTGTGCTTCAAACATCATATGAACTGTATTTAACAGATCAAAAATTTTGAGAGGAGTACCAATTTTAATAATATGGGTATCCTCTCCATCAAGCCAGTGGCCTTTAGATGCCACCAAAAGCATCTCAAAACCATCCGGCAAATCTTCTTTTAACTGTGTGTAATACATATCCGTAAAACGGTAACTGCATACCACAATTCCTTCATTCAGCTTATTTACATACTCAAGTGCCTGTGCACCACTTGTACATACATAATCAACATTAATACCATTTTTAACAAGAACAGCTTTAATTTTATTGCCATCATCCAGCTTTGGGAAAACAACTACAACGTTCTCCATATTACTGCCTCCGGTGATTGGATATTAATATGTACTCAGATACTGGTTGACTTCCCATTCACTTACGGCAACCTTGTATGATTTCCATTCCGCCTTCTTAGCTTCGATATATTTTTCTGCTGTCTCTTCACCAAGGAATTCCATGATGAGTTCATCTTTTTCAAGGTGCTTGACTGCATCAATAAGAGTCTCCGGAAGACTGTCAATTCCTCTTTCTCTTCTTTCTTTCTTAGTCATGGCATAGATGTTCGCATCAACGCTGTCACGGACTTCTAATTTATTCTTGATTCCATCAAGTCCTGCAATAAGGCATACAGCAAGTGCAAGATATGGATTAGCTGTCGGATCCGGATTACGAAGTTCTACTCTTGTTCCCTTTCCTCTGGCTGCCGGAATTCTGATAAGAGGACTTCTGTTTTTAGCAGACCATGCTATATAAACAGGTGCTTCGTATCCGGGAATAAGTCTCTTATATGAATTAACGAGAGGATTGGTTATTGCAACAATTCCGTTAATATGCTTCATAAGCCCTGCTATAAAATGGTATGCTTCTTCACTTAATCCATTCTTACCATTCTCATCAGCAAATACATTCTTACCATCTTTTTCAAGAGACATATTGATGTGCATACCTGAACCTGCCATATTAGCCTTAGGCTTAGGCATGAATGTCGCATGCAGTCCATGTCTCTGGGCGATGGTCTTAACAGCAAGTTTAAATGTCATAATTGAATCCGCTGTCTTGACTGCTTCACCATATTTGAAATCAATCTCATGCTGTGCAGGTGCACACTCATGATGGGATGCTTCAATAACAAATCCCATATCTTCAAGTGTAAGTACCATATCACGTCTTGCATTTTCTCCGAGATCATTAGGTCCCAGGTCAAAATATGCAGCCTGATCATTAGAATTGGTTGTAGGTGCCCCGTTCTCATCCACGTTAAATAAGAAAAATTCGCATTCAGGTCCTACATTGAATGTGTATCCCATCTTCTCAGCTTCTGCCATCGCTTTCTTAAGGATATGCCTTGGATCTCCTTCAAATGGTGTACCGTCAGTCTTATAAACATCGCAAATTAATCTTGCAACTTTACCTGTCTGTGGTCTCCATGGGAATATAACAAAACTGTCAAGATCAGGACGAAGACACATATCTGATTCCTCAATACGGGCAAAGCCGTCAATTGATGAACCGTCAAACATCATCTGATTATCAAGTGCTTTCTTTAACTGGCTCTTAGGAATTGCAACGTTCTTAAGGATACCGAAAAGATCGGTAAACTGAAGTCTGATAAACTCAACGTCGTTCTCCTCTACAAACTTAATAATGTCCTCTTTGGAATAATGGCTCATTTAAGTTCCTCCTAATGTTATCATATATTTTAAGGCTTACGCCTCACAACCTTTTAACGTTATGTTATCAATGGATATCTAAAAAGTCAACATAAGTTTCAGTTTGAAAATAATTTTTTAATCTGAGACAACTCTGTCACGTCCCTCTTTTTTTGCATGATATAATCTGTCATCTGCTGTACATAATACTTTATCAACAGAGTCACCGTTTCCTGTTGCCACACCTATACTTATGGTAATTTTGATTGCCTTATCGTCATACTCAACACGCATTTCACGTATGGCTTCTACAAGCATTTCAAGATAAGTTAATGTAGTTTCCATATCACAGCCTGTATATACAAGCAGAAATTCCTCACCACCCCACCTTGCAGCAAAACCTTTTCCGGCCATACTTTTCTTCATAATCTGTGCAACGCTTACCAGCACTTCATCGCCTGCGATGTGTCCGTATGTATCATTAACTTTTTTGAAAAAGTCAATATCCGCTATCGCAAGGGTATATGGTTCCCCCGTCTTTATATATTGCTCCGATAAGTTTTTAAGATTCTGGTTGCAATATCTCCTATTATATAAATCAGTAAGTGAATCTTTAACTATAAGATTTCTCAAAGACCTCTGCATATTTACGCTTGCCTTTGCAACATCTCCTATTTCATCTTCCCTTGCCAGGGCTTCCCGGTTCATTTCAGCTTTAAGATTGCCGCCTGTAACTTCCCCGAGGAAATTTCTTATATGTTTGAAATTCTTATTAAGTTTACCAAAGTAAAGATAATTCAGATACGTAATAATCACAACACCGGCAATAATAATCGCAATAAGCGGAATTACCTGTTTTGCAAATTTTGAATGAATCTGATTTGCCGGCTTCAGTATACATATTGCACCTATTATATTCTCGCTTCCGTTATGGACCGGCAGATAATATGCAAAAAAACGTTCTTCTTCTATTCTTACATCGTCATAAAACTTAGAGTATCCATTTTCAAGAACATCCTTTTTGATTGCCGAATTCATTTTACTTCCGGTAATTCTTTTATTATCACTGTATAAGGTTGTAATCATCCTTATGTCATTGTAAAAAATTGTTATCTCAAGTCCCGTATCCTCTTTTATGTTATCAATAAAATCATTGGTAAGATAATGTTCTCCTTTCTTAAGAGCCATAAGATTCTCCGCCTTAACCAATTCATAATATCCGGGATACATAACATCATAAGTATTGGCTAATGTATATGCCTCATTTTCCATACCTGACCGAATCTCATAATATACATTCTTCTTAATCAGAATATAGCTTATACCTGCCATAACAATACCGATAAAAAACACCGGTAATATTATTATGTAATTAAATGTGCCCATCAGGCTTTTTCTTTTTGTAGTTATTTCCATAGTATAATTCCCCACTCTGTTTCCACACATAATGCAACTTCTGCATTTCCCTATCTGTAACAAATGGCAAGGATATTCCTTGCCATTTAGTTATTATATTCAGTCTTTGTATTTATCCTTTAAATCGTCTACATCTGATTTGCCAAATGTCTCAAGCGGTTTGCTGAGAATCTTTTCAAGGTCCTCTGCTTCTTTGTTCTTCTGTGCCTTTCTTGCTTTCCACCACTTAAACAGTAATGAAATAACAACGATAGCACCTACAACAGATACTATAATTATAACAACGTACCTGACTCTGATAGGTCCTTTCATTATCTCTTTACCGGCTTTTGTAAATGTCTTGGCAAGCATCTCTTCAACACTTATAGATGCATCACCGTTATAATAGTTCCAATAACATGACTCAAGAATATCCTGTGCATTTTCATCCATCACAATAGTAGTCTGTCTACCACAAATGAGTTCTACCTGTCCATTCATCAGTGATGGGTAGTCATCTTTACATGCATAGTATACAAAAAGAAGGTGACCTTCATCTGAGCCAAACAGTTCCTTATAAAGCTCTTCTGCCTTATTAAGCATATATGTGCCATTGTTAAAATCATAGTCTTCTTTGTATTCTGCAAGATATACTAAAGGCTGTACACCGGTCTTCTTATAGAAGCTTTCAAGACCGTCTCTAAGCTTACTTCCTCTTCCTAACCATCCAAGTTCGTCAACAAACCATGTGTTGGAATATGTAGTGTTGGAAGTGTCCATTTTCTCACGCTTCTCGTTACTCTTGGTAATATTACTACCTAACGAACCACCCAATGCTGAAAATAGACCGCCGATAAAAATCATCGCAAATATAAGGAAACCAAACATACATCCGCATGGTGATGAACCACGCGAACCATAGTACACCCTTCTTGTCGGCCGTCCGTAATACGAGCTTCTTGAACCTCCGTAATATGATGAATGGTGGCTTGGACCGCTTGAAAATCCTCCACCGAAACTACTTGAACGTCCTCCGCCGAAACTGCTTGAACGTCCTCCGCCACCACTAAAGCTTCTTCCTGAATGGCTACCGCCAAAACTTCTTCCTGAGTGGCCTCCGCCACCGCCTCCTCTTGCCATATTAATTCTCCTCCTTTAATCATCATTAGTTGCCAATAAATATTTGTCAGCAAAAATATAATATGGTAATGGTTTATCATGAAGATAACCCTGTACTGCGTTACATCCGCAACTGTACACGATGCTTTCTTCCTCTCTGTTTTCAATACCTTCGCAGATAATTTCAAAATCAACCTCTGTAAAGGTATGTATGAGATTCTTCATTATTGTCCGACCGGTCTCTCCGTGGAGACTGTTAAGTACAAAACCTCTGTCGAACTTGATTATGTCAACGGGTATCTTTCCTAACATGTACAGTGAATTATAGCCAGAGCCAAAATCATCCATACTTATTTTATACCCTTTTTCTTTTAGAAAATCAATTTGTTTTGTGATTTCTGTAATATTTTCGCAAAAGACCGTCTCCGTCAGTTCAAATTCAAAATACCCGGATGGAACACCTGATTCAACAATTGCCTGATGAATACTGTCAACGAATCCCTGTTCTAACAAGTCAACCCTGGAAAGATTAAGGGATATTGTTGTAAGCGGCCTTCCTTCGTCCATCCATTTTTTCTGAATTGCAATCAGCTTTCTGATTACGCACCCATCAAGCTTTGAAATTAAATGGGTTCTTTCAAGTATATCTATATACATTCCCGGAGGTATTATATTTCCGTCATTATCCATTATCCTTGAAAGTGCTTCGCCGCCGATAAGGCGTTCATCATCTATTGAAAATTTTGGTTGTATGTACACTTCTATTCTGTTATTCTCCAAAGCTGAATAAAACATAGGAATTATTTTGGCTTCATCAACAGCTTTCTTTTCCATATCTGCCCTGAAAATTGCAATATAGGTAAGATAATTTGCCTTAATACTACGTCTTGCATATTGTGACTTGTCAATTATTATCCCGATGTCTTCATCTCTGTCTTCTACATAATATGCACCGAGGTAAAGTCTTATTCGTGCCAAAGGAAATTCCATATTCGTCTTCTCACTGAAATGGGATAGCATATCGTTATATTTTGCCTTGAATACTTTCTCCGGCAATCCTTCTGCTTCAATCAACATGATAATATGGTCAACATATATTCTGTATGCCAGTACACAGTCAGCGTTATTATGGCAGAAACATTCCACCATTCTACTGATAAGCCGGTCACCTTCTCTATAACCATACATCCGATTAAAATATTTAAAATTACTTATATCAAGTGAAATCATTACAGGTCTCTTCAGTTGGTTTCTAATTAATTCCTGAGCCTGCCTTACAAAATATCTGTCATATGGCAGCCTTGTGAGTTCATCAAAAAAAATTCCGTCATAGCAAATCAAGTATTATCCCTCCAGGCATTGTATAGGTTGTTTCTTAAGATACTTGTCCTCAAATATATCTCTTTCAAGAGGCTTGTCATACAGAAAACCCTGAACGTTATCACAACCACATTCAAAAATAAGCTTTTCCTGTTCCTTTGTCTCTATTCCTTCACAAATCACATCATAATTAATCTGTCTGAATACATGTATCAGACTTTGCAGTATCTGGCAAACTGCTTCATTATTCATACTATTGCTTATAAAACCTTTGTCAAATTTAATAATATCTACCGGAAGTGTACCCAGTGTATTAAGTGTACTGTATCCAACTCCGAAATCATCCATGCTTACTTTGAAGCCATAGTTTCTAAGCTTGGAAATTTCTCTTATAATTGTGTCTGAATCCGCAAAAAATAAGGACTCTGTCAGTTCCAGTTCTACATATTCCACAGGAATATTGTAACGTCTAAACTCATTATATATATTATCAGCCACATTGCTCTCATAAAAATGCATTCTTGAAAGATTAATTGACACAGGAACCACTTTCCATCCCATATCAATCCACTTTCTGACGGAAGCAAATGCTTCCCTCATAACATAACGGTCAAGTTCCACAACCTTACCGCTGTTCTCAAGAACCGGGATATATGAATCAGGGTACAGCATCTTGCCGTTGCTGTCATAAATTCTGCTAAGTACTTCAGCACCATTAATTTCATAGGTCCGGATATTAATCTTTGGCTGATAGAAGGTCTTAATATTGCCATTCTTAATTGCTGTATCAAATACGGCAAGTATCTTAGCATCTTCCTCTTCCTTATCCATCATGTCGTCTGAAAAGATTACACTGGATACACAATAATTACCCTTAGCCCTGCGTCTTGCAACGTTAGCCTTATCTATGCAATATATTAAATCATCATTATATTTATCAATAAAAAGTATACCATTGTTAAGGTGAAGCATAATTGAAGGATATTTTCTGTTATTATCTTTAACAAAATCCCTGCTGTATCTGTCCACACGGCTGCAAAATGCCGTCTTATCTCCGTTATATTTAAAAAGGCTGATTATATGATCCGAATGGGTCCTGCAGGTGGAAACGTTTCCATCAACACTATTACTGATCAATGCTATCAAATCCCGTAATAATTCATTAGCTTTACTATATCCGTAAATATGATTAATGTACTTAAAGTTACTAATATCCGTCGCTATCAGAACATAATGCCCCGGTACAAAATTATTAGCTAACTCTTCCCTCGCTATCCCAATAAAACTGTCATAGATTGGTAATCCCGTCACAGTATCAAGCTTCTCAATATTTTTCATATAATATTCACCTTTTAAAGATATTCAAACACGATCTTTAGTCTAAGTAGTATATTAACACAGATATAAACTAACGTCCATATCAATTTCCCTTTTCTTCTGAAGATTTTATCATTTTTCTTGTTTCAAAATAAGATTCCTTACTAAGTTTTATAACATGTCCAACTATCCTTCTTATCATACGTCTGGTTTCTTTTTCAATTCCGTTATAGGACTTTATGATAGCAGTGGCAGTTGTAAAAAAGCCTTCTTTAAGACCTGTAACCGTGTCAAAACCGTCCCTTAATATACGGAATACGATTTCTATAAAAAGTTCCCTTTCTTCTTCACTTATTCCATTAATCCATGTCTTATTTGCCTGGCTGAATACCATGCTGAAATTTTCAAAGCTGTCTGCAGTAACAAAATGTGTACCCTTGACCTGCCATGAAATTCCCGCATGCTGCATAAGTCCTTTTTCAGAGCTTTCAACTATTACGCAATTATCATCACGGAACATTATCATTCCCACTATAGATGCCTTAGGATTGTAATTTTCGACTATTTTTGCCATAGTCTGGTATTCAGTTGTCTTGACATATTCCTCCAGGAATCCGGGTCCGTCAAAATTATGTATTCTTACGACCCTGTCCCTGTGCTTATAACCTTCAGTCATTGCCGCATATACTGCAAGGTTTCCTCCCTTGGAATGCCCTCCGATATATATTTTGCCATCATAATCATTAAAAATCCTGCCAAGATAACTTTCTGCCTCTACCTGTGCTTCAACAGGCATTGTATAACACGCCTTAAAATCTTCTTCCCATCCTGCTAAAGAATCATCTGTGCCGCGAAATGCCACATAATACAAATCATCATGGATTACAATAGTCACTGCACCAAACTGTTTGGATATTTCAGGATCAAAATCGGCATGATAATATTTTATTTTTAAATTCTTAAACCTGTCGCAATTCATCATTCCCTTAAAAACCCGGCAGCAATTCTTTAATAATTCTGTATATCCGCTTATCTCTTCTTCACTATGGATATCAAAAAATCTGCTTCCTGCTTCAAGAACACTCATCTCTCCTGACATATCATCAATAACACCCTCTAACGGAATGTATGCAAATTGGGAAAAAATCAACCCATCAACTTCATTAACAGGAATCATATCAAAAGTAACGTCGCCCCTCCACTCCATGTAATCTATTATATCTGCCATTTACAAAAACCTCCCAATAATACCAAGTATCATCATATGAACAGGATAAAATACATAAAAGAACCATTTTATTCTGTTACCGTATTTACCCTTTTCTCCATTATACAAGTAGATAAAAACAAGTGAAAAAACTGCTGCCAGAGAGCTTATGCTTTCGCCATATAAAATCATTATAAGTGCGGCCGTAAAATAGTATCCTGTGCCTTTGTTATATCTCATGTAATAAAACACAAATACAAGAGCCACTCCACAGTAGGAATAGTCTGACCTTATTAAAAAAGCGAGCGCCATTCCCACAACAGCTGTCAGAAAATGCAATATGCCAAAGCCCAGTCCCTTTTTATCGTAATATCTGCACACATACAATACGAGAAGTGCTATCGTAAACGTAAACAGAACATTAACTGAACCGGTGTATATTATTCTGCCTCCTGTCATCATATTAAATGGTATTTCGGATATAAAAGCAAAACTCATTATTCTTAATAAATATTTCTTTTCATCCTTTGTATAGAAAAAACCTTCCGCTATTAAAAAAGCAAAAAGTGGGAAAGATATTCTTCCGATTCCTCTCAGCACATTGTATACACCTGTATCAATATGTCCGTACATAATATAGCCTATATGATCAATAAGCATTGTTACCAGTGCAATAATTTTAACTGCCTCTGAATTAAGAACTTTTTTCATAATTTACCTCATATATAATTCATTCTAAATCAATAATATGATATAATCAAGAGTGGAGGTTCTGCAATTATGTTTAAATATGAGACTCATTTACATACAATAGAAAGCAGCCGCTGCGGTTCAACAAGTGCTGCAGAATATCCTGCTTATTATAAATCATTAGGCTACAGTGGTATATTTATAACAGACCATTTTTTTAACGGCAACTGTCGTATTTCCAATGACCTTCCCTGGGAAGACAGAGTCAATATGTTCTGCCGCAGTTATGAATTAGCAAAAGAAGCCGGAGATGCCATTGATTTTCCTGTATTTTTCGGCTGGGAAGCCAATTTTGACGGCGATGAATTTCTGATTTACGGACTTGATAAAAAGTGGCTTTTAGGCCATCCTGACATAATGTCTTACAGCCGTGCAGAACAGTATGACGTAATTCACAGGGATAACGGGCTGGTAGTACAGGCACATCCGTTCCGCGAGCGGGACTACCTTAACACGATATATCTTAACCCAGATACATGTGACGCCATGGAGGGATATAATACATTTAACCACATGTATAACAACCATAATGCTGAGATATATTGCAGGGAACATAATATATTCATGACAGCAGGATCAGACCTGCATAAAATCGGCAGTGCAGAGAATGACCGCCTTTACGGCATGGAGTTTGACACACCTCTTTCCAATGAAGGAGACTATGTAAAACGTATTCTTAACAGGGAAGGGCACATAGCGGTTCCCCATGCCCACAGAGTACCTGATAACTACACCATAGAAACCAAATTACCTGTGGTTACGAACCACAGGTAATCTATGTAACTATTCTCTTTCTTTTCCGTAATGGATAAGTGCAACTATATCAGGTCCCGTATGTGCTCCTATTATCGGGCTTAACATCGTTACTTTTACCGTAGCCTCCGGATATTTTTCAAGAATCATTTCCTTAAGTGTCATTGCATCTTTCATATTATCCGCACACGATATATATACAGGATATTCTATGTGCATGTCAAAACTTTCCGAAAACCTGTCAAAGAGAGCTTTCAAGGCAAGCTTGTTGCCCCTTTTCTTATCAATATTTTCAAGATGGCCTTCCCTGTCTATTCTAAGCACCGGCTTGATATTAAGTGCGGTTCCTATAACAGCAGTTGCGGCTGATACCCTTCCGCCCCTTTTAAGGTATATAAGATCCTCCACTTCAAACCAATGATTGATTCTGGTTGCGTTATTTCTGAGCCATTCCGCATTTTCCTTGCAATTCATTCCTTTTTCGCGATTCATTCCCGCAATTTCACATAAAATGCCCATTCCTCCTGTTGCTGAAAGCGAATCCACAATCTCAATTTCCGCATCTTCATAATCTTCTTTAAGATTATTGGCTGCAAGAAGGGCTGATTCGTAAGTATTGCTTAATCCGCTTGATAATGAAATATATATCAAGGACTTTCCCTCTTTTACAAAGGGTTCAAATACTTCATAATAATTGTTAGGGGTAATCTGACTTGTATGTGTTTCTATCTTATTACGGAGTTTTTCGTAAAAATTGTGCATCATCTCCTCCGTTTCAGGCTGTTCACAGTAAAATGTGTCCGTGCCTAACACATATTCCATCGGTACGAATCTGATATCGTACTTTTTAAGCATTTCCTTATCTATATCCGTAGATACATCTGTAAAAATTAAATAATCTGCTCCCATTTTTCCTCCTACGTTATTTATTCATATATTTTTCCCAACGGACATCATTCCATCCGGTAGAATCAAAGTTTTGCCGGATACATTCGGCATAGTAATTAAGTTTTGCTGTAAGGTGCGGGGTCTTTTCCCAATACACATATTTCTCGTCAGACATTATATTTTCCCATATCTTTGCCCTGTCCTCTGACGGATAAGTCATTGAATATGTGTCCACAAAATATGAATTTGCGCAATCTTCACCATTAGAACCGTAAGCATATATCTCATCGCCGTAATTCCCATACAAATCATAAGTGTCTGTATATATAGATCCTCCTGTTACAGATAATGGGTTATAGCTATTCCAGATATTCTCATCCATATAACCATTATATGTAAGAGTATCATCTATACAATGACCTAATTCATGATGAATTGTAGTTCTTGCGACCGTAAAATAAGTAAAATCCACCACAATAACGGATTCATTGCCTATCTCCAGCTGGAAACCACCTGCAGTGTTCAGTGTCTCCGATGATATTCCTATCAGATCCGCTGCGATATAAAAATGTATCGTATCATAATTCCCATATCCGATCTGCCCTACAAACCCTTCAGGGTATTTTGACAATTCTTCATCAAGGATATCCAAAGCATTGTTAACATAATCATAATCGGTAAGTGCTCTTATTGCGTATCCGCCGATGATATTGCTGCATTCTTCGCCTATGCTTATTTTTATATTATATTTGTCCTCAATATCTTTTACCCGGTCATTCAGTGGAAGAAGTCCATCAGATAATTTACCCGGTACAAACAATTCAGGATCATATAATTCTGCCATAGATGCAACCGATGGAAAGTCTTCATCTGCACCATATATTTCTATATTAACATTATATTCACTGTTCCGGGTTATATCCCATTCAAAATAATAATTGCCTGAATTGCCATCACTTAATACAATCATAATCCCATTATCGTTAAGATATACCGGCTCAACCTGAGATATGAGATATCCATTCACGGCATCATTAAACATTGTTCTGATATCAAGCCTTGTAATTCCTTTACACTTGTAATTATAACCGTCAAACAATGTCATTTCAACATATTCTCCGTTATATCCATAAAAAAATATATCTCCGTTATCCAATACCTTGAAGTAAATATCCTGTGTCTCTCCACTATATCTGATATTGCAGATTTTGTCATCCGGAAGATATACTTTCCAATTATGAATGTCTGAAGAATCCTTTCTTTCTTCCCATATTATGCCATTACCCGAAGTAGTATCAAAATAAACATCTGCCCCGGTGTATCTGTTCAGATATATAAATTCCCCGGTATCCGTCCTGAAGATACCATTATAGGATTTAAGGTCTGTTCCTATTCCCGATACCGATACATAATCAATACTGTTCATATCGGTAAAAACGCCGTTAATTGCCGTTATCAGCATTTTGTTATTAGGCTTTACATTGCTGACTGAGCCATTCTCCGGGTTATACATACATATTTTATTTCTTTCAAAGTAATATATTCTGCAGCCGTTTTCGGAAAAATAACCCTGATTATCGTAATCGCATTTAAAATCAAATAATTTATTAAGGCTGTAATCATAATATGTGCCTTCCGTACCACCGTAGCAGTTCTTAAGACATCTTATACCGCCTCTGTCAAAAACAACATTAAGGAATTCCTTTCCCGGCACAAAATCTTTTATAATTTCCTTATTTTTAATATTGATTACTGCTATGTGTATTTCATATATATCCATTCCGTAATTATGATTATTTTCTTTTTCGCCTTCATTATATACCCTGGTCACAAGTGAATATGCAACAATCATTTTTCCATCACGGACAGCCACATCATTAAAATAAAAATCTTTGTCATTGATACGGGATTGATACATATTCATTCCAATACGGGACACATCCCCCGTTTCATTGGTAATTTCACCCTTGTTACGGATATCTATCCCCGTGTAAGTATTTTGGGTAAAATTCTTGGTTGTCTCAACTTCACTTACCGCTGTTATATCTTCCATTGAAGGATTAATTATTTTATCTTTACAATCCTTACCGCAGCCATTCAAAAAAAGTGCTGCAGCTATCCCCAGAACACCGATTTTCCATAATTTCATACAAATCTCCTTGATATTGATTTTTGCCTTGTGGTGGCTGCATTACATTTATGGAAACGTCAGATGCTTTTATCCATCGCCGTCAGCACCATATGCTCCATATTATCGGTCCGGTTTGTTTTCAGAGTCTGATGTTTTATAGTCAGACACGATTTTTTTCATATCTGCTGCTGTCTCCATATTAGCTTTGGTCATTGCCACGGTATCTTTCATTGCTGCATCAAATTTATCTACCATATCTGCCACCGTAATTATCTCGGCACTGTTTTCTTCTGCTGCCGAACTTACAGACTCTATCGATGTCCTGAGTTCTTCAACAGACTCTCCGTACTTCTTAACTATATCAGATAAATTTTCCATATCGCGGTTCATAATTTCAGCATCACTTGCAAATTGTCTGTTTGTCTGTGAATAGTCACTGTAATCTTTAAGTACATTGTCCCTTATATATGCAAGCATTTGTGCTGAAATTGATTCAAGTCCTTCTATAGCCTGCATTACCGTGTTACTTACGACCTGTATCTCATTAGCTGCCTTATTGGTACTTTCTGCAAGAGTGCTTATCTCTGATGCAACTACCGCAAATCCCCTGCCTGCTTCTCCTGCCCTTGCTGCCTCTATGCTTGCATTAATTGCAAGAAGATTAGTCTGATCAGAAATCGCAAGTATGTCATTGGACAATGCATTAATCTTTTCAACAGACTTTGCATTAGCATCCTCTGTCTCGAGTTTCCTGCTCATAATTTCATAATTGTCTGATGCTTTAGCCTTTGCTTCATCAGAATGTTTTGCAATTTTTCCGGAAATATTGTTGATTTTCTTTGCAAGTTCTGTATTTTTTTCGGTGAGTTCAGCTATTTTTTCGGTTCCCTGACAAAATTCTGTGACTTCGTTAAAAGCGGTTGCCGTTGACGCAGCTATTTCTTCTGTGGCTGCTACCATATTATTCATATCATCATTGATTAATGTTACCTTAGCTTCTGCATCACTCATAACATTTCCAATAGATGTCATACTTTCATTAATATTATCTGTACCTTTTGCTATATTATTAATAATATATTGTACTCTGTCCAAAAGTTTGTTAAGCCCGCTGCCGAGAATCTCAAGTTCATCCCCGGAATGTATGTCAAGCTTGCGGGTAAGGTCACCATTCTCGCTTCCCAATTCTTTAATTGTCGTATTAATATTTCTGAAATTACGTCTTATCGTCAGTGACTCAAAGAAATACAATAAAAGAACCGCAGCAAATACCGCACCTGCCACAAAGCATATATGCTTTACATAACCTGTAACCTCTTTATTGATATCAGCGGTATTCATAGCCACAACTACTGCCTTGCTGTTTTCATCAATATATATGCTTTCTACATCTTCCGTTTCGGAATATTTATCCGCAAGTTTCTTAAAATCATCATAACTGCTGCTGTTTTCACCCTTGGCTGCAATGTCCTCTATGACATCATCTCCAAGTTCTTCCTGTATTACACTGGCAATAAAAGCTGCCTTGCCATCCCTCTCCTCTTTAATTGAACTGCTCATGCTTTTCTTTGATACAATGCTTATTGCCAATGCGGTAAACAATGTGGATATAATTATAAAAAAGCACATCTTTCCCACTATACTTGATTTACGTGTCCTCATATGTAATCCTCCGGATTTATTTATAGTTTCATAATTTATACACCAATACACTTGTATATATGATACCAAATTACCAACATAATCTCAATGATAAGTTATTTTAAGGCAGAAAAAAGCCTCCCTCTGTGGCAAACTACGCCACGAAGGGAGACCCCATAGTATCTGTACAGAATTATTTCACATTAAATGCTTTGATTCCCGGATATATTGCTGATTCACCAAGTTCTTCTTCAATTCGCAGTAACTGATTGTACTTGGCTACTCTTTCACTTCTTGACGGTGCTCCTGTCTTTATCTGACATGTGTTAAGAGCCACTGCAAGGTCTGCTATTGTTGTGTCTGCCGTTTCTCCTGAGCGGTGGCTTGATATAGCGGTATAGCCTGCTTTATGTGCCATCTTAATTGCCTCAAGTGTCTCTGATACCGAACCAATCTGGTTTAGCTTAATAAGAATTGAATTACCGCATCCAAGTTCTATACCCTTTGAAAGTCTTTCGGTATTGGTAACAAAAAGGTCATCTCCTACAAGCTGTACCTTATCTCCAAGTTCTTTTGTAAGAATCTTCCAGCCTTCCCAGTCTTCTTCGTCAAGACCGTCTTCAATAGAGATGATAGGATATTTATCTACAAGTCTCTTCCAATGCTCTACAAGTTCTGCAGATGTATATTCTGTACCTGCCTTCGGAAGTTTGTAATAGCCTTTTCCTTTTTCACTCTTCCACTCTGATGATGCAGCATCCATAGCGATTCTGAAATCTTTGTATGGCTCGTAACCGGCTTTCTTTACCGCCTCAAGAATTGTCTCAATAGCTTCTTCGTCCGACTTAAGTGCAGGTGCAAAACCACCTTCATCTCCTACGCTTGTTGCAAGTCCTCTTTCTTTAAGTATTGCCGCAAGGTTGTGGAATACTTCTGAACACCATCTTAAACATTCTTTGAAAGAAGGTGCTCCTACAGGCATAATCATAAATTCCTGAACGTCAAGTCCTGATGAAATGGCATGGCATCCGCCGTTAATAATATTCATCATCGGAACAGGAAGTCTGTTTCCCGATGCTCCGCCTAAAAATCTGTATAATGGAATATCAAGGGAAATTGATGCGGCTCTGCAGCATGCAATTGATACCGCAAGTATTGCATTTGCACCTAATTTTGATTTATCTTTAGTTCCGTCCGCTTTAATCATTGCCTTGTCGATTGCATATATGTCAGATGCATCCATTCCTACGATTGCATCATTAATTACAGTATTAATATTTTCTACAGCCTTTGAAACGCCTTTTCCCAGGTATCTTGCTTTATCATTATCCCTAAGCTCAAGAGCCTCAAATTCACCTGTTGACGCTCCGCTTGGTGCAGTTCCTCTTCCAACAGTTCCGTCAATAAGATATACTTCTGCTTCTACTGTAGGATTTCCTCTGGAATCAAGGATCTCCCTTCCGATTACTTTTTCAATTTCAAGGTAACTCATGGTTCATATCTCCTTTTCATTTCACCTTGAACTCCTTATGCGGGGATTTCCCGCATACACAGTATTGGCATTTACTGTTATAAGGAGTTCATAATGATTATTCACACTTAGTTAGTCTTAACTAACTAGATATATATTATCATTCAAAAAAAATAAGTGCAAGATGACTAACTGATACAAATTTATCATCTTACACTATTTTTGACTGTTTTTATTAAATTATTCCGTTTTGAGCACGGCATTGTCTATTATTTCCCAGATATTTTCAAGTCCCTGTTTTGTTTCTGCCGAAAATGGAACCAGTATTCCTTCTTTTGACATTCCAAGACCTTCTCTCAATATTTTTACCTGTTTCTGTATCTGACTTCTTTTTATTTTATCCAGTTTAGTTGCAATAATTACAGGTTCATACCCTTCACTTACAATCCATTCATACATAAGTCTGTCATTTTCAGATGGAGCGTGGCGGATATCGATAAGAAGAAACACTCTTTGCAGTTGTTTTGAGGTGCTAAGATAGCGTTCAATCATCTTGCCCCATTTTGCCCTTGTCTCAAGGGTTGTCTTGGCATATCCGTATCCCGGAAGGTCCACACAATAAAATACATTGTTGATATTGTAAAAATTAATTGTCTGTGTCTTACCGGGCTGCGAAGATGTCTTTGCATAGGATTTCCGGTTCATTATGGCATTAATCAATGAGGATTTTCCTACATTGGACTTGCCTGCAAAAGCGACCTCCGGAAGTGTATTTTCGGGAAGTTTACTTGTTATTCCGCATACAGTTTCAAGATTTACACTTTTTATTACCATTTAGTCCTCCTTGCAAAGTGCTCTACGGATTACATCATCCATTTTCTTTACATAAATTATCTCAACATTTTCAAGAATTTCGGCTTCTATATCAAGAACATCTTTTTTATTTTTATCAGGAACAATAATCTTTTTTATTCCGGCATTTTTGGCTGCCAGAATCTTTTCTTTAAGTCCGCCTATAGGAAGCACATTACCATGAAGCGTTATTTCCCCGGTCATGGCATATTCATGGCTTACTTTACGGTTTGTATACGCGGACAGCATTGCCAGCGTCATTGTAATTCCTGCGGATGGTCCGTCTTTTGGCACCGCGCCCTCCGGAATGTGTATATGAATATCTTTATTTTCAAAAAGTTCCTTATCTATTCCGTATTCCGATGCTTTGGATCTTATATATCCCAGTGCGACTATTGCCGACTCTTTCATCACATCTCCAAGCTGTCCTGTAAGCGTAATCTCGCCTTTACCGTCCATAATGCAGGCTTCCACATCAAGAGTCACGCCTCCAACTGCTGTCCATGCAAGTCCTTTTACTATACCTACAGCATCGGATTTCAATGCTTCTTCTTTATCAAACTTAATGGTACCTAGATACTCTTTAAGATTAGAAGCTTTGATTTTGTTAGTCTGTGTCTCTCCGGAAACTATTTTTGCGGCTGCTTTTCGGCATACTGCAGCAATGCTTCTTTCTAATTCCCTGACTCCTGCTTCTCTTGTATATCCGTTAATTATACCATTTACCGCATCTTTACTGAATGATAGCTGTTTAGCCATTAAGCCATTTTTCTTAATCTGTTTTGGAATAAGATGTTCTTTGGCTATATGAAACTTTTCAGTCTCTGTATAGCTGTTAATTTCGATAACCTCCATACGGTCAAGCAATGGCTTTGGAATTGTCTGTGTGTCATTTGCTGTTGCCATAAAAAAGCACTTTGACAAATCCACCGGTACTTCCATAAAATGGTCATGAAACGCACTGTTTTCGGCACTGTCAAGTACCTCAAGAAGTGCTGAGGCAGTATCTCCTCTGCTGTCCGTTCCCACTTTATCAATTTCATCTAAAAGCATAAGCGGATTAAGTGTCCCTGCCTGGCTTATTCCTTCAACGATACGTCCGGGCATTGCACCTACATAGGTTCTTCTATGACCTCTTATCTCTGCTTCGTCCCTGACGCCGCCAAGGCATATTCTGACATATTTCCGGTTTAACGCCCTCGCTACCGATATGGCAACGGAGGTTTTACCTGTTCCCGGCGGTCCTACAAGGCAGATAATAGGTGCATCGCTTTCTTTACTGAGACTTTTTACCGCAATAAACTCAAGAATTCTTTCTTTGACTTTGGCAAGTCCATAGTGGTCTTCATTGAGTATCTTCTCTGCATGTTTTATATCGTTATTTTCTTCCGTAAAATTGCTCCACGGGAACTCAAGTAATGTGTCGATATAATTCTTGATTACCTGAAGCTCTGACGACATCTTAGGGCAGCTTTTGTATTTTTTCATCTCAGAAACAAGTTTTTCCTTTACACATTCCGGTGCGTTAAGATTCTTTACCCTTTCATCAAGGTCTTCATCCTCATCCTCACTACCAAGCTCCTCTTTCAGAAGTCTTATCTGTTCATTTATAAAATATTCCTTCTGCTGTTCGCCGATTTTGGTCTTTATTTTGGAAATAATAAATTCTTTATAGTCGTTGATATCTGCTTCATTCATTATGGAATGACTGAGGATAAAATATTTTTCTTCAATATCATCTGTTGCGAGAATTTCTTCCCTCAGCATAAAATCATCAAGTGTCTCCGCCGTTGCTTCATATACAAAACCGGCATCATCTTTTATCGTTTTTAAACGTCTTACGGTATTAGCAGATTTTATGCCCGAACTATTGCAGTAATCCTCCACGGCTTTTATTACAACTTTCCGCCATGCTTCTCTTTCTACGTTGTCTTCAAACCCTCCGGATTCATCCACTTCTGTCGTCATTGCGTAATTAATTTCAGGATTCTCAAGCTCGTATTTGTCCGCTGATGCTTTATAAAGGCCCTCTACCGTTACCTGTGCAGGTCCTCCCGGAATTTTGATTACCTGCTTGATTTCGCATACGGTTCCGCATTCATAGATTTCATCTAATTTAGGTTCAACCGGTTCCGGTGTTTTCTGCGGAACAAGGAATACTCTCCGTTCATGCTTCATGGCATATTCAACGGCTTTTATTGATTTTTTTCTGCTTATATCAAAACGAATGACCATACGTGGTAATATGGTCATTCCTCTTAGAGTTATAAGCGGTAATCTGATTACCTCATTATTCATGTTTGTCTCCATTTTTACTGCTAGCGGATTTGGCAGCGGATTTATCTACCTTAGTACTGCGGTATTCAATCTCGGGTTTGCCGTCCCCGGTAATAGTATTTTCAGTTACTATACATTTGGAAATATTATCATCTGACGGAATCTCGTACATAACATCCATCATTGCTTTTTCCATAATTGAACGAAGTCCTCTCGCGCCTGTCTTTCTTTCAAGACTCTTCTTGGCGATAGCCCTTACTGCCTCTTCTGTGATTTCTAACTGGACTTCATCGTATTCAAAAAGCTTTCTGTACTGTTTAACAAGGGCATTCTTAGGCTCTGTAATGATTTTTACAAGGGCATCCTCATCCAACATATCAAGTGCCACGGTTACAGGAATTCGTCCTACAAATTCAGGTATTAATCCGAATTTGACAAGATCCTGTGGAAGAACCTTATCAAAAAATTCTCCGATTTCAAAATCTGTCTTATCCGCTATAATGGAATTAAATCCGATTGACTTCTGATCCATACGGTTCTCAATTATCTTTTCCAATCCGTCAAAGGCACCGCCACATATAAAGAGAATATTAGTTGTATCTATCTGTATAAGTTCCTGCTGTGGATGCTTTCTTCCGCCCTGAGGTGGAACCGAAGCCATTGTACCTTCAAGGATCTTAAGGAGTGCCTGCTGTACTCCTTCTCCGGATACATCCCTCGTTATTGAGACATTCTCTGATTTTTTGGTAATCTTATCTATCTCGTCTATGTATATAATACCTTTTTCGGCTTTATCTATATCATAATCCGCAGCCTGTATAAGCTTAAGGAGAATATTTTCTACATCTTCACCTACATATCCGGCCTCTGTAAGAGTCGTCGCATCTGCAATAGCAAACGGTACATTAAGTATCTTTGCAAGCGTCTGTGCAAGATATGTCTTACCTGAACCGGTTGGTCCTAACATAAGAATATTGCTCTTCTGAAGTTCAACTCCGTCATCTACAACAGAATCCTTATGTATAATTCGTTTGTAATGATTATATACAGATACGGCAAGAACCTTCTTGGCATTATCCTGTCCAACTACATATTCATCAAGCAAAGCCTTTATCTCCATAGGCTTAAGCAGATTAATGTCCGTAAAAGTGCCCTTAGATGGTTCATCATCATATATCTGTTCCGCAAGAATCTCGTTACAGACTTCTATACATTCATCACAGATAAATACGTCACCGGGTCCTGATATAAGTTTTCTAACCTGATTCTGATTTTTTTTACAAAAAGAACAACGACATCCTTTGTCTTCTCTGTTTCCGGCCATTTCGGTCCCCCAATCTGTTATTTTTAATACATTTTGTTGCGTACTTATTACGCAAGAATAACTCCCGCTGTCAGGCGGGAGTCTTCAATATTATTTTCTGTTCTCAATAATACTGTCAATGAGACCATATTCAAGAGCTTCCTGTGCTGTCATATAATTATCTCTGTCAGTATCTCTTTCAATCACATCAATTGGCTTGCCGGTATTCTTAGCAAGGATTTCATTGAGTTTCTGTTTGGTCTTAAGAATCTGGTCTGCTACGATTTTCATATCAGAAGCCATACCTCTTGAACCGCCACTTGGCTGATGAATCATTATCTCTGCATTAGGAAGTGCAAATCTCTTGCCCTTTGTTCCTCCCGATAAAAGGAAGGCTCCCATACTTGCCGCCATACCGATACAAATCGTAGATACGTCACTCTTAATATAATTCATTGTATCGTAAATTGCCATTCCGGCTGTTACCGAACCGCCCGGACTGTTGATATATAACTGGATATCCTTGCCCGGATCTTCTGCTTCAAGGAATAAAAGCTGTGCAACAACAATATTTGCTGATACATCGGTTACTTCTTCTCCAAGAAAAATAATTCTGTCTTTTAAAAGTCTTGAATAAATATCATAAGATCTTTCTCCACGGCTTGTCTGTTCAATGACATAAGGTACTAAACTCATATAAATCCCCTTTCTATCTGATTAATATGATTAAAATTATTCTTCGTCTTCAGCTTTCTTTGGTGCTTTCTCAACAGCCTTGCTTCCAAGGAGTTCTGCTGCTTTCTGTACTGCAAGATCTTTCTTAATCTGGTCTTTTTCAGTATCACCGATAAATTCTTTAACTTTTTCAACTTCCATATTGTACATAGAAGCCATCTTCTCTATCTCTGCATCAATGTCTGCTTCTGTTACTTCAATCTTCTCTGCTTCAGCTACTGCTTCAAGTACAAGGCTGTTCTTGATTCTTGTTGTAGCTTCAGGCTTCATTGTCTCCATAAACTGTTCAGGAGAACCGCCTACATACTGCATATACTGTTCCATTGAAAGTCCCTGTGACTGTAATCTCTGTGCAAAGTCTTCAATCATACGGTTAACCTGTGTCTTAACCATTGCATCAGGAATTTCCATTGTTGCATTTTCAACTGCTGCAGCTACTGCAAGTCTTTCTCTTTCGCTCTTTGCAGCTTCTTTCTTCTTCTCTGTTAAGTTCTTCTTAATGTCAGCCTTGTAATCTGCAAGTGTATCAAATTCAGATACTTCCTGTGCAAATTCATCATCTAACTTAGGAAGTTCTTTTGCCTTGATTGCCTTAACAACTACCTTGAATGTAGCTGCCTTGCCTGCAAGGTTCTCTGCCTGGTAATTCTCAGGGAATGTTACATTAACTTCTACTTCTTTGCCAATCTTAGCTCCGATTAACTGTTCTTCAAATGTATCGATAAATGAATGAGAGCCGATTGTTAAAGGATAATCTGTTCCCTTTCCGCCTTCAAATGCTTCGCCGTCAACGAAACCTTCAAAGTCGATGATTGCCTGGTCTTTATCCTTAACGCCTCTTGTTGTTACATCAAGAAGTCTTGAATTCTGTTCTCTTACTTTCTCAAGTTCTGCCTTAACATCATCAGCCGTTACTTTTGTGTCTACCTTTTCGATTTCAACGCCAAGGTACTTACCGAGTGTTACTTCAGGCTTAACTGCAACTGTTGCTGTAAAGATAAAATCTTTGCCCTTTTCAATCTGTGTTATATCAATTTCAGGCTGTGAAACGATATCAAGTCCGCACTCAGCGGCAGCATCTGAATATGCTGAAGGAATAGCATAGTTGGCAGCATCTTCATAGAAGATTCCTGCTCCGTACATCTTCTCTATCATTGCACGAGGTACTTTACCTTTTCTGAAACCAGGAACGCTGATTTTATTCTTATTCTTCATGTAAGATTCCTGAAGTGCTTTTTCAAAATCATCAGCTGAAACTGTGATTGTAAGCTTTGCCATGTTCTTTTCTAAATTCTCGACTGTAAAACTCATCTTAAATAATTCCTCCTAATATTACCGTCATCAGTTCTATATAGTTACAGACGGTTACACAGCGGATATTATAGCATATTGATAAATTAAATGTCAACAAAGGCGTTGGCAGTATTTACCTATATTCAGGCGTTATAATTCTTGGTAAAATGCCTGTTCCAATATGCGGTTTCGTCCACTGTATCAAATATCCTGCTTATCTCACTGCATAAAAACTTCATCTTGTCTACTATGCGGGGCAGATTTATTGCATTGTATTTTTCCATACATTCATCGTCCCACAGCATAGAGAACAACAACTGTACTTCGGTAATAGGATCTTCCATTGTCTCATCCAGTAGAAAATATCCGTTTTCAATATTACTGCTACTGCAAAGATATTTTTTATTCTTGCTACTACTTCCATATGTAAATCCATCGGGATTGTAATCATTCCAGTCTGATAAAAAGCCGTCACGTTTCGGAGAATATTTTGCATGAAACATCATGGAATACATCATATCTCCTGCCAAGTCCATATCCGTGTCACTTTCATTTACAAGCCAGTATTCATGTTCCCTGTCATTAAAGCTGACTCCCACAGAATCTTTTTTCAGAATTAAAATTACAATTTCTGTGGCATCATCCGAATCAAAAGTTGTAACTTCTTCTATGAAGCCTTCAGGCAGCTTTGAAAAATAGTCATCAATCTCATCCAGAATGGCATCGACCTTACGTTCATTATCCAATAGTTTATATGATGACACGCTCTTTTCTTTTATTTTATTTTTGCCATAACAAATGGTTATGCCGTACTTTGCCTCTATTTTTTCTTTTTTATCAAGGCAGTAATCTGTCTCTTTGCTGTTACTGCATCCTGTAATGGTTAATATAAAAGCCATTATAATTGTTGATATTATTAATTTTTTTATCGGCTTCATTTTATACCTCCTGTGTTATTCTTTACCTGCAAAATGCCTGTTCCAATATGCGGTCTCATCCACGGTTTCAAATGCTCTCTCCATTTCTTCACAAAGGTATTTTGCTTTATCACGTATTTTAGGGCTGTTTTTGAATAAATCATCCAAATCATAATCCGATTTCATTAAAAGTATAAAAATAGTCGTTGCATCATCGCCTGCACTCTGTAATGGTTTTGGGTCTATAAAATATGCGTTTTCTTTACTTGTATTTCCGTAAAAATATTCAGCGTATTTATCATCATCTCCATATTTATAGTCCTCCGGATTGAAATCATTCCATTTTAAAAGCAATCCATCCCTGTCTTTTCTATTAACCATATTAAATATAACTGACTGTATAACACAATATGAAATCTGGTCCTCCAAATCCTGACTGCTATCTATGTTCCAGCAATCTCCTGTACTAATATCATATTTAACACGTGTCTGTTCGTCATATGACTTTTTTAGCACAATTTTTATTGTTCTATTGTCATAGTCATCATATTTTTTTAATTCTTCTATGAAACCTTTTGGCAATTTTGAAAAGTAAGTATCTACTTTCTTTAAATCATCTTTATCATCTGTTTCAATTTCTATTCCGTATTTTTCTTCTATCTTCTTTTCGTATGACTTGCCACAACCTGTTAATAAAAATATCGTTACCATTAATATAACAATTAATATATTTCTTTTTATATATCTCATAAGCATACCTCTCAATTAACCAAACTTTCATATAAAAATACTCCGATTTCATACATTTTTCCAAACCATAAGTTTCATTTTTAAATACTATCCGCCCTTCCTTTTCTCAACGTAAAAAAAGACTGCAACAATTTATGTTGCAGCCGAGCTATCATAGAAATATAAATCCCCTTAGACCCCTAGCTTTGCGTCCCTGCATTTCTGCGGGTATGCCCATTCATAATTATGACTTAAGTATAGTATTTCTGATCGAAATTTGTCAAGTAATATTCATTTGAGTTTCCGTACTTTTATCCGCAAAACCCCGTTTCATAGGCATCGTTATAAATTTTACGGGATGGGGTTTGTTTTCTCTACCTAATCGGCGGAAATCGGCCAAAAAGGTAGAGTTTCCAAGAGCCACCGTCCGGATATCTCTACCCAAACAGTGGAAATCAGCCGAAAAGGGTAGAGATTCCCGCAACCCCCGTCCGGAAATCTCTACCCAAACAGTGGAAATCAGCCGAAAAGGTAGAGATTCCCAGTGCCCCCCGGCCGCATATCTCTACCCAAAAGGCAGAAATCAGCCGAAAAAGGTAGAGATTCCTGATGCCGCTTGTCGCATATCTCTACCCAAACAGTGGAAATCAGCCGAAAAAGGTAGAGATTCCCAGTGTCCCCGTCCGGATATCTCTACCCAAACAGCGAAAATCAGCCGACATTTGTATTTCCGTACAGTAATATTTTACAAGTCATGTGTGTATATGATAAAATACACACACTGAATTGAATTTTGTGAAGATTTTCTTCACATAACAGGAGAATAGGAAATGGCGTTTATTGAAGTAACTGACATCAGTAAGAAATACGGCAGAAAGCAGGTTCTTACCGATATTAATTTTACGGCGGAAAAAGGAGACTGTATCGGTATTGTGGGAGCAAACGGATGCGGTAAGTCCACGCTGCTCAAGATTCTGCAGGGCGGACTTAAGCCCAATGGCGGAACAATTACATACGATGGTAACAACCCCCTTGCCAATCACAGGTTTTTTCAGAAATATATAGGTTATGTTCCACAGGACAATCCACTTTTTGCAAACCTTACGGTAATGGATAACCTTAAATTATGGTACTGCGACAGCAGCCGTGACCTGAAGCAGGACATCGAATCTGGGATTATAAAAGATTTTAAAATTGATTCCTTCATTAAATCGAAGGTAGCAAATCTTTCCGGGGGCATGAAGAAAAGGCTCAGCATTGCCTGTGCTTTAGCCACTGATCCGCAGATACTGATTATGGATGAACCGGGAGCTTCCCTTGACATTATTGCCAAAAATGACATTGTAACCTATATGAAAAAGTATATTGCAGGCGGCGGAACGATTATTATATCAAGTCATGAAGAATGTGAGCTTTCTGTCTGTACTAAAATGTACCTTATGAAAGACGGAGTCCTTGAATCATTAAACGGCAGTTGCTCCCTTTCTTCGATAATGGAAAGGATGGTTAAATGAAAAAGCATCTTTTATTCCTGTTATTCCAGCTTAAAGCTTCCCTGCGGGCATTGCCACGCATTCTTTTTTCAACGGTGATTCTTGCCTTGGTTGTTATCTCGGTAGGTTTCTGCGGCAGCAAAATAATGAGCACGGATGCAAAAAAAGTAAATGCCAACATAGAAATTGTTATCCCGCCTGATGATTCAACCCTTCTTATGGCATTTCAGATATATACCAATATGGACAGTATTGCCTCAATAGCCACATGTCATCTGTCAGAAAGTAAAGAAGCGGCTTTTGATGCTCTTGAAAAGGGCAGGGCTGCTGCCGTTGTTGTCATTCCGTCAGGTTTTATCGGCGGTATCCTTAACGGCACCAATATTCCAGCCAATGTATATCTGCCCCCCAATGCCGGAATTGAATCCACAATTTTTACGTCTGTTGTTGATGCAGGGGTTAAATCTTTAGCTTATGTCCAGTCAGCCATATATGCAGTAACGGACGTTGTACTTGCCCACAACATGGGCAATGACGTATTAACCGAAGCCGAGGACTACCTCAATGACGTTAATATTGACCTCGCTCTTGTAAGGTCACGTTTTTACACCCCTGTTGTTATTACAAGCACAGGTGTAAGCACCATAAATTATTATTTTGCAACCGTTATCCTGCTGCTTGTCATCTTATCAGGATTGTCGATTGCGGGAATTTTCAACGAAAACTCAGAGGCGGTACTCCACTCTATGAAAATCAACGGTATTTCAAAAGGCTATATAAGAACGAGCCAGTACATTGGCGTCGGAATTACTTTTTCACTGTTATTTTCCATAATTACAATTGCCGCCGCGACTGTTATTAATAAAGGACACTTTGCAGTTTCCCCTTCGGGGATTTTCGCATTTATAGCGGTAATATTCAGCGTGATGGCATTTATAATGTTTATATGTCTTTTATCCGACTGTGGGCTGATAAGCACCCTGCTTATATTCCTTATGGCGGTTGTAATGACCTACGCCTGCGGACGTATACTTCCGGCGGTATTCCTGCCTGAGAAAGTTGCTACTATAGGTAACTACCTGCCGTTAAAACATTGGTGCAATGTTTTTGAAACCATAGTGACCAACGGAAATAACTATTCATCAATGAAATATGTACTACTCTACGGCACAGTATTTTTTGCCGGCTCCATCGGTCTTACATATTTAAGAAAGGGGGAGAGGTAAGCGCTATGAAAAAATTTTTTACATGGTTACATATTCTTGTAAAAAGACAGTTTAAAAATCCTTTTCTCATAGTCATGCTTGTGCTTATACCCGTAACGGCATTTATTATTTCCCTTGTTCCTGAAAAGGAAAAAGAAAGCGGATATATTGCAGGGCTTTATGTTGAAGGGACTTCTGAAGATGACTTTGCCGGCGAAATTGTTGATAATCTTGTAGCGGGACACGATTCGATACGTTTTGTACGTTTTGATGATTTGGAATCAATGCGTAAAAGCGTTACTGCGGAGGATATAATCTGTGGTTATGTCATACCTGCGGATATTAAATATAAACTTTCTTCTGAGGAGGATGCCAAGGGATGTATTACTTCATATATCCTGCCTGCTTCTTCTCTCCAGCCTGCAATTAATGAGTTGGTATATGCCGAGTTAATAAGGCTGTACGGTTACTACCTTATGGATAACTATATGAGCACCTCCGATATTTTTCCTAAAGGTGACTACACCCCCGAAGCTTTTAAATATTATGAAAAATATCTGGCAAGTGATGAAACAATCCATATTATATATGAAGAATACGGAACAGGCAGAAAAATAGAATCCGATATTAAAAATGCTTCTTTTACTTTCCCTGTAAGAGGTATTCTTTCAATTCTTGTATTTCTTTCGGGAATGTACGGATGTGTACTGTTCCTAAAAGATAATGAGAACGGTATTTTTCAGACTATAACCGGAAATATGCGTACAATGGTGCGTTTTATGTATATTATGATACCAACAGTATTATTCGGTATCTGCGAAGTGCTGACGATTTTTATTTCAGGAAATGCTGCTGCCCCGGGAAAAGAATTATGTGGAATGTTAATCTACATTATATTAATTACCGTCTTTTGTTTTATTCTTATCAGCGTGGTAAGAAAAAGCAAAATACTAAGTGCCTGTATTCCTGTAATATTGCTTTGCTCCCTTGTATTCTGCCCGGTCTTCATTAATGCGGATATATACATCCCTGCCATAAAATATGTGCAGAAGCTTTTTATGCCGTACTACTATTTGAAATTCTTTATGTAAAAAAATATAGCTGTAAAAGATATTACACCGGTAAGTGTTACCTTTTACAGCTATTTCTCTATGAAACATAAATATGTTTTACACTGTCATTTTCGATATTTCCATCCCATTGTTGAAGAATCTCATATATGCTTCTGTGCACCGTTTCATCTTGCAGAAAAAGTGCATCTTTTCTTCCGGATTACAATATACCTTCCATGCTCCGCATTTTACGCAGTTTTCTCCTTTGTTCTCGATGAAGCCTTTTACATCTTCAACCGGATATCCAAGAAAAAGTCCTATTTCGTGAGGAAAGGTTTTGCTGCTGTTAATTCTTATCCTGAGATTTCTGATACATAAGCCCATCTGTGGGTTCTCATAACCATACTTTTTCAATAAATTATTATTATTTTCACTTTCAAGCATCTCTATAAGCATCCTACACCTGAATACATATATAAGAACAGCTTCTTCTTCCCATTTCAGAGGAACGATATATATTCCTTTTACGTTAAGCTTATAATTTACATCCCTGATATCTTTGATTCCCTGTTCTTTTTTGCAATAATAACGGAACAGGCTTCCGCATTTCATACCCGCCAGTGTGGGTGCACAGTAAGATATTATTTCTTTTTCAAGATTACGGTTCAAAACGTTGCTCCCTTAAATTTCTTTTATTCTGCTGCAATCTGTTTTCCGAGATTTTCACATTCAGAAATCATTGCATCATCAGGCGTTTCATGACAGATTAAACCGGCACCGTTTATGATTGCCGCACCGCATCCGCTCATTCTTTCTTCCCAGTCTCTCATCCACTGTCCATCGCCCCATCCGTATGAACCGAAAAGAGCAATCTTTTTGCCTGCCGCAATTCCTTCTACTTCGCTTACAAATGGTTCCATCTCTCCTTCTTCAAGTACCTCAGCTCCCATTGCAGGACATCCGAGAGCGAATACTTTTGCATCCTGTAATTCTGAAACAGATGCTTCGGATACATACTGTACTACAGCTTCTTTTCCCGAATCATTAATTCCTTTTGCTATTGCTTCTGCCATTGCCTGTGTATTTCCTGACATTGACCAATAAATTACATAAATCTTTTCCATAGTTCTATCTCCTGACTTTTCGCATTTTGGTTAGTTATAACTAACTGCTTGAAGAATATCATATAAAAAGATTTATTTCAATTCCCGCAGACGCATAATTTTTATCAATAATATCTCTAATCATTAAACAGCGCCGGTTATTATCATATAACCGGCGCTGTTTGTCAAAAAGGCTGCTGCCTTTTTATATTACCAGAGATTACTTCTCTGACATCTGCTCTTCCTGTTTCTTAATCATTTTACGAACCATTTCTCCACCTACGGAACCGGCTTCTTTTGAAGTTAAATCTCCGTTATAGCCTTCCTTAAGGTCAACACCTAATTCGTTTGCTACTTCCATTTTAAACTTGTCCATGGCACCCTTAGCCGATGGAACTGTCATTCTGCTACTTGACTTATTCATGTCATGTTACCTCCGCAAAATATAATAATCTATACAACAGTTGTTTTCTGTTGTGGTATTATTATGTACAAAGGCAATGAGAATATTATACCAGATATTGGATTGCGTTACCGATTCTTACTGCCGTTTCGTTGCCGTCAAGAATCTCTAAAAGTTTAAGTCCGAGGTCAATGGTTTTGCCCATTCCTCTTGCAGTTATGATTTTACCGTCAACAACTACTCCGTCACCTCTGTAATCAGCGCCGATAAGTTCTGACTCAAATCCCGGAAAACAGGTTGCTTTTTTTCCTTTTAAAAGACCATAGTGTCCGAGAATACTTGGAGCCGCACATATTGCTGCTATGTATTTGTCATGGTCATAATAATCCAGAATTACTTTTTTCAGTCCTTCGTGGGCAAGAAGATTTTTGGTGCCGTTTCCTCCGCCCGGCAGAAAAATCATATCTCCGTCCGTATAGTCTGATTCATCAAACATAATATCCGCTTTCACTTCTATGTTATGTGATGTCATTACACTTTTTGAAGTTCCTACGGAAACAGTTACTACGTCAAGCTTGGCTCTTCTTAAAATATCAATTACTCCAAGTGCCTCAACTGTCTCAAATCCGTCTGCAAGATACGCATAAATTTTCATATTTATATTTATCCTTCCTATGGTTATTTTATCTATATTATGGTATTTTAATACTTATGGGAGGTATCTTCAATGGAAATCGAAAGAAAATTTTTAATAAAAAAATTACCTGATAATCTTACTTCATATAAAGCGAGAAAAATTGAGCAGGCATATCTTTGCACCGAACCTGTTGTCAGGGTGCGCCGTAATAATGATGACTACTACCTGACATATAAGTCAAAGGGCATGATAGTCCGTGAGGAATACAATCTTCCTCTCACTAAAGAAGCCTACGGACATCTTCTTGCCAAGGCCGATGGTAATATCATAACCAAAACCCGTTATGAAATTCCCGAAAAAGACAATCTTACCATTGAGCTTGATGTTTTTGAGGGAAAATTCGACGGACTTCTACTTGCTGAAGTTGAGTTTACTTCCGAAGAAGAAGCTCTCGGTTATATTCCGCCTGAATGGTTCGGAGAGGATGTGAGTAACAGTACAAAATACCACAACAGCACACTCAGCAGGTTACCTTAACCTACATATCATCAAGTATGCTGTGTGTAACTCCGTCAATTTTATAACTAAGCACATGTTCAAGGTCTATGCCTGACATGCTTCCGAATATATTGGCGGGAACGGCAGGGTTTTCGTTTGTTAAATCACGAATTAATTTCTTGATTCTGAGGCGTATTGTATCCTCTCCGCCGTCTTTTGTATTAAGTCTGCATGCACATTTAACAAAATTCAGATTATTCCTGTTTTTCCATAAATTAATATCATCTTCTCTTATAAGATACATGGGTCTTATAAGCTTCATATCTTCAATGTTATCGCTTTTGATAACCGGAAGCATTGTTCTTGCCTGCGCACCGTATAGCATACTCATGAGAGTGGTTTCTATCACGTCATCGTAATGATGTCCAAGGGCTATTTTATTGCAGCCAAGCTCTTTTGCCTTTCTGTAAAGATGTCCTCTTCTCATTCTTGAGCAGAAAAAGCATGGATTTTTACCTATTTCATCCACATCATCAAATACATTTGTATTAAAATACGAGACCGGAATATCAAAAAGCAGATTATTGAACTCCATCTGTTTCATATCTCTTTCCATATATCCCGGATTCATCATTATGTACTCCAGCGAAAAATCGTACAGCCTGTAATCCTTTGCCATTTTAAGCATCCTTGCTAAAAGCATTGAATCCTTTCCCCCGGAAATACATACCGCGATTCTGTCGCCGTCTTTTATAAGCTTATATTTTTCTATCGCTTCCACAAAGGGATTCCATAAAGTTCTTTTAAATTCTCCCGTTATACTGCGTTCGATATAGTACAGGTCTTTTTCATAGGCGTGCCAGCGGTGTCCGTAAAGTTCACATTCTCCTGCCTTTGTGAAGCCAAGTTTTGCATAGGAATTTACAGCCCTCAGATTATCCGGACTTACAAGGTAATGTACTGCTTTATAACCTCTGTTTTTTAATACAGTCATCGCCTTAAGTATCATTTTTGCGGCAATTCCCTGATTTCTGTAACTGTCTTTTACAACGAGTCTTGCAAGCTCCCTTGCTTTATTCCTGTACTTTTTATTCCACAGTTCAAGATTATCCACCACATCATCACTGTCAAAGGAAATTGCCGCTATAATTGTGCCATTATCCTCAAGGCAGAGCAGGCTTTCCGTCTCTATGTCCTTTTTGCAGATACCGGTGTCAGGGTAACTGTCGTCCCATGTACACCATTCATTTAACGAGGCTTCTTTGTAAAGTCCCATAATTTCGTCTAAATCTTTAATTTCGGCATATCTGTATATCATAATATTTTTTCCATCACTCCCTGCACCGCACTCCTGGTATATCCTCGTCTATAGCAAAATACAAGCGTATGCCGGTTATCTACTTCAGGTATTGTTATCCTGGCAAATCTCTCATCTGCTGCCATTTTTTCTATTTCATCCAGGAATTTTGAACCGTTTCCGCACCTGCGCTGTTCTTTTTTTATAAATAATTCAACGACATCCAGAGTATCGTCTTTTTCCCTTAAAACAACATTTCCTATAATTTCATTATTTCCGTTTGTAAAAATATACAGATTATTCTCACATGCGCAGGCTATTTTATGCTGTTCCTCTACTGTTCTGCCTGTTATTGCGGCTACGCCGGCTTCATCTGAATATACATATTTTCTTATGAATGTCTCATCTTTTTTGCTGTATTTTATGACAGGCTTTACCATATGGTAATATATATCATAGTACACATGCTGTCTTTCAATACTTATAAGCCTTTCAATCTCTTTTTTAAGTTTTTCGTTACCTGAAATAAAATCCACAAGCCTGTCCGAATATTTTGTTCCTTTGCCAAATTCAAATTCGGCTAACACATCCTTAAACTTCTTCGTCCTTGCATAATTTCTTCCAAGTCCATCTGTGGCTGTGTCAATGCAGTCGCACAATTTTATAATATCGATAAAAATACGGTATTCCGACTTCGTATTGTCAAATTCTTGCGGATATCCGCCTTTTCCATTGTAATCCTTATGATGTCCAAGAACCACGTCATTATATTCTGCCAGTGCCGGTATATACTTAATCATCTCGCTTCCCCGACTGGCGTGTTTCTTAACAATATCAAATTCAAGATCACAAATCTTTCTGAACTGCAGATTTACCACGTCAGTACACATAATTTTGCCTATATCATGTATCAGTCCTGCGTTCTGTGCATAGTGCATAATTCTGTCCCTGTTCACATTGACACCCGATTCGGAAGTTATCCCAAATGTTCCCACAAACATGGACGGAGCTTCATCAAGGATGTAACCTGTTATAAGGCTTGCCAGCCTGCTTACCATATTCTCATGTATAAGGGTAACTATCTGCCTGTTCATAAATATTTTTTCAAAGAGATTAATTACAGTTTCTTCATCTTTTGTATATCTAAAAATCTTTTTAATATTATTTTCGATAAGGTAATCGATTATGTAATTACGGGTAAGTACAGGAAATTCACTGTAATATGTCATTAGTTCATCAATATAATCATTCTTTCTGAATATATTAATCATTTCAGGAATAAGTGCATCTATATATGTAAATGACCTGTTCATATAACTTACGTCATTTACATCATATTCCTCATCACTGACCTCATCATCATATAACTGCAGAAAATTCTTAGTGTAATATGTAAACTTCTGCTGCAGTACCTTCTCATATTCATACTTTTTGCATATCTGTATATTATATTCACCCCTTGTAATTGCACCGGACATATGACGGAGCTTATAATAGACAACAAAAATCCTGTTATCCACACCATAAAAACTGCCTGTTCTGTCCGCCTGTACACAAAACTCCTGTTCTATTATATTCTTGAACCACTGTTCGGGATCAGTACCTTTTACTATATATTTCTCAACATACATACACACAAGCATATTAAACATGCCTTTTATGCCCTGTTTTTTCTTATCTGTCACAAAATTAACAAGGGGATGTTCCACCCATATATCCAAAGCTGTCTTATAATACTCAATAACTGTCCGTGCTCCTGCGTTTTTGTCACATACCGCTGCTACAAGCCTGTAATAATATGATGCCATTATCCTGAACTGTCTGTAATCCTCCTTACACACAGATACGTCCGGGTAAAGTTCCAATGCCCTTCTGAAATACTCACAGGCTTTCTCATATTCATTGACTTCCATTAAAGTCATGCCCATAAAATAGTAACAGTCAAAAAGTCTGTAAAGCGGCTCATGGTTCTTATAATACCCTATAAGAAGATTAAGTGCCGATGCCGTTACATTGTAATCCCTATATCCTTCAGAAATAAAAAAATCCACATGTGTTATCATCATATCAGCAACTTCCGGCGTAAGATTTTCTTCTTTCAGGCTTAGGAAATCTCTCACATGCTTATTATTTTCATCATAGATGTACCTTATCATCTCTGATTTGCTATTTAGGGCATCTGACCACTTTTCAAAAGAATAGGAGCATTTCAATAATTTTCTCTCAATTGATTGTATGTCGCTCAGCCCTTTTTTATAAAAATTATAAAATTTCTCAATTGTCTTTGTATCCATTTGTTTCCTCTTTAAACACGCATATATTTAATTATAATCCATGGCATAATACAGTGTCAAATGAGCAGGATGTTTACATTCTTTTTACTTTTTGTTTACAAAGTGATGACATTTTCCCCAAAAAAGTGTATGATGGAAGAGATGGCATTTTATGCACTTAATCCAACGGAGGAAAAATAATGCAGATTACAGACATATTTAAACTGCTTGGAGGCGTGGGCCTCTTCCTATTCGGTATGAGTATTATGTCAACCGGATTAAAGAACGCATGCGGAGATAATCTCCAGAACATTTTGGAATGTGCTACCAAAAATAAAGTTGTGGCGGTCTTTGCCGGTCTGTTAATGACAGTCCTCGTTCAAAGTTCTTCCGCTATCGATGTTATGGTTATCGGATTTGTTAATTCGGGCATGATGAATCTTTCACAGGCAATCGGAGTAATTATGGGTGCTAATATCGGTACAACCATTACAGCACAGATTACGGCTTTTAACCTTGCCCTTTACACACCGCTCATTCTTTTTGCCGGAGCGGTTATGTATCTTTTTTTCAAAAAATCAATCGTCAAGCACATCGGCTCAATCATTATGGGCTTCGGTATGTTGTTTGCCGGTATCACAATGATAAAAGAAGTCGTGGGACCTCTTAGTGATTCAGATGAATTTATCAGTTTCATCTCGACTCTTAACAATCCAGCTCTTGCAGTTGCTTTTGGTGTGGGATTTACGGCTTTACTTCAGAGTTCATCTTCTTCAATAGTAATTTTCCAGACTTTTGCAGTCCAGGAAATTTTGACATATAATACAGCGGTATACCTTGTAATAGGTGCTGCCATAGGTTCTGTCACACCTAATCTTTTAGCCGGACTTACCGCTAACAGAGAGGGTAAAAGAACGGCAGTGCTCAATCTTTTATTCAACCTCATACGAGCCATACTGCTTATAACGCTTATTAATATTATTCCGCTTACTGACTGGATATGCCGTCTCTCACCTAATGATGTTGGACGTCAGGTTGCGAATACACATACAATTTTTGCTGTTATTGCAGTTCTTGTGGAATTGCCTTTTACCAAATTTATTATCCGTCTTGCGGAAAAGATTATTCCTGTCAACCCGGAGGAGAACAAAACACGTTCGGACAGGTCCCTTGTGTATATGAACCAGCTTGATAACATTCCTGTATCTGTTGCGCTTCACCAGACACAGCGTGAGATATGCCGTATGGGACGTATCGCTGCCAACAACCTTAACAATGCAATTAAGTGTTTCTTTGATTACAACGCTGAAAAAGCCGCAGATGTCCGCAACAACGAGGAAACGGTCAATATACTTAACCACTCCATCGCTGATGCAATGCTCCAGTTAAAGACACTTGACCTGACTACGGAAAATATGCGACGTGTTTCAATGATGACAATTGCCGTTACGGATATTGAAAGACTTTCAGACCATGCCGAGAACATCGTTGAGTACATTGAAGAGATGAATTCCAAAAAGGCTTCTCTGTCCGAATCTGCCCTGGACGAGCTTAAGTCAATGGCTAAAGATACAATAGATGCGGTTTTCCTTTCAATAGATATTTTTGAAACAGAGGATTACAGCAAGCTCGATGAAATCGAGCTGCTTGAAAGCAATGTTGATAATTACGAAAAAGAACTAATTCATAACCATGTTGAACGTCTTATGAACTCCAACTGTGATGCTTTGTCAGGAATTATTTTTTCCGATATTGTTACAGATCTTGAAAGATGTTCTGACCACGCAATTAATCTTGCTTATGCGCTTAAAGAAAGAAATAATTAAAAATAAAGGTCTTGTCCCCTTCTCATGTGGGGCAAGGCCTTTATTAATACCATATTACGGCTATGCTTCAAATCCTATGAGTATAGAACCCGGTTCTGCGTAATAGCTGCAAAGTGCTCTTGTCTTATTTATCTTTCCATTAAATAATCCAAATTCATCCTCAATTAATTTACTTAATTCTTCTGCTCCTGTTTCGTTGTTATTATGGGCTATGATAATTTTGCCATTTTTATAACCACATTTTTTAAGATGATTAACAAGCTTGTTTAATGCCTTTTTCTCACCTCTGCACTTGTCCATTGGGAGCAGGGTTCCCTCTTCGCTTGCCTTTCCAACAATTTTAATTCCCAAGAAATCAATTCCGGTAGCTACTACGGGGTTAATTCTTCCGTTTTTAGCAAAATTTTTGACCGATGCCAATGAAAAATACAAATGTGTCTTCTCTTTATATTCAATAAGTCTGTTATAAATTTCATCAGGTGAAGCTCCTGTGCCAATAAGCTCCTGTGCCTTTTCTGCAATTAATTCTATCTCCGGTCCTGTAGACAATGAATCAATAATAAAAACACGGCTTCCCTTGTGTTCGCTTTCATATTTACCTTTAGCTGCAAGAGCACTGTTATAAGTTCCTGACAGACCACTTGTTATTGTTATACAGAATATAATATCATCATTTCCAAATGCCCGTTCCCATTCCTCAGGACTTGGGCTTGCAGTTGATGTTTTTCCCTTATATGAAGATAGTTTCTTCTGCATTGCATCGATATCCACCATATCATCATCTACATAATCCATATCTCCAACAATTATATGAAGCGGTGCCACACCTAAATTCATATCTTTATAATCAACAATATTTGCTGAAGAGTCCGTTACTATTCTCATTTCAAAAAACCTTTCATATCGTTGTAAAATTATTTTTATAAGTTTTTAAATAACCTTATATGAGTTATATTAAACCTCTAATATGGGTTCTGTCAATAGGATGCGGCATTGCATTTTCCAAACAACGGATATATAATGATTAATATGCTTATAGTCAGTTTATATAAAAAAACCAACATGTTGGTATTACAACACGCCGGTTCTTTCGCACGAGGTTAATTCAAATTATGAATAATATTACAGAAAATTTCAGATTACCAAGGTATAAAGAAATTCCTGATATCGGTCTGTATCTTGAGCAGACCGTCAGCTATATCAATAATATGCTTTCAATAATTGACATATCAATCACATCTTCAATGTTAAGCAATTATGTAAAAAAAGGGTATGTTACCCATCCTGTCAGGAAAAAATACTATCCTGACCAAATATCTTACATTATATTTATTGTAATCGTAAAGCAGGTACTTTCCATGGAAAATATATCCGCTTTATTTTCGTTGCAGAAATCAACATATCCGCTTTCTGTTGCCTATGATTTTTTTTGCTCAAAGCTTGAAAAAACTCTTTCTGAAATCTATGAAGGCAATTCGGATTTCGCAACATCTCCTGTCCAGTTTCCTTTTGAAAAAAAGATAATCAACAGTGTAATCACAACTACAGCCCAGATTATCTATCTGAATGACTGTTTTAAAAACATAATATCAGATTCGCCCATCTCTTAGCATCTCAAGAAATCTCGTATCTCTCTCGCAGGTAACATCCTTCCCCAGCCTGCGGTTGCTCTCTATTATATCATCAAGCTTTGCAAAAACAGGATGGAATCCTTTTTCTATCTCCGATAAAGTCATGTGGGTATGCTGCTGCCCCTCCTCCACATCACAGAAATAAAAAAAAGTACGGCACTCATATTTGTTATCTTCTTCAAAAAGGTCACGGCGCAGCTCCAGCACATCCCCGATTTCCCTGACAGAATCCCTTATAACAACAAGTCCTGTTTCCTCTAAAGTTTCCCTGCATAAAGTATCCAGAAGGCTCTCATTATTCTCCACACCGCCACCGGGAATCTTATATATTCCATCCCGGTTCTGCTGCATGGCATATCTGCCGTCACGACATATGATTGCCCTCACGGTATTTTTCACGGTTACGCTGTGCGTATCATCATAATCCTTTGAATCAAGTACAAAAAGTCTTCTCATATGCAATCCATCCATTCCTAAATTTTCCCGATTAACTTAAAAATAAATATCTTCAAATATGCCTGTTATGCAGAAGATACTCCATAACATAGTTCTCTCTCAATACCCACGGAAACTTTTCGTAATCCTTTATGCCGGAATTAATTGCAAAGGCCTCCTTAAGGGTAAGCCAGACAGGAACGTAGTCTCCATTATGTATTTCACTTTTTCCGGTAACACAGCAGGTAAAATAATGGGACAGCATTACCACAGTCCCGGTCTTTTTACGGAGCTCCTTTACGGTTCCGAAATCTCTTATGGTTCCCCCGGCTATTTCATAACCGGTCTCCTCCATAACTTCCCTGCAAAGTGTTTTTGAAAGGTTCTCTCCATTTTCCTGTCCGCCGCCCGGGAACTTGAAATCGCCCTCAGGTCCGCGGACAAGTAAAAATCTGTCGCCATCCTTAATAATGGCTCTTGCTGCCTTTCTTTCCTTAAATGTATCAAACGAAATATATTTATCTATTTCTATTCCAATCTGCATTTAGGAACCACCTCCCAAACCAAATGGTACTATGATTCTATTTTAACACACTTTTCATACTTTTTACATAATCATATATGTGGGAAATACAATTTTCTCCATATTCCGCACATTTATTTACAATGGCTGAACCGACTATAACGCCGTCGGCATATTTTGCCATTTCAGCCGCCTGTTCGGGCGTTGAAATACCAAATCCCACAGCGCAAGGAATATCCTTTGCTTCTTTAACACTTTTTACCATTTTTGAAATGTCCGTTGTTATTTTGCTTCTTGTTCCTGTTACTCCAAGTGAAGATACACAGTATACAAATCCCTCGGCTTCTTTTGCAATCATACCGATTCTGCCACAGCTTGTCGGTGCAATTAATGAAATAAAATCAATTCCGTATCTGCTGCTTACCGAATTAAACTCCTCTTTTTCCTCATAAGGAACATCGGCAATAATAATGCCGTCTATTCCCACTTCAGCAGAGTTTTTCATAAATCTTTCTGTACCATAGGAAAATACAACATTGGCATAGGTCATAAATACAAGAGGAATTTTTACATCCTTTCTGATTTCTTTTACCATGTCAAAAACTTTATCCGTTGTAATTCCGTTTTGAAGAGCCCTTATATTGGCTTCCTGAATCACAGGTCCTTCTGCCGTAGGGTCTGAAAAAGGTATTCCAAGCTCTATGATGTCAGCCCCCGCTTCCGCCATTGCCTTTACGGCTTTGATTGTTGTATTAACATCAGGGTCTCCGCTTGTAATAAACGGAATAAATGCTTTTTTATTGTTAAATGCGTCACTAATTCTACTCATAGATATTTTCTCCTCTATATCTTGCTATTGCTGCACAGTCTTTGTCGCCTCTGCCTGATACAGTTATAATCATTATCTGGTCTTTATCCATTGTCGGTGCAAGTTTAATCGCATGTGCAACCGCATGGGCACTTTCAATGGCAGGAATAATTCCCTCTGTTCTTGACAAATATTCAAAAGCATTTACCGCTTCGTCATCTGTTATTGCAACATATTCTGCCCTTCCCCTGTCATAAAGGTCGGCATGTTCAGGTCCTACTCCGGGATAATCAAGTCCTGCCGAAATAGAATATACAGGTGCAATCTGTCCATAATCATCCTGACAGAAGTATGATTTCATTCCGTGGAAAATACCAAGTTTACCTGTTGAAATCGTGGCTGCAGTATCTTTGGTATCAATACCTCTTCCCGCGGCTTCACAGCCTATAAGTCTTACACTCTCGTCTTCAATGTAATTATAGAAAGAACCGATTGCATTGGAGCCGCCGCCTACACAGGCAAGTACGGCATCCGGAAGCCTTCCCTCAAGTTCAAGAATCTGTGCTTTGCTTTCCTTTGAAATTACTGCCTGAAAATCACGAACTATTGTAGGGAAAGGATGTGGTCCCATAACAGAACCGAGTACATAATGGGTATCATCTATTCTCTCTGTCCATGCTCTCATCGCCTCCGATACAGCATCCTTAAGTGTTGCCGTACCTGTTTTGACTGCATGGACTTTTGCTCCGAGGAGTCTCATTCTATATACATTAAGTGCCTGTCTTATTGTATCTTCTTCTCCCATATAGATTTCACATTCCATACCGAAAAGTGCTGCTGCCGTTGCTGTTGCAACACCGTGCTGGCCTGCTCCGGTTTCCGCTATTACTCTTGTTTTACCCATTTTCTTTGCTAATAACACCTGTCCGAGAACGTTGTTTAACTTATGTGATCCTGTATGGTTCAGATCCTCTCTTTTAAGATAAATCTTAGCACCCCCAAGGTCTTTTGTCATCCTGTCGGCATAGTAAAGAATTGAAGGTCTGCCTGCGTAATTTTTTAAAAGTCCGTCAAGCTCCTTATTAAATTCTTCATCATTTTTATAATGTTCGTATGCTTCTTCCAATTCATTAATTGCATTCATCAGTGTTTCGGGTATGTACTGTCCACCGTGAATACCAAATCTTCCTTTTGACATTTTATAATTCCTTTCTGCATTTATTTACTATTTTTCTTATTTTATCTTCATCTTTGAAGCCATCGGTTTCAACTCCGCCTGATACATCAACAGCATAAGGTGATATGGCAATTGCTTCATCAATATTGGATTCGTTAATTCCTCCTGCAAGGAAAAACGGTTTTGTCACATTTCCTATAAGCTTCCAGTCAAAACATTTTCCTGTCCCTCCTTTTCCGTTATCCAAAAGAATATAGTCGGCACCGCTTTCGTTATATTTTTCACAATCGGATTGTGTTTCTACGGAAACTGCTTTAATTACAGGTCTGCCCGTCATCTTCTTTATGAATAGGATATCCTCCTCCGGTTCAGTTCCGTGAAGCTGTGCAATATCTATTATGCCGTCATTGAGGTATTCCGCCACAATTTCAGGCTTTTCATTTACAAACACCCCAACGGTTTTTATTTCCGGCAGAAGTCTTTTCCTTAATTCCATTGCATCGGCTTCAGATATGTATCTTTTGGATTTTTTATAAAATATAAACCCTATATAATCGGGGCGGTATTTATTGACGATTTCAATATCTGCTGCTCTTCTTATACCGCATATTTTTATTTTCTGCATTGTCAGATACCTCTTAATGCTGCTATTGTATTTTTCTTATCTGCGGAACGCATAAGGGTTTCTCCTATCAATACGGCATCAGTTCCGTTTTCGTATAATCTTTTGATATCCTCCGCATTTTTTATTCCGCTTTCCGATACATAAAGATAATCCTTGGGTACCATATTCCTGAGTCTTAAACTTGTGTTAATATCCACTTCAAAAGTCTTTAAATTTCTATTATTAACCCCGATTATTCTGCCATATCTGAGAGCTGTTTCAACTTCTTTTTCCGTATGTGCCTCAATAAGCACCGACAATCCGAGTTCTCCTGCAAGTTCTGAATATTCTTTAATCTCAGCCTCCGTAAGTATGGCGCATATTAAAAGAATTGCAGAAGCACCCATTATTTTAGCTTCATATACCATATATCTGTCAACGGTAAAATCTTTACGGAGCACGGGGATTTTTACTTCTTTTGCAATATCTTTAAGATAATCGTTGCTTCCTTTAAAATAAAAGGGTTCTGTAAGACATGAGATTGCGTCTGCCCCGGCATTTTCGTAATCTTTTGCTATTTCCAGATACGGAAAATGCTCTGCTATCACGCCTTTTGACGGCGAAGCTTTTTTTACTTCACATATAAAAGACAGTCTTTTTTTGGAAAGTGCTTTTTCAAAAGGGAAATCATTGTTTATTTCCATTGAAAAAGCTTTTTTTTCAAGCTCTTCCATGGTCGTAATTTCTTTTGACTTTGCTATTCTTTCCTTTGTCTTTCCTGCTATTTCGTCGAGAATCATTCTATGCCTCCCCGTTGCTTAATTTGACAAACTGTTCAAGTTTTCTCATTGCCGCACCGTTATCTATTAATTCTTCCGCCAGTCTTATACCGGATCCGATTGACTCTGCTTTTCCTGCAACATACAAAGCAGCTCCTGCATTAATGACAACAGCGGTTCTTCTTCCACTTTTTTCTCCATTAAGGACAGCTTTGGTTATTTCGGCATTCTCTTCTCCTGTTCCTCCGGTAAGTTCTTCTTTGGTACAACGTGTAAGCGAAAACTGTTCCGGCGTAATTTCATAACTTTTAAATTCTCCATCCATAACTTCACATACCTTTGTAGGTGCGGATGCTGAAATCTCGTCCATGCCGTCTTCACCGTACACAACCATAGCTCTTTTTACACCAAGATTGTAAAGGACATGTGCAAGGCTTTCTACAAACTTTTCGGAAAAAACACCCATAAGCTGCATTGACGCATTGGCAGGATTCGTCAGCGGTCCGAGGATATTAAACACCGTTCTGAACCCAAGTTTTTTTCTGATTGGTGCAACATATTTCATTGCCGAATGATACTTCTGTGCATGTAAGAAACAGATATCCGCTTCATCAAGGCATTTCTTACTAACTTTTTCGTCTGCAAGAATATTGACACCAAGTGCCTCAAGGCAATCCGCAGCACCGGATTTGCTTGATGCTGCCCTGTTGCCGTGTTTGGTTACCGGTACTCCTGCCGCAGCAATTATAAAAGATGCTGTTGTAGAAATATTGAAAGAGTTGGAGCCGTCTCCGCCTGTGCCTACAATTTCAAAGGTTTCTTTGTCTGTTAAAAGGTGTGTTCCTGCTGCTCTCATTCCCTTGGCCGATGCGGTTATCTCTTCAACAGTCTCCCCTTTCATTGTAAGTGCCGTAAGGTATGAGCTTATTAATACGGGATCTGTTTCCCCCGACATAATTTCATCCATTACTTTTTTTGCCATATCTTCTGTAAGATTTTCTTTATTTATAAGTTTGATTATTGCTTCATTTATCATAATTCTTATCTCCTGCTGTTAATAAAATTTTCCATCATTCTTTTACCGTCTTTTGTAAGAATGGATTCCGGATGGAATTGCAAGCCGTATACCGGATACTCTTTATGCTCTACCGCCATTATCTCTCCGTCATCCGTTTCTGCCGTTATCTTAAGGCAGTCAGGCAGGGTTTCTTTAACGGCCGCTAAAGAATGATATCTTGCAACAGATATTTTATTATCAAGTCCTTTAAAAATCACCGAATCCGTATCTGCATTTATAACGGAAGTTTTACCGTGCATAAGTTTTTTTGCATAAGATACCGTTGCACCGAAGGCTTTGCATATTGCCTGATGTCCGAGACATACGCCAAGAATTGGTATTCTGCCTGCAAAATATTTAATAATATCTATACATATTCCCGCATTTTCAGGTCTTCCCGGCCCCGGCGATATAATTATTAAATCGGGATTTAATAATTCAATTTCTTTTACAGTCATTTCATCATTTCTTATAACCTTTATATCAGGTTCAATCTCGCCTGTAAGCTGGTATAAATTATAGGAAAAGCTGTCATAATTATCTACAAGTAATATCATTGTCAATTCCTCCCTCTGCTTCTTTTAAAGCATTCATTACAGCCTTAGCTTTATTAATGCATTCTTCAAATTCATTTTCGGGAACCGAATCGGCAACAATTCCTGCTCCCGACCTTACAAACACTTTTCCGTTTTTGGCAAATGCCAGTCTTATCGCAATACATGTATCAAGATTTCCTGTGAAATCTATGTAACCTATGGCACCGCCATAAATTCCTCTTTTATTATTTTCAAGCTCACATATAAGCTCGCAGGCCTTAAGTTTCGGTGCCCCGGAAAGCGTTCCCGCAGGCAGTATTGAATCCACTGCATTTAAAGCATCCATATCGTCTCTTATGATACCTCTTACCGTTGAACCGATGTGCATTACATGGGAGTATCTTTGTATCTCCATATATCTTTCAACTTCAACAGAACCGATTCTGCTTATTCTGCCTATATCGTTTCTTCCCAGATCAACAAGCATATTGTGTTCGGCAAGTTCTTTTTCGTCCTGCAGAAGTTCTTTTTCAAGTCTTAAATCTTCTTCTGCATCCGCCCCTCTTTTTCTTGTTCCTGCAAGAGGAAAAGTATGAAGCTCTCCGTTTTCAAGTTTTACAAGGGTCTCCGGTGACGCACCTGCGATTTCCACATCATCACTTGAAAAATAAAACATATAAGGCGATGGGTTGGTGGTTCTTAGTACCCTGTAAGTGTCAAAAAGACTTCCTTCAATATCTGCCTCAACCCTGTTTGAAAGGACAATCTGGAATATGTCACCTTCAAAAATATGTTTTTTGCCCTTCTTGACCATTTCACAATACTGTTCTTTGTCAAAAAGATACCTGAAATCACTTTTAAGCTGCAATGGTCTGTTTTCTTCCATTTCACCCTCAAGCAGCAGTTTCTTCATATTTTCAAGTTCCATTACCCCTTTATTATAAGAGGTGTCAAAATTCTCTGTTCTGACATTCACAATCAGTATTATTTTCTGTCTGTAATTATCAAAACATATTATTTTGTCAAAAAGCATAAGGTCAACGTCCTTAAAGGATTCCTCGTCCTTAGCGCTTAACTTTAACGAAGGCTCACTGTATTTTATATAATCGTAAGAAAAATATCCTACCAGTCCTCCTGCAAAAGGTGGAAGTCCTTCAAGTACAGGTGTTTTATTGTCTTTGATGATTTTTCTTATATATTCCATCGGATGGGTCACTTTTTCGGTAATCTCAAATCCGCTTTTTATTTTTAAAACTCCATCCTGACAGGTAAGTTCAAGTGTAGGGTCGAATCCTAAAAAAGTATATCTTCCCCACTTCTTATCTGCCTCAGCGCTTTCTAACATAAAACAGTGATGGCTTACTTTCTTAAGTCTTTTCACTGCCATAACAGGTGTTACCATATCGGAATTAAGTTCCATGGTTACAGGAATTCTCTTATAATCGCCTGTTGCAATAATTTTCTTAGCTTCCTCCGGTGTCGGATACATATTTTCCTCTCTTTCCTGTCAGGAAGCAATAAAAAAGCCCCTGACAATATCATTAATATTGTCAAGGGCGAATATTCAATCCGCGGTGCCACCTTGATTCACATAAAATGTGCTCTCTTCGAGATACCAACATATCCCAGGCAACTAACGTATGCCCTACGTCATAGAATACTAAGCCCTTAGCTGTTCACTATGCCCTCAGTGGTCCATTTGATAATCTGCGTTCAACCCGGCTCTCACCATCCCAGGCTCTCTGTGTGTGCAACAATTAACGTTATCTCCACTTCAACGGTTTAAAGTGTTCAATTTATTTCTTATAAATTACCATAGGGCACCTGTATTGTCAATGATATTTTTTAAGATTATTATCAATTTCCACTGCCCTGTGTCTCCACAGATGGCCGCTGCATACAAGCATATGCCCCTGTTTTGCAATGTCTTCCCTATGTACTGCACTGTTTACTATGTCAGGAATCTCCTGTATATTATCAAGACTGAATCTTAGATATTCTACACCATCTTTTGCTATCTCATCTATATAGAGGGAACTGTCAGATACCACAACTGAGCCCTGTGCCATGCCATTAAAAAATCTGTCATGGACACCGCCTTTAAACCAAGGCATAATATTTACCGATACTTTGCTTCTTTTCATATATCTGAGGCATTCCAAAGAATCCCTTTGTCCTAGCAGAACCAGATTTTCAGGTTTCTTACATCCGGCTTTTTCCCAGTCCTTACCGATAATATGTACCTTAATTCCATTTTCCGCAAGATTACATACAATCTTTCGCCTGAAATATGACCTTATATACAAGTCAATTACCATCATCTTATTGGTAACCATAAGCATATCCTCTCTTGTAATATCAGGTATATCAGCTCTTACATGCTCCTCAATTACTTCATCTATTCCCTTGCCTGTATTGGTCTTTAAATCCTCAATCATTGAATAACAAAATTCCCTGTTGTCCTTATCCAGCATATTTATTCTGGCTTCAAGCGGTTTGATATTCACATAATTTCCCGCAAAAAATACATCAATATCTCTTTTTTGCCCACCTTCGCCAAGGGAAGTTCCCGCAAGAGGTAAAAAATCAACCTTCTTACCGGGATAATATCTTCTTATAAAATCCACATGCTGCCTGTCAATACAATACAGCATACAATCATTAATCATTTCCAGCTGGTCCCTGTAATAAAGGGGATGGTCAACCATGATGCAGACTTTTTTAATACCATAATAATCCCAGACAGAAGTCTCTTTACCATCTGTTCCCTCAGCCATAAACTGGCTTTCCCCGCTTAGTCCGATAAAATTAAAAGTTATAAGTACAGCCTTTTCTCTTATGTTTTCAATAAAGTGCCTGCTCTCAAGAGGTTTTTTCATATCCCATGCAATTACGTTTTTATTTAATTCCGTATAAAATGTCTCCGCCAGCCTCTCCGAAAAAAAAGACAGTGTTTCCACCGGACCTTTTATAATTATAACGTCAGTATAATCCATAATATGCCCTCCGTTTACATTTACAAAAAAAGTACCGGGAAATCCCATTTCCGGTACTCTTCGCAATGCGGATAACAGGAGTTGAACCTGCACGGGTGTTCCCACTAGAACCTAAATCTAGCGCGTCTGCCAATTCCGCCATATCCGCCCGCAGCATTTATTGACTGCTCCTATGATTATATCCTTTTTTATTATTTTATTCAACTGTTTTATCAGCAGCTTCATATATTGCCTGTGCAAGACTTGAAAGTGCCGCTTTATCGCTTTCCTTAACTGTGGACTTAATCGTTACAACAGGTTCAACCACTGTAATATTTTTGAAAGTATCAACAATGTTTCTCATTACTCTTGCCGCACATGGTGCCCAGGAACCGTTCTCAACCATTCCCACAGTTCTGTTCTGATAAGCCCTTGACTGCAGGTGTAAAAGGAAATCCTGCATGCAAGGGAACACCCCTCCGTCATAACTTGCGGCACAAAGAATCATTCTGTCATATCTGAAAGCATCTTCAATTACCTCTGCCATATCTTCTCTTGATAAATCACTTACTACAACCTTATCTTCACCTGCTTTTTTAAGCATATCAGCAAGTTCATATGCAGCCTTAGCCGTATTACCATGAATGGACGCATAAGCTATCAATACGCCTTTATTTTCAGGTTCATATTTACTCCATGTATCATAAAGTCCTATGTAATATCCAAGATTATCTTTAAGTACAGGTCCGTGAAGCGGGCATATCATATTGATATCAAGTCCTGCTGCTTTTTTTAAGAGCTGCTGTACAGGTCCGCCGTATTTACCTACTATGTTAAAATAATATCTTCTTGCTTCACAAGCCCAGTCTTTATCCTTGGTAAGCTCTATCGCTCCGAATTTGCCGAAACCATCTGCTGAAAATAGAATTTTCTCGGTTGCTTCGTATGTGACCATTACCTCAGGCCAGTGAACCATCGGTGCCATGTAAAAGACTAATTTATGTGTTCCCAGTGAAAGTTCTTCTCCTTCTTTTACTACAATGCTTCTTTCTGAAAAATCCATGTCAAAAAACTGGGGAAGCATCTGAAATGTCTTGGCATTGCCTACAAGCTTCATATCCGGATATCTGACTGCAAGTCTTTCAATATTGGACGAATGATCAGGTTCCAGATGTGATATCACAAGGTAGTCCGGTTGTCTGTCTTCAAGAACTTCTGTAAGATTACTAAACCACTCATCTGTCTTTCTTTCATCAACAGTATCCATAACTGCAATTTTATCATCTAAAATTACGTAAGAATTATATGAAACACCATCAGGTACCGGATACTGGCTCTCAAACAAATCTATGTCAGTATCATCAACGCCTATATATTTAACACTATCCGAAACTATCATTTTATCTACCTCGTTTCTAAAAATATTTTACTATAGTAACATCATATGGATTTTTCCACATAAGTTATAAATGCCTCTTTAACACTTGTATATTTGTTTCTTGATAAAAATGCTGCGTATTTATCGCCGCATAGATACACTGTGTTTTTGTCAATCCTTGATACATACTTAAGATTGATTATGAAACTCCGATGGCACATTACAAATATAAGCGGATTAAGGCCTGTCAAAAAATCATTGATTGTTCCCATAACCCTTATTACTTCACCATTCTTCATATATAATTTCAATCTTCTTGAATCTTTCTCAACCATGACGATATTATATGTATTGACTTTGCGGTACATACAATTACCCTCATCAATTACAACATTAATTCTTCTCTTACACAGAATATTAAATGCATCACATATACATCTTACAATACGTTCCTGATTCAATGGTTTAGATATATATCTGAATACACAAAAGCTCATCGCATCATCCAGAAATTCAGTATGTGACGTTACATATGCTATAAGCACATCGGAATCATCCTGCTTTAATGCTCTGCCGACACTAATCCCATCAGCCCCCGGCATCTCTATATCCAGAAAAACAAGATCCTTTTCGCCTTCATCTTCTAACAAATCTTTTCCGTTGTCATATTCGTCACATTCCAGCAATCCCTGATAACCGCTTTTTCTCATACTTTTGAAAGCCAGTCTGATATTATCATGTAATCTCTGTCTTATGTATTCGTCATCATCACATATTATTACTCTCATATTATTTCTCCACATACAATATTACAACTGCATGAAAGACCTTATCTTCAGGACTATAATAAGCTGAAAATTCTCCGCCGTTTTTCTTAATCGTACTCTTAATGCTCTTAAGCCCAAGACCATGCATTGTTTTATCCGGTTTGTCTGAAATAAAGTCCCCATATTTATTCTGGACAGGTTTCTTTATGCTTCTGTTCAATATATTTATATTAACATAACTGTCATTTTTTTTCTGAATAGATATATTTATAAAAGGAGACTCGCCTCCACAATTCTCTATTGCGTTATCAAGCAGGTTATATAGTATCGTAGTAATGGTCATTTCATCAATGCCTTCAATACACTTATCCCTTATATCGCAGTTCATTCTTATATTCTTTTCTTTGGCCTTTAATGTATATCTGTAAAGAATCGCACCCAGAAAAGTATTGTTGGAAATATCCTCTACGGACTTCACATCCGAATCTTCCAACAGGTTATCCAGATATTTATTAACCTTGTCCACTTCACCGTATTCATTCATAAGCTTAAGCGTCTGAAAATGCTTTTTCATATCATGGATGAGAATTCTCATCTTCTCGTCCTTTTCCGAAGCAGTTTTTAAAAGCACTTCATCGCCTTCACGTTTCTGAATTGCAAGCTGTGCCATTCTGAGCTCTTCATTCCTCTTATTTGCCAATGAGAGCAATGACATGGTAAGAATCAACACTATCGAAGAAATCAACAGTGCAATAAAGACCAGCAAGCCTCCATTATCAATATCAGGAATTATCATCAAAACCTTGGTAAGAGCCGCATATAATACCAATATACATAACACAATTCCGGTCGCAAGAAATCCTTCTATTTCGACTTTTTCAGACTGTTTCCTCTTTTTCTGGAAATATACAATTACCATTGCAACCAAAAAGAGAACAGCTCTTGCCAGAAGCAATAAAAATCTCAGATTACTGCTATACACTTCATTCAAAAAGCCTATATGAAAGTGATTAGCTATATTAGCAATTTCCAGTTCACATAAAAAATTAACGGCAACAAGTACTGTAGCGTTAAAAAAAGAGTCTGCCGGATCCCCGGAATATGCAAACCCGAATACCAGTACCCCTGCCATAACATCCGCAAATGCGTTAAGCATGGAATTATCCGAATGGGTAAGCGTGGCACACCCATATAAAATAATATATATCAATATACGAATCGGAAGCTTAAACCTTGGTATATACATACACCTTGCAAATATAACCGTTACCAAAGCCTCCAGGAAATATGACATTATAATTACGTCCATCATTACTTTGTCCTTAATCGTTAATTATCCCAAAAATTACTAAATAATTATACATTTTTTTAGTAAATCAGTCAATAATATGTGAGCCTCCTATACACGGCCATTGTAACGATGCAGTAAGCAGCATTCCCAACGTAAGAAACCTTGAAAAATACCCTATATGCATGATAAAAAGTACAAATACCACAATTAAAATAATCGTGGACAAAATAATTGCTGTTAATTTAAAATGTATAATTCTGCCGGAGTCTATCTTCTTATCAGGGGATACAATTGGACTCAACACATCAATGGATACAGCGCTTATAACTGCTGTAACATAATAAAATATATCGCATGATACAAAAACGCCGATTGAGAATATTGCAAGATATGACAATGTAGAAACTACAAGACACAATTTAATACTTTTTAAGTGAAATCCTCCGCAGAAACTGCGGAGGACTACATAGGGAACTGCCATAAGTAAAGCCTCTGCCACCATCCTGAACACCATTCCCACAACGAGTGCGATTACAAACGGTGCAAGCAGAAAGACAAGGCTGCTACAGGCATAATCGTACAAATCTCTGTCTTCTGCCTGTATCACATTACTTCTTATAAGCCAATCAGTGATTTTCCCTTTTTTCACGTTCTACAACTCTTTCGTACAAATTATCAGGTGTCTTTTCCTGATATGTAATAGGTGATGAAACAGTCACCACCTCGTTCCTGAGGACAACGTCAAGAAGTTTCTTAACTACATTTGCTGTTTTAGTTTTCATATAAACTACCACCCTTTCTAACTTTTGTAATACACATTGTAATTTATTTTTCTTCTAATGAAAAGGAAAAATTCGCTACAGATTGTGCAAAAATTGTATTTTTGTGGATTATATCTTTTTGTCTCCAATCCATTTAAGATATGCATCTTCAACATTTTCTTCATCATCAAGGGTACAAAGGAACTTTCCGTGGTTCATAATAATAATTTCATTGGCTATCATTTCTATATCTGAAATAATATGTGTGGATATTAGGACAATTCTGTCTTTTGCAATACTATGGATATAATTTCTTATATTAACTCTTTCCTGCGGATCAACCCCTGCTGTCGGTTCGTCAAGAACTAACAGACTTGGATTGTTAAGAAGTGATTGTGCCAGTAAAACTCTCTGTTTCATTCCTCCTGACATCTTTTCCAATGTTTTATTGCGGAATTCATACATATTTACTTCATTAAGAAGTTCTTCCGTTCTGGTTTTTGCCTCTTTTTTATCAAGTCCTTTTAATCCGGCAAGATACATCATAAAAGCATAGGCCGTAAATTCACCATAATAACCCTGCTGCTGTGGCATATACCCCAGTTCATTTCTGTATTTCTTTCCCAGTCTGAGAATTTCATTTCCATTCCAGAGAATACTTCCGGAATCTCTCTTTATGTTATCTGTAATTGCATTAATTAACGTGCTTTTACCGGCACCGTTAGGTCCTAACAAACCATATATTCCATTATGAAAAGTATAATTTATATTGTTTAACGCCTTAACGTCCTTGAACTGTTTATTTAAGTTGATAATTTCTAATTCATTTTTCATCATTTACACCATTTCCTATAAGCAATATGATACACCGAAGCTGTTGCAGCCGTTAAAAATACCATAGCATATATTATTGCATTTACACTGCCATGTCTGACAATATACGGAGAGACCGACATTACATCAATTATTGATAATTTTTCCATAAAATTAATCCCGATAAGGTACAATAATGATGGTATACAAAGAATAAAGGCAAACATAAACGAAATTGTCTGGCTTGTAATAACTGACAGCGAAGCAGCTACCATTGCAATCATCACAGTTATTGCTATTCTCATAAGGCACACGAATATGTAAAACATACCAATACTGCAATTCCATTTTACAAACCAGAACGTCTCAAGACTCTGTACAGGAGCTTTCATAACAATCGCTCCATATCCGTGTATAGCAGAACTTACTTCAAGTATTATTTCAAAAATTCCTACGGCTGACGCCGTCAGAACGGCATATCTCATCTTTTTGTTAAAAAGCTTCTCTCTACCGTTAATGCACTGCCTCAGGAGTCCATTCATGCCTTTTTTGCGCTCATAGTAAAAGATACCGCTGCATAACAATACAACAGTCACAAACGTAACAAGGTTTACCATGGTATTATCATTTTTAAACAGTCTGCCATATTTGTATTTATTGACATACCATCCATTTTTTGTATTTTCCTTAAGATAATCTGTCTGACTTTCTATTTCCTGCAAAAACATTTTATCTTCCATATATGTCTGCATAACAAGCTGCATATTTATATATTCCGAATCACTGACAAGGCCTTTACTATGGGCTTCTTCAACTCTTTGATACTGTGCATCCACTTCGTCAAGTGTATTCCTTAAATCATCGATTTCTTTTGCCGAATCATATCCCGGAACACCTTCATACTTGTCCATAAATGCAAAATACATATCCTTTGCCCTGTTTTTTTCATTGACTCCAAAATATGTGCTTCTTATAACAACAAAAGCAAGCACAGCCAGTATGATTAATCCTTTTTCTATCCACATTATTTTATATGTTTCAGGAATTTTTAACTGGACCGAATTTCTTATATTACCTATTGTCTTACCAAGGATATTTATTTTTAAACCTTTAACGTAAGTTCTTTTGCAATGGCTTACCAGTATGCCCGTTAATGAGGCTATAACAATGTTAATGCCCACAAATCCTGCCATCATTACATTTTTACCGACAGCCTTATTAAACACATTAATATTTTTGTACCTGGTAAAAAATGTATTGCTCGATGCGAGACAGTACAAATTACAATATTTCAAAATATTACATGCCGTATTATCATTAGTGAGTCTCGTCATTCCATACTGGATTCCACCTATAATGGCAGCAATTCCCAGAGGAATAATTTCATTATTAAAAATAGTAAACAGCATATACAATATTGCAGATATTGCAAATAGAATAAATACTCTATATACATAATATTTCAGCAAAAAGATTCCTATCGTATCTGTTGCCGTCCAGTTTTTAAATATTTCTATTGATTGTATAGGATATGTAAGGCTTGTAAACACATTACCTTTTAATATTATTCCGCTGCATATAAGATTAGCCCCATAAAACGCCATGACAATTAAAGCATCCCATAAGAGAATAGCTGTCAGGCGTCTGGCTGCCATCACGCCCCGCCCATTTTTTGTCGCATATAAGAGTCCTTTTATACCCTTTTCCTTTTCGGGTTTGTATACAAATACCACCAAAATTCCTGCAATAAGTACAAATCCAAAAAGTTCCTTATATTGGAAATGAGCGGTCATAAAATTGTCATCAAAGGAAGCAATCTTTACATCCTGCAGTTTCTTATAGTCTTTCAAAGTCTTTTCAATATTCGCCTTTGAAAACGAATCCGCTTTATAAAATATGCTTACTTTGGACATACTTTCTGCTTTTTTTACCACTTCTCCAACATAATCCGAATAATTCAGGGTATAATTTTCATCATGTACAGTTTTGACGTAATTCCTATTGATATATGCAAAAAACAGCAACTGTAAAATACATAAAAAGGCTATTCCTGCAAATATTTTTTTATAAATAATTACCTTCTTAAATTCCATATCAATTCTCTGTCTCGTAAACTTCTATCGGTACAAACGTGTCATCAGAAGCTATCTTAAAATATCCTAGTCCTTTTATTCCTTTAATTCCCGGTTCTCCCTTCTTGTAAATATATACAAAAACAGTATCTCCGTCTATTCCATATATACTGCTGATATTATCTTTATCCAGATTTCTTTCATACACCTTTTTGCCCGTAAAATCATATACCTGCATGTTACTTTTATCATATATCGTTACATATTTATCGGATACAAGCATACTCTGTTCTTCGTAAATCTTACCTATAAACTCTTCAGATGTTTTCTTCTCAAAATCATACACCTGTACACCGCCATCCAGACTGTAATATAGCCTGTTAATGCCTATCCCATAGTAGGAAACCGCATTTTCCACTACTTTTTCAACCTTACCGGTATCAATGTCATACGAAAAAATGCTGGCATTTATATCAATATTATCTGCCGAGAAATTACCTGCCTGAAAGAAAATATGATTTCCATAGGCTTTTATTCTGTACAGATTCTGTCTGTCTCCTGTCATCTCATACACAGTCTCTGCTTCCTTACTTCCCAGTTTCATTCTCTGAAGTTTCATTGTACTTTGGAATGGAATCACATAATACACATATCCTCTGTGTATGCATATCTCAGGATATCCCGGAGTTTCATCATCATTTACCTCCAGCCTGTATAATGTCATATACTTTTCAAAAGATGTTCCATCATCTTTCAATCTGTATAAGTTAATGTCACATCCGGTATTTTCAACTTTTTCTACACCGGTCTCATATACATATCCATCATTATAATAAACAGATGAAGATAATGTTATACCGTTTCTGTAAATATACGATACACATTCCTCAGTATTGTGTGTACAATCGGGATTACTGCAAAGCGGTACACAATTTTCAAGCTTACTATCCAAAAATTTAATGTTACCTAGTATCGGAACATAGTAACCGTCATGTGATTCACTCATATCTCCCCATTCATATCCAACCGGTGAATCAGTCTTTTCGTTATAGCTAAAGTCATAGTCTCCCACAACATAATTTACATTATTGTCAACATTATTATCTATATCATTCTTCGTATTATTGTCATTGTTGTTTTTCCCACTACATCCACATAGCAATAACCCTACAGCAGCCAATGCTGCCAATGTTCTTTTTTTCATAAAAAATTACCTCCATTTTAAATTTATTTTTTTATTTGACCGGTTGCTTGTATTCTAACATAATCATTAATACACAAAAACCCCCTTTGCATAAACGGTACGATTTCGTGCATAAATGGTATTACTATTAGTGAATTGTAAATGATATATCATAGGATTCTCTACCTTTTCGCCTGATTTTCGCTGTTTGGGTAGAGATTTTCGATTTTTGCATAAGAAATTTACTACAAAGTAAAATAAAAAAGGACTGCATCGTAATGCAATCCTCTAACTTAGTGAGCCATCGGGGACTCGAACCCCGGACAACTTGATTAAAAGTCAAGTGCTCTACCACCTGAGCTAATGGCCCATATTAAATTATTGTTGACCTTAACTGGGCTAGTTGGATTCGAACCAACGTATGCAGCAGTCAAAGTGCTGTGCCTTACCGCTTGGCGATAGCCCAATGGATTAAAAAGGGTGGATAAAGGGATTCGAACCCTTGACCTCCAGAGCCACAATCTGGCGCGCTAACCAACTGCGCTATACCCACCATAATGTAAACGCCCATTGTATCAGCGTACTCGCAAAGCGAATGTGCCCGAAGGGATTCGAACCCCCGACCCACGGCTTAGAAGGCCGTTGCTCTATCCAGCTGAGCTACGGACACACATCATATTCACATAAAAGCGAATATTAAGCGGGTGATGGGAATCGAACCCACGTATCTAGCTTGGAAGGCTAGTGTTCTACCATTGAACTACACCCGCAAAGTCGGGGTGACAGGATTCGAACCTGCGACCTCTTGATCCCAAATCAAGCGCTCTAGCCAAGCTGAGCCACACCCCGGTATTCTGTTGTGTTTGTCGTCTCTGTCAGACGCAAGTGTTATTATAGGGTATAACCCCCATAATGTCAACACTTTTTTCAAAAAAAATTTAAAAATTTTTAAAGAGCCTGAAAACCCGCTTAAATGCTGGCTTTCACAAGGACACTTTCGAAAAACAACCGATTGAGAGACACACAGCCCGCTGACAATAAATCAGCGGGCTGTGTGCTTTGTTATTGGTTTCACTTAAAGTAACACAAAGCTACGGTAGAGGTATTATTGCTGATTATGAAAAATCAACTTTACTGCTCCCAAGCCAGTCCAACACGGTCAGACGATGTTTTAGCCGTGCCATATCTAACGATTTTTGCAGTATAATATCCTGCACCATATTGAGCAATTTTCGAGGCCGGAATAATAATCACTTCATTGTTCCGGACTCCAGTGCTGGACGCCACTAAAGTATTTCCCTTGTAAATATAGAGATCATAATCTGTTAATTTGTTGGTGTTGTTAACTATCTCACCTTCCCATGCAATACTAATTCGAAATGCTTTGCTGGTATAATCCGCATAGATTGAATGCGTTTGTGAAGATGCACTACTTGGGGTAAAATCGAAATGCCATCTGCGTCCATTTTGAGCCACTCTGTATGTAAAATTAGCATCTACAACGCCGGCACCTTCCTTATTTGAAATGTTATTTGTGAAACCAGTTCTTGCATTAAAGTAACAACTTGCCATGACCGCAGCTTTGAGTATTTGTGGTTTATCACTCATTCCAGAATTACGATCTATCATTTGTGCAACAATGCCCGTGATAAGTGGTGTTGCCATGCTTGTTCCACTCCAACCGGTGTAACCGTATAAATTCAGATTTTCACCTGGGGCACAAACATCAGGCTTATTAATCACTCCAGAAGCTTCTGCATAATCCGAAAAAGATGAGAAGGTATATGTGGACGAGGACGCAGTAGTATATCCACGGTGATTTACTGAGCCAACAGTAATAACATTATTTGCAACTCCATACCCACTAACATAAGTGTTGTTATTACCAGCGGCAACGACGACGGTCACTTTGTTCTGTCTTACTAATCGATCCAGTCTGCGAGAGGCATCGTTATACTGTCCATAGCTGTTAAAGCCGAGTGACATATTGATGACTTGAACCTTATTTACCGTCATAAGCCGTTCCAATGCGTCCAAATCAGCAACAGTAGTGTTCGAAGCTGACTTAATCAAGTAGATATTTGCTCCCGGAACTAATGTGTGAATTTCTCCGGCAACAAATGTCGCATGATCATCTGTGCCTGTTGTTGGACCTCCAACATTTGTGAGTTTAGAGCCAATCAGATTTCGATTTGCCCAACCATGTTCCACAACACCAATTTTGACACCTGTACCATCATAACCATTGTTTCTACTGGTGTTAGAACGAATACAAGAATCTGCAGAAGAAAGACTATATCCGCATGAATATGTTTCGTAAATATCGACAATATCAATTCTTTCAACCGAATTGTCTTTTGAAATATTTTCAATTTCTTCTGCTGTTAAGTAGGCGAGATTAATGTCAGGCAAAGAAAGGGAGACACTTTCAGCTTGGATATTATATTTTTGCAAAAATGACTGGTTAATATCCGCCACCTCATCGCATATTTTATCAATTCTAATCTGACGATACTCTTCATACTTAACTTCTATTTGTGCCTTGTCAAGAGTGGCGTCTATATTAAAATCGGAATTTTGCTTTACTGCGAAAGGTGTGATCACATTTGCATCAACAGAATAATTTTCTGCAGCAAATACACTTGCATCCAATTCGACATAAGCAATTTCCTGCTCCGAAATATTGGATATATCCATAGCTTGTTTCTCAACAGATACATAATCGACAGTATCCTTTAGCTGTATCTGAACAGGTATTTTCGCAGAAGAATCAGAACTTTTCTGTTCCATAACACTCATCAACTGGCTGGAGATTGTGTCAGCATTGCTGATGGGCAATGCTTGTACAGGTGCACCCAATGTGAATGGAACAATAGCAATAGAGAGAGCGAGAATAGTGCTAATAAATCGAATTCGATTCATGCCTTACACTCCTTTTCATTGTTTTTTCATGTTGTTTGGCAACAAATCGTAGACAGCCGAGAAATCAACAAGCTGTGCACCGTCTTCTATGGTGTACAAAACATTCTTATCTTTATCAAAAAGATATAAAGCAAATGCTGAAGGCTGATAGCGTGTACCGGACACAATCGTATATCCTTGATATGTCTGATAAGTCATAATTGAATCGCCGCTTGCATTTTCCGGAATGATTTCATACAATTCGAATTTTGTACTAATCGTACCCAGCAATTTCACATTTTGTTCGGACAGAGATACAGAAGTCTGATCTCCTTTCTCTTTCCATAGTGAACAAAATGCTGAGATGACAAGACTATTGGATGTCGCCGGAGTATCTAATGCTTGCTCAGAACGCACATCATTTGCAATTGCTGATTTATTATCTGCCACTTCTTTTTTGTCTGCCTTCTCTTTGGGGGAATCCGGTTGTATGGTTGGCTGTTCTTCAGCCGATTTCACAGGATCAACAGGTGAAGAAATAATATCGTCCGGCGACGAAATCCCCACGCCTTTTGCCACATCCACATCCGAAGTGTTTGCAGAATGATTAGAACAACCGGAGAAAACAAAACAGCAACTCAATGCAAAAACCCCAACCAAAATCAAGAATCGTTTCATATAAATACCTCCTTTATTGAGTGCTCAAAAAAACAAAAGCTCATAAACCGATTGTCGTTCGGCTTATGCGCTCTATCTATTAAAAATCAAATGAAACCTTACGCTATTTAATGGAGGATCATATGATGTAAACCGCCCTTCACCGAAACATGAATAATTATAAACAAACACCATTGGACTCACCTCCTAAAAAAGAATTTCTTCTTAACTGTTGTATACCACATATGTCGGCAAGCTGCAATAGCTACTTTGCATAAATTTAAGATATTTTGTGCAATTTTTCATACGCCTGTTAAGTTGCTAAGTATAGTATCCAGAGTTTTCGTACTCATTATAACCATACACTACTACAGCGTGTTGCCCTGCATTTGGCAAATCTCCAAAAAGAATACAAGGCCTTTTGTTGTTTTTGATTTTACCTGTAATTCCCCAGCAGCCAACAGCCCAACTTGCATTTTGAGGAAGGGATCTGTTTTTACAGAAAGTATTCATTACTCTTGCAAAAAAGTTCACCCGGATTTCCGGACTGACGCCGGAAGTCCTGCACACCTTCATTGACAAAATCGTTGTCCACGAGCGTGCAGAACGCTACAATCAAAAGTCCGAGCAGCAGATTGATATCTACTTCACGCACATCAGAAACTTGAATGATTTTTAGCCGTAAAACCACCGCAGGACAGGCGGCGCATAAGCACTTCCTGTCCTGCAATGTCCTTCTTTTACAGATACTTTAACTGAAACTCCGGATTCCCTTTCTCGTCAATCTCTGCGACAATATAACTTGGCTCATGTCCCGGCTGTCTCGGATACGTGAGACTGCCTGGATTAAGCATGGTAATTCTGCCCATTTTACGGATTTCGGGAATATGGGTATGTCCGTACATAACAATATCACAATCGTTAAATTCAGCATGTTCCCTTAAATCTTCATTCTTGCCGTCAGGATACACATTATAATAATGTCCGTGGGTAATAAAGGCCCTGTGACAGCCTACCAGAACGATACTCTCGGAAGGCAGGGCAGATCCCCAGTCATTGTTGCCTCTGACCGCAAAGCATGGCAGTCCCGTCACATGCTCAATATAATCTTCTTTGCCGCAGATATCTCCCAGATGTATTATTTTACAAACCGGCTTTTCCTTTTCAATGGCTCTTAATAAATTACCATCTTTGCCATGGGTATCACTTACGATAAGTATTTTCATATCAGTGATTTTTCCTTTAATATCTTTTTCATCGCCATCAATGCTTTTCCTCTGTGGCTGATAGAATTTTTAAGTTCAGGTGACATTTCTCCCGTGGTCATACCATACTCCGGCACATATACAATAGGATCGTATCCGAAACCATTTTCTCCTTTTGGTTCGTCCGCTATTATTCCTTCGATTGTACCTCTGGTTGTAATCACTTCACCATCAGGCAATGCTGCTGCTATTGCACACACAAATCTTGCACTTCTCTTATCGCCCTCAAGACCCTTAAGATTATCAATAATAGCCCTGTTTTTTACCTCGTAAGAAGTATCTTTTCCCATGAATCTGGCAGAGTATATTCCCGGCTGTTTGTCCATGGCATCCACTTCAAGTCCGGAATCGTCGGCGAGAACCATCTGTCCCGTCATTTCCATAATCGTCTTTGCTTTAATGATTGCATTCTCTTCAAAAGTCTTTCCGTTCTCAACAATATCAACATCAATTCCTGCTTCTTTCAGCGAAACAATATCTTCGTTAATATCTCCTAATATTTCTTTGATTTCTTTAATTTTTCCTTGATTAGTTGTTGCAAATATCATCTTAATCACTCCATATCGTCTGTATAAAATTTTAAACAAATATTACAATTCTGCGTCTCTTCAACTCTTTCCCAGCTTCGTCCATTCGCACTTATGTAACCCTCTCCATCGTCAATCACAACATCCGTTGTTACATCCGTCTTACATTCCACCGCCACAGGATGAACGGAATTTGGAGTCTTAATGTATACAACTACTGCATATTTGTTATTTTTTTGCATAATTAAATCACCATTTAATTTAATAGTGTAATATCCTGCATTTTTTAAAAGGCCTTTTGCTGCAAGCCTTTTGGTATTGAAAGATTCCGTTCCTTGAAAATTCTCAATAAAATACACTTCATATTCGGTATCTTCGCCTATTGCATAAAAACCAACGCTCTTTAAAATTTCATCTTTATCTGTAGTATATACATTTGCAAAATATGCACTATCCTGATTATATCCTATTTTGCCTGTCCACCCAAGTTCGTCGCTCTGGTATATATTATCATAATTATTTCTGTCTTCAACCACCGTATAGACAATATTTCTTATTCCAATGTTGCTGTCAAAATATGATACGTAAAAATATCCGTTCTCGCCGAATTTGTCGCCCCAGCTGTTCACACAGATAAAAGCTCCATCCTGTTCCGGTTTGGTGGCAAAATTCTCCGCAGGGTACGAATCATCCCAGCCCACTATAACAATATCATGGTTAGGTTTTTCCATTCCGATGTAGCAGTATGCGCTGCTCTCCGGATTATAATACTGTGATTTTTTACCTCCTGCATCGTTAACGGACATATATAGTGAACTTTGAACTCCTCCGTATAAGAACACAGCTTCCTTAATTGCATTGTAATCCTTACTTTCGATTATCTGCATTTCCTGGACATGTACTGCGGCTTTAAGATTATCCGGAGAATGTCCGTCTCCGTAAGGGTCTTCCACTTCAAGGACCGGTCCTTTCCATGCTGCAAGGTATGCCATGGACATTGTATATTCGCCACCATCCATCTGTCCCAGATTATAACCATTATGAAAACTCATATGATCTGCCGAAAATTCAAACCTGTGTTCCGGTAAAAGGGAAGATGACAATGCCGTAAGACTGGCAAATGCCCAGCATGTACCAAAATCTTCCTGATTGCGTACTGTGGTTACCTTCCCGTCTTTTCTGTAATCATAACAATACGGGTATATCTTTTCACCGCTTTTTTTATTGCTTATCTCAATACAGTTCTGTTCATAATTCCATTTGTAATCATAGTTAAATTTTTCACAAATAAACCTGAGCGGAACATATATATCATTGTCTACCATAGCAACTGAGACAGCCATCTTTTCATCCGTGCCGTTAACGCTTACGGTATCGCTGCCTGCCGTAAAAATAAGCCTGTTGGCACTCTTTTCAAGTACAAGCATGGTATTATAATATCTGTTGGATGCACAGGATATCGTATCTTTAAGGATATTGTAATTAACCATTATATTACGTTTATCATCCATATATATTTTTTCCTGTGTAACATTAACCGGACTTCCGTCTACAGACATTTTGATGCCTGTCATATTAACATAATTGGCAATTACGTAATTCCAGTCAGACGATTTCTCAATGACAGTCTGGCCTTTAACAATCTTTGCATGTCTTGACGTTATTACAAATCTGGCAACAAAAATCAAAGCAATGGCAAAGATAATATACAAGTAAAACTTTTTTCCAGGTCTCACGTTCAGTCTCCCATAGTTTTATTTCTTTTAGGTGGTTTTGGTCCCAAAAACTGATAATAAAATGTTTTTATCATTCCATTATATATTTTTCTGTTCTTATCCGCCTTACGTCCGATATATTTTTCCGCATCTTCGTATGACGTAATCATATATGCTGACCATGTATCAAGCAAAGCAAACTGTCTTCCCAGGTCCGAATATATAGCAGGAAGTGTGGCAGCCTCTTCAAGTCTTTCGCCATAAGGCGGATTGGTAATGATAAATCCGTATTTGCCATGATGTGACAGCTCACTCACAGGTCTTACCTGAAAATGAACCAGTTTCTCAACACCTGCCCTGACAGCATTCTCCTTGGCTGTTCTGACCACCTCAGGGTCAATATCATATCCCTGTATATCTGTATCTATATTGGTATTTATCTCGTCTTCAGCATCACTTACCGCATCATACCATAATTTTTTTTCAATAAAATTTGTCCATTTTTCTGCGGTAAACTCCCTGTTCATACCGGGTGCAATATTGGCTGCAATCATTGCGGCTTCAATAACAAAAGTTCCGCTTCCGCAAAACGGATCTACAAGTATTCTGTCTTTTCTCCAAGGTGTCATCAATATAAGAGCCGCTGCAAGAGTCTCTGATATAGGTGCTTTTCCGGCCTTAATCCTGTAACCTCTCTTATGAAGTGAATCTCCCGTTGTATCAAGACAGACTGTTACTTCATCTTTATTGATAAATACTCTTACAGGGTAATCTGCTCCGCTTTCATCAAACCATTCCTTGTCATATGTCTGTTTAAGTTTCTCCACCATAGCTTTTTTCACTATTGACTGTATATCTGAAGGGCTGTAAAGCGTACTGTTCACCGTACTTGCTTTTGTTACCCAGAACCTGCCGTCCTCCGGAATAAATTCATCCCATGGACACGCTTTTACATTTTCAAACAGCTCATCATATGTAAATGCCTTAAATCTTCCTACGCATATCAGAACTCTTTCTGCTGTTCTTAAAAAAATATTAGTACGGCATACCGCATCCGCATCTCCAAGGATTGTAACACGTCCATCTTCGACCTGTTCTATATCATATCCTAAATCATTAATCTCTCTCTTTAAAACTGCCTCAAGTCCAAAATGGCATGGCAGAATAATTGGGAATGTTCTCATCGTATATATCCTATCTTATTTTCTAAACTGTATTAACTATATTCTTTTTATCCTTATAATGTCAATGATTTATTCCGATTCAATATAATTTCCGTCATATGCATTAATGCCTCCAAGTAATGCCCTGGTTATATGTCCTCTGTCAAAAAGCTCTTTAGCCGCAAGTATTCCTGTCCCCCCGCCATTACAGTAAAGTACATAGATAAAATCCTTAGGCATTTTGTCATACATCGCTTCAAGCTTTTCTATTGGAATATTAACGGCATCCGTAATGTGCATCTCATTAAACTCTGTTTTATCTCTTACATCAATTATCATAGCATGTTTGTTTCCCACATACTTATCCATTTCTTTGGAATTAATCAGTTCAAATCTAAGCATATTCCTCTACCTCACCCATATATTATAGTGTATTCATGCGGTTTTTATTGTTACATGTAAGTATTAAAAAATTTTTTAAAAAAAATTCAAAAAAGGTATTGCATTTTTCGACAGAATAGTATATTATAACACTTGTAAGGAGCAACGGAAGCTTCTTACAACCCCTTATTAATTATTTATACTCCCCTCATGAAAATAGTGAGTGACCTTTTAGGTCACTCGCTATTTTCGTTATAGGACTTTTTTCTCTACAAATAATATATAAAAAAACGAATGGGCATTGCTTCCCATTCGTTTTAATTTTTATATTCTTATATTGTCATAATCCAACTCTGTCTTTTTCTTTTCTTCTTCAGCCTTTTTCATTTTTCTTAAACCTTTCCCTATAAATGCCATCATAACAAGGCTGAACAAAAAAGGAATATAATAAGTAGAAAGTCTGTAAAGTACCATACTTGATCCTGCTACTACTTTTCCGAATACAGCCGCAAAAAGCACCGAAAAAACTACTTCAAGAGAGCCTACGCCTCCTGATGTAGGAAGTACCCCCATCAAAAGCTGCATAAGCGACGTTACGGTAAGGCCCTGTGCAAAACTTACACCGCCTAAATCTCCTCCCAGTGCATAAATTGCAAGCGTCGGGATTACATACCAGCAGCTCATCTTTAAAGCATCAATCAACGTCAAAGAAATCCACGCTGCCGGCTTTTTGATAATCTTTACCGTTGCTTCCCTTAAAAGAACAATCTGTGTCTTGATTTTTTCATTGACTTCTTTAAAACGTGTTTTTCCAAGTGTCGCATCAAGTATTTTGCATACAAGTCTATGAAACCATTCTGCAGAACACAAAAGTATCATAAATACAATTATGGCAATACTTAGTCCCACACCCATATACATATATCTGAATGAACTCGAAAAATTTGTTACTACGAAATTATTGTTAAGAATAAGCATAATTACAGCATATACAACAATAACTGTCTTGTGAAAAATATATGGCATCATAGTTATGCTACAGGCTGTTCCGGTATCGACACCATTCTTATGGAGAAACAAAATCTGAGCAGGTTTAATACCTGCACCAAATGATGTAACGTTAAAAAAGATACTCATATATGCAATCGGTATAAACTTGGAAAATTTAATTTTAATACCCTGTCTGACTGTAATACCATAATATACAACCGCATCAATCAGATAATAACAATTTCCCAACAATACCATTCCGGCAAATATATACATATTCGTTTTAGACAAACTGTCCACAATGTCTTCATAGGAATCCCTGAACATCCTATACAAAATAAAAAACATCAGCAGTACAACTGCAATACAAAATATTACTTTTATGGTTTTTTTCTTATTATTCATACGATTTCCTTTTTTATATAATTGCAATATCAAATAAAAAAACCTGTCATGTCGACAGGTTATAAAACGCGCCAGAGAGGATTCGAACCCCCGACACCTTGGTCCGTAGCCAAGTGCTCTATCCAGCTGAGCTACCAGCGCATCCTGTAAATCAGTACATTACCAATTCACAATATTGTTTTTAAATTTCAAAAACACCACCTTAGTGATGTTTCCAAATGCCGGCGACCGGAGTCGAACCGGTACGGGAAGTTAATCCCACGGGATTTTAAGTCCCGGGCGTCTGCCAATTCCGCCACGCCGGCATAATAACTATTCAGTTAAATGGGACCTACAGGGCTCGAACCTGTGACCCTCTGCTTGTAAGGCAGATGCTCTCCCAGCTGAG
>OHPO01000052.1_pt1 | contig 56386 bp, 69 predicted proteins | sample 1577741 | NCBI WGS metagenome assembly OHPO01 (sample SAMEA3879574, study PRJEB24766) | human gut metagenome | biome: human-associated habitat; feature: feces | place: USA | collected 1985/1987
AGGTCATTCCGCATATTACAAACGAAATAAAGTCGCGTGTAATCACCGTTGCCCAGCAGTCGAAACCGGATGTGCTAATTGTTGAAATAGGAGGAACGGTAGGCGATATAGAGAGCCAGCCGTTCCTAGAGGCCATACGCCAGCTGAAATGGAGCGCGGGGCCAAACAACTGTGCGTTTATACACGTAACGCTTGTACCATATATTTCCGCTGCGGGGGAACTTAAATCAAAACCAACCCAGCATTCAGTAAAGGAACTGCTTAGCATAGGCATTCAGCCCGATATAATAGTGTGCCGCAGCGATAGAAGGATAGGCAAGGATGTACGCGCCAAGATAGCGCTATTTTGCAACATATCTCCTGACTGTGTGGTTGAAAACCTTAACGCTGATTCATTATACGCCGTCCCTCTCATGCTTGAAAAGGAGGGGCTTTGCAGGGCGGTTACCAAGGTGCTTGACATGGAGGAGAGGGTGCCAGACCTTACGGAGTGGGAGGCTATGGTAGAGCGTGAGCTCACACCAAGGCACAGGTGTACAATAGCCATAGTGGGCAAATACATAGAGCTGCACGATGCGTATCTCAGCATTGCGGAGGCGCTTAATCATGCGGGCACGGCCAACTGCGCCAGAGTGGGAATAGCGTGGATTGACGCGGAAAGCGTGAGGGACTCCAATGCGGACGAGCTCTTTAAGGAGTGCGACGGAATACTGGTTCCAGGAGGATTCGGGGAAAGGGGACTGGAAGGAAAGATCGCGGCCGCAAAATACGCTAGGGAAAATAATGTGCCGTTTTTGGGTATTTGCCTAGGAATGCAGATGGCTGTAATAGAATTTGCGAGAAATGTGCTTGGGTATAAGGATGCTTCCTCAACGGAAGTAAATCCAAACACGCAGCATCCGATAATAGACCTTATGCCGGATCAGATACATAATTTGGACAACCTTGGGGGAACTCTCAGACTGGGCGGGTATTCCTGCCTGCTAAAGGATGGATCAATAGCTAAAGCGGCATATGGAAGACAGGAGATACGCGAACGCCACCGCCACAGGTATGAGTTCAATAACGACTATATTGGCGCCATGGAGGAAGCGGGCATGAGTGTAACGGGCATCAACGAGGAAAGGAATCTTGTTGAAATAGTTGAGCTTAGCGGACACCCGTGGTATGTAGGGGTTCAGTTCCACCCCGAGTTTACATCCAGGCCGGATACCCCGCATCCGCTTTTTACAAGCTATGTAAAAGCGGCTATTAAACGCTGGAACAAAGAACGGGAGGATAACTGAACATGTCAGCTTACGATTTAATTGTTTTAGGCGGGGGCCCTGCCGGTTACCTTGCGAGTGAGCGTGCGGGACACGCGGGACTCAGGGTCTTATGTATAGAAAAGAAAAACGTAGGGGGAGTATGCCTTAACGAGGGCTGTATACCCACAAAGACTTTGCTGTACAGCGCCAAGCTCTACGACGGCGCGGTGTATGGGGAAAAATACGGCGTTTTTGTCAAGGACGCTAATTTTGATCATAAAGCGGTGTTAAACCGTAAGAAAAAAGTGATCAAGCTTTTATCAGGCGGGATAAAGAGCACGCTTAAGGCAAATGGGGTGGAGCTTATATCCGGGACGGGCGTTATATGCAGCCGTGAAAACGATGAATCCCCATTCATAATAAGCGTTGGCAGCGATATATATGAGGGTACCCGCTTGCTGGTTGCAACAGGCTCGTCGCCTGCTGTGCCGCCTATAAAGGGGCTAGAGGAAGGCCTTGAAAGGGGCTTTGTTTTGACAAACCGTGAGATTTTGGACTTGACGGAAGTGCCGGAAAGCCTGGTTGTGATCGGCGGGGGTGTGATTGGCCTTGAAATGGCCTCGTATTTCAACTCAGTTGGATCTAAAGTAACGGTAATAGAGATGCTTGATCATATAGCGGGTGAGAACGATGAGGAATTGACCTCAATATTACAAAAAAACTATGAGCGAAAAGGAATTGCGTTCAAGCTTAGCGCGAAGGTCGTAGAAGTTAAAGATGGTTTTGTAGAGTATGAAACCGATGATGGAATACAGCGCGCGGATGCCGGCAAAGTACTGCTGTCAATAGGCAGGAGGGCTAATACGCAGGGCATAGGCCTTGAATCGATAGGCGTTAAAACCGAGCGGGGCTGCATAATAACCGATGAGCATATGAGAACAAACGTAAAAAATGCATATGCGGCGGGCGATGTAAACGGACGCTCAATGTTAGCCCATACGGCATACAGGGAGGCGGAAGTAGCCGTAAACGATATGCTTGGCGTGGAAGACGCGATGAAATATAATACTATACCTTCCGTTATATATACAAACCCCGAGCTTGGCAGCGTCGGTGAAACCGAGGCTTCGGCCGGCAAGAAGGGCATTGCCGTTAAGGTTGTCAAGATCCCGATGAGGTATTCGGGGCGCTATTTGGCGGAAAACGAGGGGGGCGACGGCAGCTTCAAGCTCATAGTTGACGAAGAAAGCGGCAAAATAATAGGAGCGCATGCGCTATGCAACTATGCGTCGGAATTTATCGTGTCGGCGGGGATTATCATTGAATCCGGCATGACGGTTGACCAGGCAAAGAGGCTGATTTTCCCTCATCCGACAGTTAGCGAAATAATAAGGGAAGCGGTATTTCAATGCTGATATCCGAGGCGGAGGCCTTCATGCGCATTGCGCTGGAGCAGGGCCGAAAGGCTTTTGATATAGGAGAGGTTCCCGTGGGAGCTGTAATAACAAAGGCCAACGAGGTCATATCATTTTCACATAACCTTGTTGAGACTCAAAAGGATCCGACAGCGCATGCGGAGCTGCTGGCCATAAGGGAGGCGGCACATAGGCTTGGCGACTGGCGGCTTAGCGGATGTGATATATATGTAACGCTTGAGCCATGCGCAATGTGTGTTGGGGCATGCATAGGGGCCAGACTTGATAACATTATATTCGGAGCGTATGATAAGGTATCGGGATGCTGCGCGTCGGTAGCCGATTTGGCTGATGGCTGGTTATCACACTCGCCAAAGGTGGTCGGCGGAGTGCTAGAGGGCGAATGCGGCGCTATTATGACAAAGTTTTTTAAAGAAAGACGCAGTAAAGGCGTATAAAGGATTAAAGATGGGTGAGTTCAAGCTGAAAAACCCTATGTTTATTACAAGCGTGGGGAATGGGGGAGACGGCTATCCTGCTCCCGCAATGGCGGAAATAGCGATGGTGGGCAGGTCAAACGTAGGCAAATCAAGCCTAATAAATTCATTGTGCAATAATTTCAGGCTTGCTAGGACATCCCAGCACCCAGGTAAAACAAGGCTGATTAACTTCTTTAGCGTGAACAATGATTATTACCTCGTTGACTTGCCAGGATACGGGTTTGCAAAGGCGCCAAAATCGGAAAAGGCGCAATGGGGCCGTCTGATAGAAAACTATCTTTCATCCGGAAGGGTTACACATATATTTTTGTTGTTAGACATCCGCCATGAACCAACAGCAGAGGACAGGCAGATGCTACAATGGATCCTTTACTATGGGATTCCGTTTACAATCGTCGCCACCAAGGCAGACAAGATCGCGGTATCAAAAAGGCAGCAAGCGGCCAATAAGGTTGCAAAACTGGCGGTCGCGCCGCCATACGCCATTGCCTACTCGGCCGAATCGGGACAGGGGAGGCCGGAACTGCTGATAAGAATTGGCGATGTCTTTTCCGATGCTCATGAGGGCAGCGGTTCTGATGAGGCAAATACTGATTATAATGATTAATAGAAAGCGTATTTGAGGAGGTGTTTTCATGGGATACAGGAAATGCCCTAGATGTGAACTAAATTATATTCGAGATGGTGAAAAGCTGTGCGGTGTGTGTAAAAACGCTGTTTTGACGTCATGCGAACCCGACGAGGACGACGACCTTGTAGTAATATGTTCCGAGTGCGGGGAGAACAGGGCCATGAACGGATCCATGCTTTGCGCCAACTGCATGAGAAATCTTCGGGAGCCGGTTTTAAAGGGCATTGACGACACAATTCTCTTTAAAGATATAGGTATCGGTGAAATGGAGAAGCTGGAGATACCGGTTGACGACAGCATACCGGAAAGCGAACTCATTGAGATTGACAGCGAGCTCAGCTCGTCCGAGGATGAGGAGCTGTAAGGTTTGATATGGAGGGGTAATGCACGTATTCGCTATAGGAGACATTCACCTTCCCGGAGGTATGGACAAGCCAATGGATGTGTTTGGCCCCCATTGGGAGGGGCATTTCGACAGAATGAGCCGATACTGGAGGGATAGTATACAAGAGGGGGATATTGTTCTCATACCTGGAGATATAAGCTGGGCTATGCAGCTAAACGAAGCTATGGAGGATATTCTCGCTCTATCCGAACTGCCTGGAAGAAAGGTCCTTTTGCGTGGCAACCATGATTATTGGTGGAGATCAATTTCAAAGCTTAGAGCTGTATTGCCAGACAGGGTACATGCTATACAGAACGATTCGCTCGAGATAGACGGCTTGGGTATAGCGGGTTCAAGGGGATGGAACTGTCCTGGCTCACAGGGCTTTACCGATAAGGACAAAAGGATTTACGAGCGTGAATTGCAAAGGCTGAGGCTATCCCTATCTACATTGCCAGACCGGAAAAACGCGATATGTATGATGCATTTTCCCCCGTGCTGTGATAGGAATGTTAAAACGGGTTTTACCGAGCTGTTCGACGAGTTTGAGATAGAGCATGTGGTATATGCCCATCTGCATGGGATCGCTCATAAGGGAGCGTTTGAGGGACGCCTTAACGGCACGACGTATACGCTTTGCTCATCAGACCATCTTAGCTTCAGGCCCAAAATGATACTATAGCGCTGGAAGAATTGTCGCTTTTGGCTGCATAAGGGAAATTAATAATGTTAATATTAACGGTAAGAAATTTAAAAAAAGCATTTGTGGATCGGATTTTATTTGAAAATCTAAATTTTGATATAGATTCAAAGGATAAGGTTGGTCTTGTAGGAGTGAATGGATGCGGAAAAACAACCCTGATGAATATGCTGATTGGCATGGACGCGCCCGATGAAGGAACTATACATTATTCAAAGGGGACCGCTGTTGGCACAATGCAGCAACATATCGAAGACGACGGTTTGACCCTGTTGGACAGCATTATGAAGGTTTTTTCCCATCTTGAGGATATGGAAAGGGAGCTTGAGAAAATAGCGCAAAAGCTGAGCCTGGGAGAGGGCAACGTTGACTCGCTTATAAACCGGCAGCATGTTTTACAGGAGCGGTTTGAAATGGAAGGCGGCCTTACATTCCGCAGCAGAGCCAGGTCGGCGGCGCTTGGCCTGGGGTTTACAGACAGCGATCTTAAAAGGCAGCTAAAGACGTTCAGCGGAGGGCAGCGCAATAAGGCCCAACTTGCCCGGGTGCTGCTGTCCGGCGCTGACCTCCTTATGCTGGACGAACCTACTAACCATCTTGACGTTGAGAGCATTGAGTGGCTTGAAGAGTATTTAAAATCGTACTCAGGGGCGTTTATTGTCATATCACATGACCGTTATCTGCTGGATAAGATCACAAACAGAACGTTGGAGCTTAAACTGGGATCGCTGTATTCCAGTCAGGGCAATTATACTAGTCATATGGAGCGCAGGGGTACTGAGCGTGAAATCCAGCTTAGGCATTATCAAAATACGCAAAGGGAGATCAGGCGCATCTACGGAATAGTGGAGCAGCAGAGGAGATGGGGACAGGAACGCAACTTTGTCACCGCCGAATCAAAACTAAAACAGATAGAACGGTTAAAAAACACCCTTGTAGAGCCTGAAAGGGATCCCCAGTCCATCAAGTTCGGTTTTACTGCGAAAGATATCAGCGGAAACGACGTCCTTATTGGGGAGGATTTGTCAAAGGGATATGATGGAAAGAAAATATTTAATAAAGTTAACCTGCATATAACGAAAGGGGAGAGGGTATTCCTAATCGGCGCGAACGGATGCGGAAAGACGACGCTTCTAAGGATATTGGCGAGACAGGAACGCAGCGATTCAGGCTTTTTCAACTATGGTGCGCATGTTAGCGTGGGCTATTATGATCAGACGCTGGGCCAGCTTTCAGCTCAAAAGAGCGTTTTAAACGAGGTTTGGGACGATCACTATACAAAAATGACGCATAGCCAGATAAGAAACGCGCTTGCGGCATTCCTGTTTAGGGGCGACGACATTGAAAAGAAGGTCGCCAACCTGTCAGGAGGTGAAAAGGCACGGGTACAGCTGCTTAAACTGATGCTTTCTCAGGCTAACTTTCTGCTCCTGGACGAGCCGACAAACCATCTTGATATAGCCTCCAGGGAGGCCCTTGAAAGCGCATTAATGGATTATGGGGGAACGATGATCATCGTTACCCACGACAGATACCTTGTCAACAAGCTTGCCGACAGAGTATTATACATGGACGAAGAGGGGATTACCGAGTATATTGGAGGATATGACGACTTTGTTGAGGCAAAGACGTATAGGAGGAACAAAAACCGGTCAATCGCATCATCGGGAAAGGCAAAACAAAATGATTATAAACGTCAAAAGGAGCTTCAAAGCGCTGTCAACCGTATTAAGGGCGAGATAAGGCGTATAGAGGAACGCATTATGAATGCGGAGGCCGAGCAAGAGACTATAGCTGCACAAATGGCTAAGCCCGATGTCGCCTCAAACTATAAAAAGACGGGGGAGCTTGATGAAAGGGCAAGGGAACTAGCTAAGAGGGTTGAGCTTCTGTACCAGGACTGGGAGAGGAAAAATTCAGAATTAGATGCGTTTATTGATGAATTTCATTGACAAATGGTCATTAGTGGCCGTATAATCTACTGGATTGTATAAAAGGAGATATATATTATGACAGTTACAAATGTACCTACACATTTGAAGCATAAACCCGTAGTTATAATCGACAATTATGGCGACGTTGACGGTAGATGGGCGTGCGATACGGATGCAAGGGGGATTTCTCTAGGGTTGGCGCAGTGGAATGAGCGCGGCAGAGTAGACGCTTCGTTAAAGGTATGGCGCAACTCAGGAGACAGATGGTCGAGGCTTAGCGAAGAATTGCCAATTCACCGTGTAATTGACCTGTGCATACTGTATTGTTCCGCAAAGCAGTATTTTGACCACCCGCGCCATTTCCCTATGTATTATGACAAAAAGAATCCCTTGGTTGAACGCATCGGAATACAAGGCGAGGATATGAACGTCAGCATATGTACATCTAACGATAATATTGACGAGGACGTTGAGCTGTTATTGAATTCAATAAGCAGGGATGAAGGCATGATATCAGAGCGGCTTCGCATACTTGGAGCCAAGTTAAAGGAGTTAGGCTATGTAGAATAGGGAGCAATAAAATACGAGTTTCAGGGGGCATCATATGGTTAAACATTACGATGCCCTTATTATTATGATGTTAGGTTAAGTTACAACAACAACATTATGGTAACCGCGACAAAACCCGTTGACAGGATTAAGATTATTGTGCCTATAGCGCCAGAGATATTCTTAATCCTGAAATTATGTATTGTGTAAGCGATTCCATAAATAGCGCTAAGCAGCGAATAAATAATTAATAAAGCCATACTCTACTCCAAATGCGTTGAACTAAAGCTATCTTCAAACTGTATAGTAACATTAAAGTTAGCTTCCATATTTTCGTACTGCTTTTTCCAGTTATACTCCTCCCATGCGTCCGTAGAATTAAATTGTAGTACGGCATGCTTGCCAAATCCGAAAGCATCCGAGTGTATACTTTTACACCCTTCGAATATTCTGCTCATTTGTTTTTCAAAGTACTTTTCTATGTCGGAACCCATCTCGGGCCACTTTGATTCCAGAAGCTCCACGGAATCATGCATTACACGGCACTTTATCCCTATTTCAACTTCTGCCACAGGGGTAGGATACAGGGATAAGTTAATCTTTGGGGAACCCGAGGTATGAATAAGGCACTCGATGAGATTGCCATCAGGGGCGTGTATAGCCAGACTACCAGTATGAAATTCTCCTCGGCCTATAAGCAGATACTGTGTATCGGGGCCATTCAGGGTTCCTGTCATGACCCAGCCGTCAAATATGGCGCTTCCCATAAGGGTTGATTTCAGACCGCCTATCCGTTCAATGCCTACGGTAGTATCCTCTTCCTTTGGCTTGGGTTCTTCGCCGGTTGCTTCAGACTCTTTTTTACGTTCGTCCGATATAATCGATTCGTCTATATTGCCAAGGGGAATGATAGCGTCCATTCTGCCAGCGTTTGTGCTTTCAAAAAAGGAAACCGCATTGGTGAGGGGAACATATCCTCCTATCCCATACCTGTTGATAAGCCCAGACTGCAATAATTCAGAGCTTATGCCCTCGCCTGTATCCATTCCCTGCATAAAGTCGCGGGCTTCTCCCTGAATGACAAGGAGATACGTGGACCGACGGATCTTTACGGAGTCGAATGTAAACGAGAGGAAGTCCTTCATCAATCCCTCGCGGGCGGCGTCTGATGAGAACAATATAATACTTGTGCGCGTAAAATTAATTATGTTTGTTAGGGCCGCGCGTATTATCCTCATAGCGTCAAATAGGCTTTCACCTTCAGCACCTACCAATGTCGACTCTGCAGCCGCGTCCCCTTCGGGGTCCTTAGGTCCCTTTTGTATCATAAAGGTAACAAAATATTTTAGTTGTTTCCCCTTATCAACGCCTACGGCCAACACAAATGCATGATCCTCTGGGGCGCCCTGCTGAAGGCAGCCCGTCATGCTGGTACATAGTATAAAGATAATGAGTAAGATACTAAGCTGCTTCATTGCGTTTCTTTTTATCGCTCCTTACTGATTTTACTATTGCTACTATTGAGGCTGCCGCCAAAGGAATCAGCAGTATCGCAAATCCCAAATCTGGAATTAAGTTTATAAGGCCGGACGCCCATTCAAAGGTTTTTGATATGTTATCCGATCCTGTACAAACCAGAATGGCAGCCGTACCTATACATATGGTAATGGGCCTGATATCACGCTGGTTAAAGCATTTTGCATAGAGGAACGAGGAGCCGTAGATATAAAATGAACACGTTAATATGGTTCCTATCAGCCATATCATTGAGGCAAACCTGTCAAACCTGATCCCAAGCGTTTCTGTAAGCATACTGATCTGCGAAAAAGGTATTGACATCCGCTGTAGCTCTGTATAGTTGTAGGTGAGCCCTATACTTAACTGTATAATCGTTATAAGGACAAAGGCTATTAAAGAGGCTATCAGGCCCGATCGTTTTGCGTTCCCAAGGCCTTGAGTCCCGCCAGTCAAGCTAAGCAGAAGGAGAAGCGGCGGCAGGAACTTAAATACGCCGGACGAGGTAAACATTGCCATATCCGAGACGTCATTGCCGATGAGAGGATATAGGCGGTGGGTCTCATAGCCATCTGCCGCAACAACGATGATAACTGCGATAGAGAGCAGAAACAGAAGGGATATGCAGTTTGCCGTACGGCCTATGGTTTCAAGTCCCATCCATGATAACGCTACCATAACGGGCAATATAAACGACGCGACGGCAGTGGATGAAGCGTCGTTGGTCATGATCCGCAAATAGGCTAAAATGTTTACAAGCGGTCCATAAACCAAGGAAACGAGAGCCAAACAAATCAAAACGGTTATAATTTTTCCTATAACTTTTCCAAAGGAATACTCCAGCATCGTATGAAGATTTACGGTTTCACTGCGGCGTATAGCATAGCATATAAGTAAAAACGCCGCGCCCGACAGCGCCAGAGCAAGCGGAAGTGAGATGAAAGTGGAATTTCCATTTGCGTAGGCCTTTGCACTGTCGATGGAAAACATTCCGTTAATAAGCAACGCTATACCGATAACATTAATAGTCTCGCGCGTTCCAATTCTTCCTTCCCTTAGGTTCATAGCTTGCTGTCCCCCTTGGTGTTTGCATAGTCCTCCGCCCTTTGCCGCATTTTTATCACGCCTCTGAGTATAACTGGACGGCGGGAATGAGTTTTGGGTGCATAGGGACTTAAAAATGGTACGCCGTATGATTTTATCGACGCCATATAAGCGATAATTAATAAAGCGGTAACGGAAACACCAAGAAGGCCTCCAAGCCATCCTGCAAATACAATCGCGAGCCTTGTATAGGTAGCGCACAATGAGAGGGAGTAGTCTGGAATGCAGAAGTTTCCAAGTCCGGTTAATGCTACAAGAATCAATATTACAGAGCTTGCGAGGTTAGCCGCTACAGCTGCTTGCCCAAGTATAAGGCCACCTATTATGCCGATGGCCTGACCAATGCTTCCAGGAACACGGATTCCGGCCTCCCTTATAAGATGAAATACTAGAAGCAGAAATATCATCTCTGCCTCCAGCGATACGTTTACGAACTTCCGCGAGGTCATCAGCGTTGTAAGCACCTCTGTGGAAAGCATGTCCTGATGGTACAGCGCCATTGCAATGAAAATACCTGGCAAAAGCAGCGATGTAATCGCGCCAAAATACCTTACAACGCGCAGTATACTCCCTAGAAGCGGCTTTAGATAAGCATCCTCCGAACTGGTCATAAGTGAAAAAAGGGTAACCGGCATTATTACAGCGGCTGGGCTGCCATCAAGCAGCACAGCCACATGACCCTGCATAATATGTGATGCTGCGCGGTCGGGGCGCTCCGTTATCAGCGTTTGCGGGAACGGGGAAAGGTTCTTACGTGAGGCCAGCTGGTCCAATACGCCTACGTCAAGTACCGCGCGCGTATCAACTGAGCTTAGCCTACGCTTTATCTCATTTAATAGTGTTTCATTTACAATCCCTTCGCAATAAAGTATTCCAATACGTGTACTGCTTTCAGAGCCGCTCCCCCGAAATTCGCATACAAAGTCGGTTCGCCTGACTATGCGCCTTAGAAGGGTTATGTTGGTACGGATGCTTTCGGAAAACGCTTCTTTAGGTCCAAGAACGGTTTTTTCATTTTCGCTCATGCCTACGCTTCGCTTTTCAAATCCGCGTGTATCTACGATGATTGCGGATGCATCTTTATCTATAAATACTGCTGTCTGGCCTTCGGTGATAGCTTCCATCACCTTATTCCAATCCGTTTCCGTATTAGCTTCATTAACTGCAAATATGTTTTCTATAGCGAATTTTGTAAGCGACCCGTGGGCGCCCTCAAGGACGCCTTTCTTCATCCCAGATCGCAGAATGAAATCATTGATATTATTGCCATCGGCCATTCCGTTGATGAACGCCGCCGCTGCAGGAACAAGGCCGCCTAGCATAAAGCGCCTTATAATCAAATCCGGATTGATATCCTTGCGAAATTCGCTATATATGCGGTCAATGTTGATCTCAATGGATGCGTCAACCGGCTTTTTTTGAGGTTCACTGGTATTGGGAATATCGTCGGATACGCCTAATAAGCGCGGCTGTCCGCTTTCCCGTTCCAGCAGTTCGAATTCACCTGGTTCAACGTCAAAATTTATATTTAACCGGGACCAAACGCCCATGCATACCATCCTTCCTTTCAGTCTAAGTATTAACAGATTTTTTGCTATTAATACAGCGTACAGGTCCTGAATGAATCGTTTGGTGTAATTGAGTCTTGCAAACAATTAAATGCCAGGTTGCAGTTTTGGATGAAAGCAATAATTAAATATTGTTACTTAACAACCTAAGAAATACTACAGCCTGCACATAGACTTCAAGCCTGAATTGAAAGTTCACCATAAATTTTATATAATCAAAACAAAAAAGAAAGCAAGCGGCAGCTGCGGACATTCAAGCTCTGTATGGTAAAATGCAACTCCAGAAATCAATATAATGGATTAAGCACGAACTATAGCATAACAGCATAAAAGAGGGTATTTTTGAAACTCAATGAAAAAACTTATTATTATTGAAAGCTAAAGAAAACGTCGCAAGGGGTTCTTGCCTAAGGAGTGAGCCGCCGGGCGGTTTCCAAGTGGGAGTTGGGCGGCGCGACACCGGGAGTTTATAAGATAATTGCTCCTGAAGAGGTATTAGAGATTACTGCTGATACTGCCCCTTAATGAATCGGGAAAGGCCGAAAACGAAGCGCCCCAGTGGCTAGAGCTGAACCCTCAGATACCTTAAATTGAATAAAGAGATATATTCAGGGTTTATCATTTCGTCAATAGGTGATGTTAACATGGCAATTAGTGCGGTGGCGAAGCTTGGATTTGAAAAATATTAGGGTTAATAAAAAGCCTATGGTTTCACAGGCGTTTATATTCCCCATTATTTTACCTAATATATTAATTGCGGCAGGTGGAGTGATAATTATTGTAGGGTTGATGCTGATGTTAACTCTTAAAAGAAACAACAAAAAAGCATGAACGGTATTACTGCTTTAGTGCCGCAATGCAAGCGTACGATAGCTTTACCATCGTACGCTTGCATTTACTTTAGAGATCTAACAATCAGTCCTGGGGCCTGCCTGCCCGATATGCCTCCTGTACGCATGACTGATGTCTCGGACAGGCCTTGCTGTTTTCATGCACCTTAGAATTGTACAGGTGAATACAGAAATGCCCCCCAAAATTGTTAGAAGGAATAGGATTTGAGAGATGAGGCATGGTGTGCATGCTTGCGGCAACCGTTCTTCCGCCTGATGTAACCCATATGGGTCTTCTGTTCCACGACCAGCTGTTGTTTGATATTTCAAACATAATTTTAGTGTCTGCGGCTGTTAGAGGAACGCTGTCCGCATGATACCACCCGCCAAAGCGTCGGACTCTGAAGCTAAGTCCTGTTCTTACATCAGTAATGGTAAAGTTTTTGCCCTTAGCCATCCATTCAGAGCCTCCCTTAAACCAATCAAGAAGCTCAACCGTCCCCTTTACCTGATTAAAGACCGCATTCTCCTTGCGTATGTTGTTGCCTGAGTCATATACGGCATTAAGGGTTTCCGATCCGACTATACCGTCAACGGATAGCTTTGCAAGCTCTTGAAATTCCAGCACTGCAGTTCTTGTCTTAGCTCCAAACAGTCCTGTTATATCGGCCTTTGACAAAAATCCCCTATCATATAGCTCCTGTTGCAGCTTTCGTATATCCGCGCCTTCCATACCCATGCGAAGCTGGTTTTCCTCCGCGGTAGCGCCTCTTGTCATACGGAGCTTGTCGTATCTTACATAACCGCTGCTATCGCCTATTAGCGCAAAACACCACTCGCCGATCATAGCTTTAACCTTAATTCCTTGGCCGCCCGTAAGCTCTTTAATTATATATGAGCTTGGGGAGGGCCCGCCATAGAGATTAACCCCATCTTCAAGCACGTATGCGCCCCGGGTGCCGTTTGTATTAACAAAAAGATAGTCGCCGCGTATGTATCCTACAGAGTCGTCGTATAACACCCTATACCAGCCATTATCATACGCCAGTACTTCCAGGCGCGTATCCAAGGCAAGTTTGGTGATAATATCGCACTCCGTATTAGGTTCCACACGCAAGTTTACATCGGATGAAGTAACCTGCCCGTATTCGCGCTCTACGCTATCCTCCGCACGCGCCTGACGGCTTGCTGGGGTGAACAGAATGCTTGCGGAAAGCAATGCGATTGAGACCGCTTGCAGAAACCTGGTATACTTCATGTAATCGCCTCCTGTAGGTTATTCTTTCTTCCAGCGTTTGAGCATTGGAAATACATCATTTAACATCTTGCGCGCAGCCCCCTCGCTCATGTTTGGATTTGACTCCACCATGAACGGAATGCATTGCTCAATCATCTCATCCATCGTACATTCAGACGTAAACGATCCGTCCGAATAACAATATACACAGTATTCCTCATTCTTGCTTCCGTCGGCTTCCGTTCCTAACAGCTCGTCCGTGCTGAGTGGCATAGCGCAGCTTTGACAATACTTCACGTCCATATTAAAAGGCCTCCCTCCAGTGTAATCAAGTTATATACTGCCGTTCATACTCCGGCATATCTGTATTATATATCAGATCAATGTTTTGGTAAAGTGCAAATAGATTACAATATTTGACCTTTTCTAATTGCTACAAGGCAGGAGGAGGATAATTACCCTTTATTATACCGTAATTATACTCCAACGAGCTTGTATAGTTCCTTATTTCATCCAAGTCACTGTTGCCTAACGCGGTCCTAAGCAAGCTTATACCGTTTTCAAGTGTAGAACGTTCGGTTTCAGGCAGCGCTACTACATTATTAAGGTAGGTTTGGACATCAGTTATCAATTCGTTTGCCGCAATGACCGCCTGACTAAGGCCGTCACCGCCTCCATGGTATGGCGGCGTATGCAAGCCGCATAGTAAAGCGGGATCTGCGTTTGCCGCATACTCCTCAATAGTTGCGTCGGTAAACACAGCGTTTGGCATTGCGGCCAGTACATCCTCTTTTGAGAACTGGCTATACATTGATTCGGACGATATTAACACAACGCTTCCGGTAGTGGTTCCGTAGGGCTGACAGTAAATGGACGCAGGTTCGTGAGAAGTTGAGCACAATTCAACGATTACATGCATATTACAGGATTCAGTGGGAATATCATCGCTGTAAAACCAGTCGGTAACAGGGGTATGTCCCCCCGTATCATGTTTGCAGGCTTCTGTCGCTAAAAGTCCGGATATTGAACATACAGTACGTCTTTCCAAGCCAAGCTGTACTGGGGAATCGTCCATGATGGGCTTATCCGTATAACCTTCGTGGATCTGGGACATAAACGCCTGCCATAGCGGCGCGGCGGAGTTTCCGCCTGTTGAACCGCTTCTAAGCTTATTTTTATACTGATCGTGACCAACCCAGATGGAGGCTGAGTAATATGGCGTCATCCCAGCAAAATATGCGCTCGTATACTCGTCATTGGTGCCGGTCTTGCCAGCCACCGTCATGCCGTCGATCTTGGCTCTTGTACCGGTACCGCTGTTTACAGCATTTGTAAGCATGTCTATTAACATGTACGCGGTGGAACGTTTGAATACCTGACGTGTTTCCCTGATATCATTTGCATCAATTATTATCTTGCCGTTTGAGTCGACAACACGGGTAAACGCCATAGGCTCTATGTATTCGCCTCCGTTTGCTATGGCTCCGAACGCTGCCGCCATCTCAATAGGGGTAATCCCCGATGTACCAAGCGCAAGCCCAGGTCCATCGGAGTTTATCCTAGACCTGTCTATCCCAAGGTTGGCCAGATAATCGGTTGACGTGGCCGGTGTAACATACTCAAACAGCGTCCTCGCAGCCACTATGTTCAAAGAGGACACAACACCGCGCCTTATGGTCACCGGTCCCATCCACTTTGAGCTGCCAAGCGCAGGGTAACCTTTGCCGCCATATCCTTCAATTTCTCCTGGGAAATTCGCTATGATAGTAGCTGGAGAGGCGCCTAGATCAAGGGCGGGACCATATACCGCAATAGGTTTTATTGAGGAGCCCACAGGGTTGTTGCTCATATAGGCGCGATTCCAAGCCTTTTTTACCGTAGGGGGAGTTCTTCCTCCGATTATTGCCCTAAGCTCGCCCGTATGATAATCGAATACCACCGCGGACGCCTGGGGCTGTATAATGCCTTGACCGGATGTGTAATCAATGGCGGTTGATGGATCGGCAAGTTCAGGATACTTATCCCAGTTCGTTATTGTATCCTGAACAAGGTGCTGCATTTGTGTATCAACAGTTGTATAGATATGATAGCCGCCTGTTCTCAGTTCGTTTTCAATAGAGGTGCGGTTCTCCTTTGTATCCAGCATATTGCGCTGGATGAGCATATGCGTGACAACGTCATAAATGGCATATTCGACAAAGTAAGGCATATCATACATCTGCTTCTGTTCAGAGAATTGCAGAATTTTCACCTTATCATTGAGAGCAGTCTCACGCTGTTCAGAGGTTATAAATCCAGCGTCATACATAGCCCATATAACTGTATTTGTACGCTCTTCAGTGATGTCCATCTTATTTTGGCCTTTTTTTTCACCCTCCGTATAGGTGCGTGTATACGTATTCGCCCGTGGATTGGTATAATAGGGCTTTTGTACAAGGCCGGCTATCATGGCGCATTCCCTAATGGACAATTCGGATAGCTCCTTGCCAAAATAGTCCTCTGCAGCCGCCTTTACGCCATAGTTTGACTCCCCGAGGTATACGTCGTTCATATAGGCTTCTAAAATATGGTCCTTATCAATGGTATTCTCAAGCTCCAGCGCCAGATAGGCCTCCTGGATCTTGCGCTTGTAGGACTGCTCGTTTGATAAAATCTTATTTTTTATCAGCTGCTGAGTTATAGTGCTTCCGCCATGGGTATTCTGATTTAAAAACGTGTTTATTATAGCGGAAACAAGCCTTTTTATGTCCACTCCGTTATGCTTATAAAACCTTACGTCCTCAATGGCGATAACGGCGTTTTTCAGCATATCGGGTATTTCATCAATCTCTACCCAGTCCCTGTATTCTAAACCGGAAAACGTAGTAATCAGGTCGCCGTCTTTATCATAGATAAAGGATGTGCGGTCGCTTTTGGTCAGCTGGGAAACATCCAGCTCAGGGGTGGTGTCCACATATGCCTTTGCGACGCCAAGCACCAAACCGAAGCATGCGCATCCTATGAGAATCAGCGCCACTATCATTACCTTCAGCGTACTGAACAGAACCGCCAGAGGAAAAGGTTTTGTGTCCTTGCGCTGCACAAACAGGTCTTTTATTTTTGTCTTTTCCTTATTGCTGGCGTCGAAAAACATATTATCCGTATTTTCTGATCTGGAGGTTCGCCTTAAACGGGTTTTACCGTCATGCGAATCGTTTGTTTTATAGGAATCCATGTCATCATATCCCTTTCGAGTATAGATTTAGCCAATGATAGTATAGCATAAGGCGGTATAATACGGCAATTGACTTTACATATTGTTCATATCTATGCTGGTTTGTAATACTTGCTGCTTGAATATAAATGACCCCGTTCAGTCAAAATAAAAACATAATATTTAATAGCTACATTGTAAGAAAGGCGGTAAACATAAATGTTTAGACATGAGAAAAGACTTCTTCAAAACGTACGCGTAGACGGCCCAAACGCCAACTATGCGGCCATGCTTCAAGAGCAGCTCGGAGGCCCGCAAGGAGAGCTGAAGGCGGCTATGCAATACCTGTCCCAAAGTATGAGAATAAAGGATCCCGACATAAAGGATCTGTTCCTTGATATCGCATCCGAAGAGTTGGGGCACATGGAGATGGTTGCCACAGCGGTCAGCCTGCTTAACGGCCATGATCCCGATGCGATGAACGCTTCCATAGGAAATATTGAGGCACACGTTCTTTCAGGGCTTACGCCCATGCTGGCCAACGCTTCAGGATATCTTTGGACAGCCGCTTATGTAAACGAAACCGGTGATTTAGCTGCCGATATACTATCCGATATAGCTTCTGAACAAAGGGCAAAAGTGGTATATCAGTATCTCTATCGACAGATAAATGACAATGGCGTCAGGGAGATGATTGATTTTCTTCTAAACAGAGAGGAGGCCCACAATACGATGTTTAGGGAGGCGTTCAACCGAATACAGGATTCAGGATCCCAGAACGACTGGGGCGTAACAAATGACTCGAGAATATATTTTGATCTTTCAAGGCCAGGTAATAATAGCTTTGATCCGGCCAAGAGCCAGGCGCCTGCTTTTGATTTTACCACAAAATAATAAGCGGTCATGATTACACGGCAATAAAAGCGCTGGATAGGCTGAATAAAAACAGGGGTTATAAAATCATGTCAATAGCATAATTTTATAACCCTTTAATATTTATGATAGCTTTTTCTTATACAATCACAGCTTTTAGCGCTTCTACTACGTCACTTGAGGTTATTGCCCTTAAACTGATCGTTTCCGCCGCTTTATCCGCCGCTTTTCCCAGCAGATAGGCGCCCGCGCAAGCAGCTTCAAACGGTTGCAGGCCTTGTGCCATCATGGCAAGTATGATACCGGTTAAAACATCGCCGCTGCCACCTTTTGCAAGCCCTGGATTACCTGTAAGATTATAAGCTATATTGCCTCTAGAAGAGCAAATAACACTGGTAGCGCCTTTTAAGAGCAGGTTTGCATTCCATCTTTTAGAGAACATCGACGCAAACCCAACGGGATCCCGCGTTACATCCAAAGCACTGCACGCGCAAAGGCGGGCCATCTCGCCGGCGTGCGGTGTAAGGACGCTATTTGGATGAAGATATTCATAGAGACTAGCATCGCCTGATATGGCGTTAAGCGCGTCGGCGTCTAAGACCGAGGGCTTGCCCGATTGCAGGACACGGCTGACAACCCTTTTTACCCCTTCGTCTCGCCCCATACCGGGGCCTACGGCTATGCAGTCCGCCCAGTCGATGAGACTGTCAAGTTTTAGCATATCAGCGCCGCCCCAACCGCCTTCCGGAATTGGGTTAACCATAGCTTCAGGGACCGTAAAAAGCGCTGGGCTTATTTCGCCAGGAACCACGACCTTCAATAAACCCGCTCCAGCCCTGAGCGTTGCTCTTGCCGACATAACGGACGCGCCAAAAAAGCCTTCGCTTCCAGCTATAAGAAGCGCGCGGCCGTGACTCCCTTTATGTGAGTCTGGTAGCCGTCTTGGAATAAGCCGGACTATGTCGTCGTATTCCAGGCAGTATTCGCATTTATCAAATTTGTATCCCTTGGAATTCATGCCTATTGGGGCGATCTCAAGCTTACCTGCGTATTCACGGCCTGGAAACAGAATAAGGCCGCGCTTTAGATGTTGAAAGGTTACGGTAGCGTCAGCTTTAAAGGCAATCCCCAGAACCTTACCTGTATCGGAACATATGCCCGACGGAATGTCAACGGCTATGCGATACGCCTCAGCTTTATTCATAGACTCTATGGCTTTTGCCGGCAATCCTGTAACACTTCGGGAAAGCCCCGTACCAAAGATAGCGTCCACCATTATATTGTTAGCTGATGTCAGATTGGAGATTTCACCTTCATCCTTTACATTTACACAAGGAAGACCTATATTCCTAACCGACCTTAGGTTTATGGCTGCATCACCCTTTAACGCCGAATCCTCGCATAACAGGGCGGCGGATGCGTTCACTCCGTTCATATGAAGTATACGCAGCAGCGCCAATCCGTCGCCTCCGTTATTACCTTTTCCGCATATAATTAACACACGGCTTTCTGAATTTATATGGCAAAGCACATGCCTGAATAATGCGTGTGCGGCGTTCTCCATGAGAACGGACCCAGGAGTTCCGGTTTCGTTTATAATATGCGCATCAAGGTTGCGCATGGCCTCTGCGGTCAAAACCCTTTTCATAATCAAAACAGCTTAGCCGTTAACCTACCAGTATGGCCTGTGCTATTGCTAACTCCTTTATATGAGAAATACTAATGTGTATTTCGCTGCCGCCAAGCGCCTTCATTCGCCTTGTAGCTGTATCGTGGAGGGTAACATTCGGCTTTCCAGTTTCGTCGTGAACTATTTCAATGTCCTTCCAATCGATGCTGTCAAAACCTGACGAAAGAGCCTTAAACGATGCCTCTTTGGCCGCGAACATGCCGGCAATGGTTTGCGGATCATTATTCTTAACTCTGAAATATGATCTTTCCACATCTGTAAACAGACGTTCCATAAATGCCGGACGGGAAGAAGCATTTGCTATTCTTCCTACTTCTATTATGTCAATTCCTGTGCCAATTACCATGTTCATCTCCATACGGTGATTTACTGTTTTATTAATATTTATCAGCATCGCCTTTAAATACCCAATATCATACATATTGGGAACAAAACTTTGCGGATAAAACAGTGTATATGTAAAGCTTCAGCTTCCGCTTAAGCGCTGGAAACATGCAATACAATTAACAATTATACCACACTTTTCATAAATGGAAAACACAAAAAATCCCACGGTTTTTTCCCGTGGGATCCAAGCTTATACCTTCTTCCTGCTGCGTATCACCGCTATTGAAAGCAAAGTGCACGCTGCGGCAAGAAGTATTATTATAAAAATTAATGGTGGGCCGAAGGTTCCTGTTGTCGGCGTACCTGGCGTATCGGGTTCGGAAGAGCCCGTCCTTTCATATGCGCTAAAATACCATTTTATTGCGCCCGTGGTATTTTGATATTCATTGCCAAGCGTTTTAGGAACGCTGAGGCTCACCCGCAGCTCTGTGGCCTTAAGAGGAGCAAGCTCAGCCAAAAAAACATTTGAGTTTAAAGGCCCTGTTTCAGAGGGTTTCCCATCGAACAAAACGTTGGTCGCGTTTCCGTTTGCGTCGAGCTGCTCAACCTTTAAATTTAGCTGTTCCAGAAACGGAATATATTGCTCGTCAGGGGTTTCGGCCCGGATAAAGGTTTTATACGTTAATTTCTTATAGTGCATGTTGACAAGCCTTATATCTTGAACAAGTTCGTCCCCAGGCATAACCCCCTTAAAATTACTGAACAGATCGGATCCATCAGGGAAAAAAACGTAATCGGTCATGTAGCCGGCTGATTCAGCCAAAACAACTCCGATTGTACTCAACAGGAGTAATGCTACAATTATTGTTAGAATAATAATCTTAAATGATTTACGCTTTGTCATATAAAAACATCCTCAAATAAAGTAATTACACTTCGATGGGTGGGGCCGCATTATTCTCCAGGGGTAAATCCCCATTCATCTGCGGCGGCGCCGTTTGCTGCTTGTATAGCGCTTGCCTCAACGGTCACGTTAAGCATTGCATTCATATAGCTGTTTCCAGCTTCAGAAGAAAAGCTCACCGAATCGAATAGAACAGGAGTTTCCTCACCAGCCTTCAGACATTGATTGTAATACCAGTAGCCGCCGCGGTTAATCCAATTTTCAGTGTTATAGTTTGGCACAATAACATCATTTGAAAGCTCCCCGTTTGCCCATTCAAGCGCAACTGACACGCGCACATACGCGTCATTATTTCCTATATTTTCAACTGTGACCGATTTTTCACTCAGATCTCCTGGCTTTAAGTTGCCGTGATCATTGACCCCATTATCCAGCAGACCATTTATCCTTATATCGATACCGCCTGTGGTTATAACATTGTCTACATGGTTTTCAGAAGTAAACAATGCCACCGTAACCGTGGTTAAAACGGCAGTCAATAACAATAACAATGATGTTGTCAAGATTGTTTTCTTCACCTTCAGCCCGACCTCCTAAAAATTCAAACTATCAGCTTGTTATTACAATGAACGCAACTCCGCTGTTTAGCACCTGCTAATACCGACTGCGCTTAAAGCAATGTGCAACACATCTAATGCTGATAATTTGGTTGGAGCAGTGTCCTTAATACATGAAAGGTAATTCGGCCTCATGTGTCTATACCCAACTCCAACAACTATAAAGATTGCTGCCATTTTTATTACATGTATAAAATACCGCCACGGTCAAACGTAACCCAAGGATAAAAATGACAACAGTTTACAATAACAATTTTAGCACCTTATTATGGCGGGTGTCAACGTAGCACTTGTAGGAAGTGAATCAAAAAGTTAATATATTTTAATGCGACCAGTTAAATTTAATATAAATATTACATACAGCAAAACGTAACGCCTTATATTAATACACTACAATAACTTTTTATGAATTAAGCGATAGTTCTAAACCCATAGTCAATTCCAATCCATATCGTGCGTGACATTTTCGCATAAATTTGAAACGCATTGCTTGGCAACGACATAGTCAAAGCCACGCGATATAAGCCTCTTTGCTATGCGCTCCAATTTATCATCATGATTGTAGCCAGTCATATTTGCAGCAAATTTTTGGGCAATCAACATAGCGTTTTCAAGCTCAGTTTCATCTGAAACAGAAGCTAAAGCTTCATTTATAATATCGTTATCAAGCTGGTGACCAGTAAGTTGTTCTCTAAGCTTGCGCCGGCTAACTGGTTTTGTAGCTAAGCGCGACCGTATGAATTCATCGGCATAAGCCTTGTCGTCAAGGTAACCTAGCTCCTTGAGCCTTTCGATAACAGAATATACTTCGAATTCGCCGAACTGGCATTTATCAAGGTAAAGTTCGGTTTCGCGCACAGTACGGGCCTTTGGGGTAAGAAACTTTAACGCGGCATCCATAGGTCCTGAATTTAGCTTCTTCATATCTAACTCCAATCATGCTTTAGAATTAATTATAACAGAATCTTTATAGAGAAAATAGTGTTTGAATCACTTTTAAAGCAGAGGTATTAACCTTTTCTAATGATGAATCAATAAAAATGGTATTATATTTTTGCCAGCAAATAAAATGAAGAATGCAAAAACCACGCAATTATAGGCAAATAGGCGGTTACGTTATCCTATGATCCTTGTGTTTCTATTTAGCGGCCAAATAGTGCCTGGATTTATACTACAAGAGATAAGCGGTGGATAAAACAATAAATCAAAAAACGCCGTCTCTTCGTGTTTTGCAAAAGAGGTTCTAAAAACTCCAAAAGGTGCGGAAGGAATAGTATAAGCTTTGGAAAATCGCTCCAATTTTACAATCCATCGGAAATCAGCGAAACGATACATGATTAAAAACGTTGTTTTTCGGGATTTCAAAGGGAGCTTTTTGGCTTGGATTGTGAAGTCAAGTGCAACACCTTGTTAAAGAAGACCTTCTCAGGGGTTTTCCAACCGAGGGATTTGCGGGGGCGGCGGTTGAGGAGCAAAGCAATAGCATCCACATCGGCCTGAGTGATGTCGGCAAAGGAAGTATGTTTGGGAAGGTACTGGCGCAGCAGTCCGTTTCTTTTACCGTTGACTGGTTCGACTAGTTGATTGGACGGCAGACGGATTGGAGGTTCCTTGCAAGGAGTAAACTATACGAACCTTCGCTTATGACTATCAGATCTATATTCTCAACTTTGAAGGTTCCATGTATAGCGAGATTTGCGAGTTTACCTTTGACGAAGGGAACCTCGCACATGGTTACTACTGCCAATACCAAGCGAACAGGGATAGTCAGAAATAAGGCCATAAACACAGAAAGCGCCAGCCGCAGGAAAAACGGCTGGCGCTAAAATGTTCAGATAGGTAATAGAGGCTAGGCGCTGTAGGACACTTTTAGCGTTTCCTTGTTTACCGTATGGGCCAGAAAATGAAGGGTGTGCATTTTCCCTGCCATCATCCTGACGTGATAGAGACAGGCGAAAGTTGGGTGATTTTCGGCCATGGCATATAGCGCCGGATAATATGTAAAGGGCTTAAAAGCTCATGAAATAAGGTTTTTTCGGGGCAAATACAAAAATAGCCTCCCGAAATGGAAAGCTGTTTTTGTATCAAAGTTTGTTCCTTGATTTGGTGGGGATGGAGGGGCTCGAACCCCCGAAACTGTATATTCTACTTAACGATAATGAATAATGATACATAAATACATCTAAGCAAAACGTTAAACTTAGCCAGTTCACTCGCATTTCCATACTTTTGATATAAACTGTTTATGTAAATTGATAAACCATTATACATAGTAGTTAATCACGAGTGCGGTCAAAGGTGCGGTCCAAGACCGCACCAAAAGCAGCGTCCACATAGTCTGCCATACGATCCATATCGCCGTCCAGCTCGTGCCCGTATACGCCATAGGTATCCATGTCTTTTGAATGGCCAACCTGTCCTTTTAGCAGAGCTTCGGGCGTCTCCTTGTTAACCGACACAAAGGTGTGCCTCAGCTCGTATGGCGATATATAATTAATGCCATTGTAGTTGCAATACAATCTCCATCTATCACGAAGATGAGCCTCGGCTACAAATTGTCCATCTGGTTTGCAAAATACATAAGGCGATATAACGCCGGCTGACTTAAGCACTGAACGCTGATTGTCCAAAATTGCACGAGTTAATTTGTTTAAACGAAATTTTCGTTGAGCATTTTTATTTTTCCCTTCCGTTAGCTCTCCAAATATATTGATGCTTTTTTTGATCATTACGACATCGTTAACTATGTCGCTCCATTTTAAGGCTATCAGCTCGCCTGGCCTTAGTCCGCTGGCCACCAGAAACCTGTATGCGTTAATATACCAATCATGTTTTATCACGGTACGCCATTTGGTCATATCGCTAGAAAATAAAACGCGTAGGTCGTCCGGCTGAAGAATCCGTTTTTCACCGCGTTTCGCTCCGCGAGGTACGGTAAGATCCTCCGGACGCAGATTAGTGTATCCGCTTTTACGGCAGAATTTTACGAAGCCCACGATCATGCCACGTATATTGCTAAGCGTCTTAGCAGATCTACCGTCCTTGAACGCGGCATGTATTATATCCTGAAGAATCTGTTCGGTTAAATCTTCAATGCGTTTGTTTTCGATAACTGGGCGCAAATGAATTCTCGAAATTGATTCTGATTTTCGCCAATTAGAATAGCTGGTGCTGGACTCCGCGTCTGCCAAATATGCGTCGAGCAATACGCCGCACCTTGTATTGCCGCCATCCGGCAGGCCTTCGTCAAGCCATGTATCGGCCTTTCTATGGCATTCCGCTTTGCCATTGCGGCCAGGAGTGGACGAGTAAAACGATCTGCGCTTTCCGTCGCGCTGTACATCAATACGCCAGCGTTTGCGAGCTTCGTCCCAGCGTGCTTCATTAGTTCTTGTGTGCTTCATTGCTAGCTGCTCCTTTTTAGATGCAGCCGCCCCATTGCCAGGGGGGCGGCCTCAATCATTTGTCTCCGTAGTGCGTCCGGCACTGGGCTATTTCGATTTGTCCGTTATTTATACGATATACCAGCCTGTTGGCTTCATCTATCCTGCGGCTCCACCATCCAGACTGATTGCCCTTCAGAGGCTCGGGCTTGCCTATACCATTATGCCCGTTACGCGATATGTCCTGCAAAAGCTGATTAATACGTTTCAACGTCTTTTTGTCCTGCGTTTGCCAATACAGGTAATCTTCCCAGGCCTCGTCATGCCATAGCTTATTCATCTTCAACCTCTATTAGCTCGTGCACCTGTCCTTTGCCGGCTTCAAGGTCTGCAATGGCCCTGCGCAAATGTGCTTGGTTCACCTCACTATAGAACGGGTCTGCGGCGATTTCAAAGGGGATTCTATGCTGCCTTACAACCGCCTTCGTAAAGATTGTTATAGCAGTTGTCATATTTAATCCCATTTCTTCAAACAGGACCTCAGCCTGCTTTTTAAGGTTCTCATCCATACGAATAGTGACACTTGTGGTTGCCATAAACTCAACTCCTTTCATCGTGTTTGTACTTACATTATATTATGATTATTTAAGGTTGTCAATACATAGTATGTACAATTTGTTGATTTTTTATTGATTTATTTCAATCCACGCACCCCCGCATGCGACAATACAATTATACATCATATCATGACATGCACAAACTACATAATTTACCACCGTTACCTTTTGTCGATTTTTAGGATATATAGTTATAATCGGCAATTCTGCCAGTAATATTGACACGTTTGTTCCAATTTGGTAAAATAAGCCAGAACAAACGTTCCAGAAATCGAAAGGAGAATATATCATGTCGTTCTGTCATCACCGTTGTAATAAGTCTCCATTGTATGTTGCTTTAGTTTTGTCTATCTAGTTATTTGATCAAAATAACGAACCATCCAAAACATACGGCCTTGGATGGTCTGTTAAGTGTACCTTGATAATCACATACCCACCACAGCGAGTTATATATACGTGGTCTGAGAGCATAGGAAAATGTAGCTGAAGGGTGGCTAAATAAAAAAGCGGCCGGAGCCGCTAAGGAAGGACTATATTATCTTATGGTTTCTTAACGGGAATTTTTATTTCGTATTCCGTTTCAAAAATTCCGAACTCTATATAATAATCACCATCATTCTCATATAAAAAATATAGAGTGCCAGTACCTGCACCACCGCTGCGAAGCTCCCCGATATCGTCTAGTGTTTTATCAAAATAAGCATTTATGTCATCAAGGCGTGATCCGCTTGTCCCAAACAAAGTATAAGACATGAAGCTAAGTCGTGCAGTTGAGTCTCCTACGTTCTTTACAGTTAACTCTATTCCAAAAACATCTTTACCGTTAGTATCAGCAAAAGGATTATCAACTTTGTCCCATACTATTTTGTCGCCCACGGTGATTTCAAAGCCATCGTAGGTGAATGTATCGCCAAAGGACAAGGACTTGTTAGCATCAGGGGTTGGTTCAGGGGTGTCTGTCGCCCTTGGAGTGCTTGTAGCATTTGGCGTCTGGGTTGGATCGGATTTAGGCGATGATGTTATCTCATCTTTGGGCGACGGCGTTGGGTCAGTGCTTGTCGGTGCGCATCCGATCATAATGACTAGAGCCAAGATCAGGACAGCAAATGTTTTCATGATGTGTTTCATAGCGTCTCTCCTCACTGTATTAATAATTGTGGTACATACGGATATTAGCATATATTGTTGCAATTATCAATATACAGCGGGGACAGATATTATAAATAATGGGCCATTTCGGCCCGATTGGAGATGGTTTATTATTTATATTGTAGATCTACCAGTTTTTATCAAAAAATATTGGCATTATATGTGACTTCTGTATCTAAATAGGTAGTATATAAGTGTAGACTAGTATAATAAATTTAAGAGGTAAAAAAATATGGATTTCAAATCAATATTAAATCACTACTCATATTCTTCACGATTAATATCATCGCAATCGCCTTGTTCAGTAAGATATTTTATAAAAGAGGATACAGCATTCACTTGCTCCTCACTTAGAGAGTCTATGGATTCAAGAACCTGCTTCTTTGCTAAAGACATACCTTGTGTCGTAAATATCTCTCCTTCACCTTCCTCCAACCACCTTTTATTGACGTTGAACACGTTTTCTATAAGTAAAAGAATTCTGTCTGGTGGATTAACTTTACCTTGTATTATACGGGAAAAATAACCGGCATCTAAATTTATCTTAAGCGCGAATTGGCGTTGCGAAATATCAAGCTCTTTGAGCAAGACCTTTAATCTATCGTTAATCAAGTATCATCACCTCAGAGTGAGTATAACAAGCAATGTTGCTTATGTCAATAAAATTATTAAAAAAACACTTGACAAGTTGCCAAAGGCAATGTATAGTATTGCTATAAGCAACAGAAAGGAGCTGAAAATGTTGTCTAAGTCACGAGAAAAATTGAAGTCAGATATAGAAAACATCACAGACGAAGCTACTATTGAAAAGGTTAAGATATTTATAATGGGCATTTTGGCGCAGAAAGCAATAGCACATGAAAGCACGGCTAAATCAGAATCCACAGCCCAGCAGGCGAGTTAGGGGGGGCGATGGGCATTGTTAAGATAATCATAGTGTCGGCGGCAATAGTGTATGGGACATTCACAGCAGCGATAGCAGTTAAATACTGGAGCCTATTTTATGGCTGCGATAATAACGCCAATCGCGGCAACAACCACACCAGCAGCCGTCCAAAAGATTGCAGACTTATAAAATGGTTTTTTCTTGGAATCCTCTACGCTTTTGCCTTTGGACTCTGTCTCTGCGCAACCATTGCTATTGCCGCCGGAAAGATTTGATTCATAGTACAGCCATCCGTCCGGTGTTAAGTTGATTCTGGCATTTCCGTCTATATATCGGGTAAGCCGGATAAGATTCTTGGATTCGAGGATTAATAAGTCTTTTTCCTCTATATCCAGATCGCTTTTGAGCATATAGCCTCTGCCGGATGTATTGTAATGGACGACTATAGATGCCAGAGCTTTTTCAAAGCCGTACATGATTACCTCCTTTCTGGGTTGTCCGACAACCCCACGAGGTAGTCAAGGGACACGTTGAAGTATTCGGCTAGGGCGATGAGGGTAAGAGCAGGAACATTAACTTTACCATATTCCATGCGTTGATAATGGCGATCGGTAACATCAAGTAATTTCGCCATATCAATTTGCTTGATTCCTTTGGCTATACGAAGTTGTTTTAGACGTTCGCCAAAAAGTTTCATAAAAAATCCTCCAAAAGCTATTGACACGACATTTAAAGTTGTGTAACATAATACCAGAGCACGGCATAAGAAGTCGTGTTACTACGAAAGCGAGGGGTGATAATTGAGAACAAACCTGATAAACGAGCGCAAGAAAAAGAAACTTACGCAAACCGAAATAGCTAAGATACTCGGTATCACTGACAGACAATATGCTCGATTAGAAGCTGGAACCTCAAACGGCAGCATAAAAGTCTGGCAAAGCTTAAAAGATTTATTCCAAAAATCAATCGACTACCTGCTGGAAGAGGATTAATAAGTCTTTTTCCTCTATATCCAGATCGCTTTTGAGCATATAGCCTCTGCCGGATGTATTGTAATGGACGACTATAGATGCCAGAGCTTTTTCAAAGCCGTACATGATTACCTCCTTTCTGGGTTGTCCGACAACCCCACGAGGTAGTCAAGGGACACGTTGAAGTATTCGGCCAGGGCGATGAGGGTATCAAAAGAGGGCTTTTGCGTGCCGGCCTCATAATACTGATAATTTCTTTCTGTAACGTTAACGGCTTCTGCTACTTGTTTCTGAGTAACGCCATTAGATTTTCTGATGTTACGAAGATGTTCGTTAAAAGCATGCATGCAAAACCTCCAAAAAAATCTTTATAAGCATGTTGACACGAAGATAACGACGTGATAATATAACCATAGGGCACGAAGAAATCAACGTGTTACTACGAAAGCGAGGGGTGATAGTGAGCGAGACAAGGCTCAAAACCACAAGACAGAAACAGGGCCTTAAGCAATGGCAGGTTGCAGAAAAGGCCAAAGTGACAACAAGACACTATCAGGATATAGAGGCTGGCAAGTGCAGGCCGAACGTTACTACCTCAATCCTGATAGCGAGAGCACTAAACAGCACCGTCGAAGAACTGTTTAGTAATGATACACACCCAAAATAACACAGAACCCAAACGAGGTCAAGCATCATGAACAAAGTAAGAGCAATAAGGACGGAACAGGGAATGAGCATAAGCGCATTATCGAGAAAGACGGGAATATCAAGGTCGATAATCTACCAGCTTGAATACGGCAAGCGAGACGTGCAGATAAGCACGGCACAGAGGATAGCGGCGGCGCTGGGATGCACATTGAACGATTTGTTTGGAGGATGAACTATGGAAATCAAAGTAATCCGCAAGCGCCAGTCGGTCACGAATGGCACCGTCACTGTACAGCTGAATGGTGAAGAGCTGGCGACATACCAGGATGACATCAGGCCGATAAACGGCAAAGGGCCGTACTACAGCGAGATCATAGACGGCTACGCCAGTGTAGTACCGGATGACGAGTATGTGTTTGATGCGGTGTTTAATCGTAGAGAGGCATGTTAGGGAGGATGAGACAAAATGGCATATCTGGAATTACGTGCTGAAATGCTGAGGCAGGGGATAGATCAGGAACGTCTTGGACGGAAGATTAACCGAAGCCTGCAATATGTAAACAGGCGGTTCAATGGACACGCCGACTGGAAACAGGGGGATATGTATGCGATATTGAACGCTCTACGCATCCCTCCGGATCAGATTTACAGGTACTTTCCGCCGAATGGTGTAACGTTATGAAAAACCGTATTGCACACCTAATAACCCTGACGGCCCTGATCGTCATGGCCGCCGCGTTACTAACAGACGGGCCGCCCGTGCCGCGATACACGGTGGCACTGATCGCGCTGACTGTGTGGTGCGGCGGGATTATGTGGATGATGTAGAGGAGGCTAATATGACACAATTACCAAGACATGTGCAAGAGTACATATACAGCGTTGGGATAGTTGATTATTTTGGCGCCCACGCCCCCCTGCCGGAGGGCTGTAAGCTATATGAGACGCGGGCTGCCGCACGGACCGCCTCAGGGATTGCCACATGGGCGGCCGCACGGGGGCACGCGTGGGAAGACGCACGGGACGGCGCGTGGGATGCCGCAGAGGCCGCCGCACGGACTGCCGCGTGGGCGGCCGCGTGGGCGTGGCGGTTGAGGTCGACGGGACGCACTATTGCTACAGGCGGCCGTGACATGTCCCCACAGTACATACTCCGACGCTGTGCCGGACGATAGCACCGTCCAGCTACATCATGAGTTGTCCTCCTCCAGTCTGAACGCCCTGACAGGGCAGGGCGCCCGGCAGAGCGTCGGGGGGATGTATATCAAGTAGGAGGTATACCCAGATGAGTTTCATTTTAACCGATCAGCAACGTAATTTAATTACAGATAATCATAAAAGGAGCAAAAAAATGAATGTAACTCTTAATGTAACCGTAACCACACCAGAGGCAGCTATAGCGCTCATTAATGCGCTTAACGGCAACAAGCAAGCACCAACAGCCAGCGCCGCGCCGCGGCCTGCGCCGGTACCACCCGCAGGACATACCGCAGCCCCCGCAACACCGACCCCGCCGCCAACTACCCATGTCGCGGAGACATACACAATCGATCAACTACGGACCGCGGCTATGCAGCTTGTGGACGCCGGCCGGCAAGCCGAGGTGCGTGATCTTATCAGCTCATACGGTGTACAGCTGCTAACCGACATCCCACAGGACCGTTACCCTGCATTTATGGCCTCGCTACGCAGTATGGGAGCGCGTATATGAGCGAGCACGCACTGCTAAGCGCGTCATCGGCGCACCGGTGGCTGCATTGCACCCCATCCGCAAGGTTGGAGGAGCAATACCCAGACACCACCAGTGGGTATGCTGAGGAGGGGACACTGGCGCACGAGATAGCGGCGCTCAAATTGTCTAAGTACTTTACCCCAATGGGGCCCCGTGCGTATACAACTAAGCTTAACAAGCTTAAAAAGCATTCTCTTTACCAAGAGGAAATGCAAAAATGCACGGATGTATATTTGGATAAAATAAAAGAAATTACAAACGCGTTACCAACAACCCCGTACGTAGCCGTCGAAAAGCGCGTTAGCTACGACGCGTACGCGCCTGGTGGCTTTGGCACCGCCGATTGTATAATAATGTATGATAATACGCTGTGGATTATAGATTACAAGCATGGCAAGGGTGTGCCCGTGGATGCGGTCAACAATGATCAGCTAACGCTATACGCCTTGGGTGCACTACAAGAGTATGGATTTATTTACAACATTACTAATGTTGTAATGATAATCATACAACCACGCCTTGATAACATAAGCGAGTGGCAAGCGCCTGCCGATGAGCTCATGACCTATGGCAATGCCTTTATCCGCCCGCGGGCGGAGCTTGCCGATAAGGGCGAGGGGGAGTATAACCCAAGCGATAAGGCTTGTAGATTTTGCCGCGCAAAAGCTCAATGCCGCGCCAGAGCAGCCAAAAACCTTGATTTACTGCGACTTGACATGCGTACGCCCGCATTGATGAGCAACGACGAGATCGGGGCCGTGCTCAAGCAGGGGCAGGATTTGGCGGCATGGATTAAGGACGTACAAGAGTATGCGTTGAGCCAAGTATTAGCCGGCAACAATATTGCCGGCTGGAAAGCCGTAGAGGGGCGCAGCGTTAGACAATTTACTGATATAGACACCGCATTTGAGGTATTAATTAACAACGGCATAGACCCAGCAATGTTATACGAGCGCAAGCCCGTAACATTATCGGCGGCAGAAAAGATAGTAGGTAAAACGCAATTTAATACACTTTTAAGTGATTATATACAAAAAACCAAAGGTAAGCCGACGCTCGTACCCGAGACGGATAGCCGAGCGCCGTATAGTACAGCGACAGACGACTTTAAGGAGGTAATATAATGACACCAATAGTTACAGGCAAAGTTAGATTTAGTTACGTAAACGTTTTCGAGCCCCGCGAACCGCAGGGCGGGGGAGACCCCAAATACTCCATCACACTGTTAATACCTAAGACCGATGCGGCGACTAAACAAGCCATAGATACAGCTATACAGCAAGTTATCAACGATAGTATCAGCACTACTTTTGGCGGCGTACGGCCGCCGGCGTCCAACCTGCCGATACATGATGGGGATGGTCTTAGGCCATCATCCGGCGCGCCCTTTGGCGCGGAATGCAAAGGCCATTGGGTAATGACCGCTAGCTCCAAGCAGCGACCCGAGGTAGTTGACGACAGGGTACAACCAATACTTGACAGATCACAGATATGCAGCGGAGATTATGGCCGTGTGTCCTTGCGCTTTTACGCGTATAATAAGGCAGGACGTAAGGGGATAGGATGCGGACTGGGCAACGTGCAAAAGCTTGCCGACGGTGAGCCTCTTGACGGGCGCACCAGCGCAACCGACGATTTCGGCGCGACCAAATCTACGTCGAGCATTGACCCAATAACCGGCCAACCTATCGACATGGATAGGATACTGGGCGGATGGTAACTCTGCACATTGATCTGGAGACTTACTCCAGTATCGAGCTTAGCGAGGCGGGCCTGTACAAGTATGCACAGGCCCCAGACTTCGAAATTTTACTTTTTGCATATGCATATAATGATGATAATGTACAAATTATTGATCTTACTAATAATGAGCGCGTACCAGAGCAGATAATACGCGACTTGGCAGACCCAGCCGTAATCAAGATGGCGCATAACGCGGCATTTGAGTGGTGCTGTCTCCAACAATACTTTGGTTTGGACTTACCCATAACGCAATGGCGATGCAGCATGATACACGCACTGTATTGCGGCTACCCTGCATCACTCGACGAGGCTGGTAAGGCGCTCGGCCTTCCGGTCGATAAACAAAAAATATCAGCCGGAAAAGCACTGATACGTAAATTTTGCAAACCCCGTAAAGCTACTAAGAGCAACAGTGGGCGCACACGTAACCTACCACGACATGAGCCGGAGCAATGGGAGTTATTTAAGGCTTACTGCCTACAAGATGTAGTGGCGGAACGCGAAATCGAGCGCCAGCTCGCTAAGTATCCCGTACCTGATGACGAGTGGCGTAATTGGCACATCGATATGACGATCAACAGCAGAGGGGTTGCAGTGGATCAGGAGCTAATCGCGGGGGCGCTGCAGATCGACAACGCGAGCGCGCAAGAGCTTATCGGGCGTATGGCCGATTTGACGGGGCTCGATAACCCCAACAGCGTTACACAGCTCAAGGGGTGGCTTGCGAGCAAAGGGGTGCCCTCCGATACGCTTAATAAGGGGGCCGTTACAGATATCCTTGCCAAGTGTAATGATGATACTGTTATACAGGTATTACATCTCAGGCAGGAGGCCGCAAAACCCAGCCTTGCCAAATATGACACAATGGCCGCCGCTGTCTGTGACGACGGACGCATACGCGGACTGCTACAGTTTTACGGCGCTAACCGTACCGGCCGCTGGGCCGGTAGATTGGTACAAGTACAAAATTTACCCCGCAACTATCTCAAGACCCTTGATATAGCACGGCGGCTAGCCAAGACGGCCAACATTGAGGGGCTTAGGATGCTGTACGGCAACATACCCGATACGCTGTCACAGCTCATACGTACCGCGTTTGTGCCGCGCGAGGGATGCTATTACGTGGTTGCAGATTACTCAGCTATCGAGGCGCGAGTTATAGCGTGGTTAGCCGGTGAGCAATGGGTATTGGATGTATTTAGGGGCCACGGCAAGATATACGAGGCTACCGCGTCCCAGATGTTTGGCGTACCCATGGGGTTGATTACTAAGGATAACCCCGAGTACGAGTTGCGACAAAAGGGTAAGGTGGCGACACTAGCACTAGGCTATCAGGGCGCGATCGGAGCGCTTATACAGATGGGCGCGCTCCGGATGGGACTAACCGAGGAGGAGCTACCTGATATAGTACACCGGTGGCGCGCGGCCAACCCGCGTATAGTGGAGCTCTGGCGTATGGTTGAGGATGTGGCGCTATCTTGCGTCATCAACGGGTACGCTAACACCCTGCCCAACGGCATCAGGATAAGCAGGGATGATAGCAATATGATAATTACCCTGCCGAGCGGCCGACAACTGTTTTATTCGTCCCCCACAGTTATACAGGGGGACAGGGGCAGAAAACAAATTACGTATATGGGCCTTAATCAAATGACAAAAAAATGGGAGCGCATCCCCACGTATGGGGGCAAACTCGTCGAGAATATAACCCAGGCAGTAGCACGGGATTGCCTTGCCTACGCGATACAGGGCCTAACCGACGCTGGATATCACATCGTAATGCACGTACATGACGAGGTGGTAATGGAGGTGCAGTTGGATGATCCTAAGCGTGGCTTAGCTCAGGCGATTGAGATTATGTGCCGTGTACCTCCGTGGGCGCAGGGATTACCGCTCAATGCAGCGGGATTTACCTGTAAATATTATCAAAAGGATTAGCCTATGATTAACGATAAAAAAATACATATATCCGTAGGCGCAAGCCGCAAGGCAACCTATTGGCCAACCCAGGAAATGCTATGGTCTGAGTTTGTGGCGCGGCTACAGACGCCTGTTGCTACAGCGGAGCTATTACGGGAGTACCGATCATGGCCTAAGGCCAGGCAGGATGAGATCAAGGACGTTGGCGGCTTTGTCGGCGGCCGCCTGTTAGATGGCCGCCGTAAGCCCAGTAACGTACAGGGGCGGGAGCTGGTTACACTAGACGCGGATTGTATACCGGCGGGCAAGACGCAGGATGTAATCAACGCCGTTGACGCGTTGGGATGTGCCTATGTCATATACTCGACGCGTAAGCATGAGCCCGCCGCGCCGCGACTGAGGATTATTATCCCGCTTGACCGCGCGGCAACAGCGGAGGAGTATGAGCCCGCCGCACGTAAGCTCGCGTCTATGATAGGCATGGAGATCATGGACGCGACAACATTTCAGGCGGCCAGGCTGATGTACTGGCCGTCTATATCCAGCGACAGCCAATACGTATACACCTATGCCGATAAGCCTTGGATTAATCTTGACGGCTTATTGGCGATGTATGCTGATTGGCGAGATGTATCACAATGGCCGCAAGTACCAGGCGCAGCCAAGATACAACAGCGCGCGGCGGCCAAGCAGGGGGACCCGACGGCCAAGCACGGGCCCGTAGGGGCATTTTGCCGCGTTTACGATGTCGTATCCGCCATTAATACATATCTACCAGATGACTACAGCCCGTGTGATACACCTAACCGCTACACTTATACACATGGCTCAACTGTCGGCGGCGCGATAATCTACAACGATGGGCAATTTTTGTTTTCACACCACGCTACTGACCCTTGCAGCGGCCGATTGGTCAATGCATTTGATCTGGTGCGATTACACCGGTTTAGCGAGTTGGACGATAGCGCCGCACCCGATACCCCCGCCAACAGACTGCCATCCTATAGAGCGATGGTCGATCTCGCGTTGCAGGACAAGGCCGTGGCGGGTATGTTAGTGGCCGACCGCTATAAGGAGGCTGTAGCCGAGTTTGATGCAGTCTCCACGGATGACAACAACTGGCGGTCACGCATCAAGCTATCAACCAGCACGGGTACGCCACTTAAGACGATTGATAATATATGCATAATACTGGACAATGACCCGCAGCTCAAGGGCAAGATAGCTTATGACGAGCACGCTAACCGGCCCGTAGTGCTGGGCGGACTGCCATGGCCAAGGGGCGACAACGACAGATGGACCGACACCGACGACGCAGGGCTAAGGCACTACGTAGAGCGGGCATACTGCATTACGGGTAAGGACCGCATCATGGACGCGTTTGCGCTGTGCGCGCAATCCCACCGTTTTCACCGCATCCGCGATTATCTGCGCAGTGTGCGGTGGGACGGCATACCACGCCTTGATACGCTGCTGATCGATTACCTGGGCGCTGAGGACAGCGAGTATACACGGCTGATTATGCGTAAGTCGCTTGTAGCCGCGGTAGCGCGGGTTATGCGCCCTGGCACTAAGTACGACACCATGCTTACCATGACAGGGGCGCAGGGTATAGGCAAGACTACGTTTTTGGCCAAGCTCGGGCGAGACTGGCATCTGGAGTGTGGGGCCGATTTTAGAGGTAAGGAGACCGCCGAGCTAATACAAGGCTATTGGCTTATCGAGCTGGGCGAGCTTAAGGGCTTTAGCCGCGCGGACACCACAGACATCAAGCAGTTTTTAAGCCGTCGAGAGGATGTATACAGGGAGCCGTATGGCCGCCGTACCACATCATACCCGCGCCAATGTGTATTTTTTGGTACGACCAACGATCGCGAGTATCTAAGAGACCCTACCGGCAACAGGCGATTTTGGCCGGTCGATCTTGGACTTAACCAGCCAACTAAGGATGTATTTAGCGGCCTTGATGATGAGGTTGATCAGATATGGGCCGAGGCGGTCGTGCGCTATAACGCCGGTGAGCCGCTATATCTGGAGGGTGAGGCGGCCAAAGAGGCTTTACACCAACAACAGGCCCATGTAGAGGCTAACCCTAAGGAGGGTATTATACATGAGTTTGTGGCGCGCCCCGTGCCCCGCGATTGGTATGAGCGGGATATAGCGGCGCGGCGGGCGTATTGGGGTATGGCAGTGGGCGCGGATGACACCATACCACGGCCCATGATATGCACAATGGAGATATGGTACGAGTGCTTTGGACGTAATTTAAGTGATATAAGCAAAGCTGATGCGATGGAAATAAGTAACATGTTGGCAGCTATACCTGGGTGGGAGCGCAAGGCCAGGATTAATTTTGGGGGAGCATACGGGCGGCAGAGAGGGTTTATGAGGTGTGACAATGGGGGTTAATCCACTTTGCGACTGTCACAGCTGTCACACTTAGTCACACCTGATATAGGCGAGGTGTGACAGCGCAAACCCTTGATCCCATTGGCATCTCTATCTATTAGTCACACTGTCACACTTAATAGATATGAGATATATATGGATAGGCTAAAAACGCCCTAATCCCCCCTACGCGTATATATCTATAGAGGGATTGAGTGGGTGAGGTGTGACAAAAAACCCGCAAACCGTTGAGCTCAAGCCAAAAACAGCTGTCACACCATTAAAATTGGGGAGACGGGCCACAAGAAACAAAGGGAGGAAACTAAAAAATGCGTGAATCAGATTTGGAAAAACTACTGAAAACAAAAATAGAATCTGTGGGCGGGATATGCTGGAAATTTATTTCACCGAATTGCCGCGGCGTACCCGACCGAATTATAATAATGCCCAATGGCAAAGTGCTGTTTGCAGAGCTTAAGACCGACAAAGGCGTGGTAGCGCCATTACAGCAGTATAGGATTGATAAGCTAAGGGCGCTGGGGTGCGACGCGAGGATAATACGAGGCCGCAAAGGCGTAGATGAGTTATTGGAGGAGCTGCATGCAATTTAAGCCGCATGATTATCAACAATATTGTACAGAGCGAGCTATATCGGATACACAACTTGGACTATTTTTGGACATGGGTCTTGGCAAGACAGTTATATCGCAGACCGCTGTCTTGGAGCTTAAGTGTAATAGCTTTAGCGTTAATAAGGTCTTAGTAATCGCGCCGAGAAAAGTCGCCGAGGATACTTGGGTCCGCGAGGCCGCTAAATGGGATCATCTTAGGCCGTTGCGGGTTGTTAAGGTGCTTGGGACGCAGCGGCAGCGCATACGCGCTCTTAACACCGCGGCTGATATATATACCATCAGCCGCGAGAATACTGTGTGGCTCGTAGACCATTATCGCAATAAGTGGCCGTTTGATATGGTCATAATCGATGAGTTGTCGAGCTTTAAAAATCCACGGGCCAAACGTTTTAAGGCGCTTAAGACCGTAAGGCCAAGGATAGATCGGGTTATCGGGCTTACTGGTACGCCGTCGAGCAATGGGCTGCTTGACCTGTGGGCGCAGATATATCTGCTTGATGAGGGTGTTAGGCTGGGGCGATCGTTTACACAATACCGCGATCAATATTTTTATCCTACTAAGACTAACGGCCATCAGGTATTTGCATATGCCCCCAAAGAGGGGGCAGAAGAAGCGATCAGGGCCAAGATAGCGGATATCTGCGTGAGTCTGAGGGCCGAGGATTACCTGAGTTTGCCGGCTAAGATTGAGGACACGAGGCAAGTGCAGCTTGACGCAAGAGCCGTCAAGCAATACAGGGAGTTGGAGCGGCAATTATTGCTTAACGTCGATGATACAATGATTACGGCGGCTAATGCGGCGGCGCTGACCAATAAGCTGCTACAGCTTTGCAATGGCGCGCTGTATGATGATAATCATGGTGTAGTCGAGGTGCATAACTGCAAGATAGCAGCATTTATTGAGCTTTTGGAGGGTTTGGCAGGACAGCCGGCATTAGTATTTTATAATTTTAAGCATGACCGCGATCGCCTCTTAGCCGCATTATCCAAGAGTGATTATAGGGCGGGGGAGCTTAAGACGCCCGAGGATATTAAGCGTTGGGAGGATGGCCAGCTTGATATATTGTTGGCGCATCCGGCTTCGGCGGCGTATGGCCTTAATTTGCAGGCTGGCGGTAACCATGTGATATGGTACGGGCTTAACTGGTCATTAGAGCTATATCAACAGGCTAATGCCCGATTGCACAGGCAGGGCCAGCAGCACACCGTGTATATCCATCATCTGGTCACGGCCGGTTGTATGGACGAGCGGGTTATGGGGGCGTTACAGACCAAGGGGTTAGTACAGGATGCGTTTTTGGACGCACTGCGGGCGCGGATTAGAGAGATTAAGGAGGCTGGGTAATTATGGACACTGTTAATCATCCGGAACACTATACCGGCGGGGCGGTAGAGTGTATAGAGGCCATTAAGGCGGCTACAGCAGGGCTAACAGGGATAGAGGCGGTGTGTACGGGCAATGCGATCAAGTACTTATGGCGGTGGCAGCATAAAGGTGGCGCTGAGGATTTGCGCAAGGCTAAGTGGTATATTGATCATCTGTTGGGTGAGCTTGATGACACTACTTTGGCGTGCGCCAGTTGCGGATATGCGGGTAAGCTTGATTGGCGCTTGGGGTATATGCATTGTCGTTATCACGATTACGTAGTACACGGCGCGGATTGCTGCGATAATTATATGCCGCTTGTGCGCATAGAGGAGGTGTAATACATGAGGTATGATTGTTTGGGCGATGCGATGCTGTTTAATGCCGATTGCCGTGATGTTATGTGTTTACTTCCTCGTGTGCAAGCGGTTGTTACGGATCCACCGTATGGTATTAAATACAAAACTAAATACCGGCAAGTGATGGATACACCCGCGATGTTGGTTGGGGACGACAGCGCGCCGCTATGGAGTGTTGGGCTGATGGCGGCGCAAGTATGCGACGGGGGCGCATTATACATATGCACAAGTTTTAAGGTTTTTGACTCCTGGTTAGGCGAGATTAGACGTGTTGGTCTCACGCCCAAAACGCCTATTGTCTGGGATAAGACAGCGCACACGGCGGGGGACTTACAAGGTGATTATGGCTGCCGGACTGAGTTAATCCTGTTTGCGCATAAAGGGCCGTCATATTTTGCGCGGCGGCAGGCCGCAAAATCTGTGGGCGGTCCCACGTGAGCCTGCAGGACCACACCCGACGCCCAAGCCGGTTGAGCTAATGCGGAGGTGCATCGTTAATAGTACAGACCCTGGCGATATTATATTGGACCCATTTATGGGCTCAGGTACAACAGGGGTAGCGGCTTTACAGACGGGGCGCAAATTTATAGGCATTGAGATTGATCAAGGGTATTATAGCTTGGCTTATAATCGTATCGCGGCTATATCCAAGCCGGCTACGGCAGGGGGTGGTATCTGATGGGTAGTGGTATCTCAAGCAGAGAGGCGGCCAAGCTGCTGGATACATCGCTAAGTAGTATTTGCAGGTATATAGCACAAGGCCGGTTACGAGCTTATAAGATCGGGCAAGCCTGGCGCATCGCCAAAGCGGATGTAATGGCGATGCGCGCGCAGGATGGGGCGGTTAGCCTTTGGTACGACCAGCCGTGCTGGACGTGCATGCATGCGCTTAGGGGTACGTGCAGTTGGGCTAATCCAGATACGCGCAAGCCTGTGGAGGGTTGGACCGCCGAGCCGGCGGCATGCGGCAGTTATGCCGTGATATGTTGCCCTATGTACGAGTACAGGGGCAGGGGTACAGACCACACAAGGAGGGTACGGATATGACGGACGCGGCAAGACAAGCTAAGACTGAGCTTAACGGCATCAGGTATATTGATATCGAGATAGACATTATGCTAAGGGAGGTCGAGAGGCTTAGAGCACTATTAGATGTGGCGTCGACCGGTTTGACCGCCGAGCGGGTACAGAGCACAAGGCGCGGGGATATAATACCACGCACAGTGGCTAAGATAATAGACTTGGAGCAACAAATTAATGGATATATCGATCAGCTTGTAGACCGCAAGGCGCAGGCTGAGTACAAATTAGCGCGTGTATCAGACGAGACACAACGCAATATCATTAAGCTAAGATATTTTGAGGGTAAGCGGTGGGAGGATATAGCGGAGGAGATGGACTATAGTTTACCCTGGGTATATCGATTACATGATCGAGCGCTAAAAGAATATAGCAAAGTATAGTAAGAGTATAGTAAAAAAGACTAGTAAGATAGTATGATCGGGGCTATAATGGTATTGTGGAGATGGTGGATGACACCGTCGGTAACATAAGCTAACATCGCGGAGGGGCCGTTGCGGCGGTCCCTTTTTGCGTCGGGACGTGTGGGGAGGATTAGCTAGGTGCAGAGGTCGTGTAGATATTGCGGCGGCATACATCCAGTAGGCCAGATGTGCAAACCTCGCCGCGCAAAGATACGTACGGAGGCTAATCGTGTGCGGTCTACATGGGGGTGGACAGTGACAGCCAAGTCTGTTAAGGCGAGAGATTGTTATCTGTGTTTGGTTTGTCTTAGCGAGGAGCGCATCACATATGACCAACTGGAGGCGCACCATATCATCCCTATTAGCGAGCGGCCGGATTTAGCGTTGGATGAGCGCAACTGCATAACGCTATGTGTTGCTTGCCATAAACTGGCGGACGCGGGTGTAATTAGCCGTGACAGGCTTAGAGAGCTTGTTTATAACCCCCCCTATCGACCAACCCCATATTCATAATCCGACCAAGACCACAGGCCTACATCGGAGCATGAAAAATCCGTAGAACGCAAAGGAGGTAAACGCGCATGGCAAGACCCTGTAAGAGCGCATCTGTTTTAACGGATTGCTCACAAACAAAATCGGAAATAGCGCATCGCCAAAAAGTTGAAGAACGGTTGCGGGGCGACGCCTGCAAGCTTACGCCCCCGAAGCACCTCAACGCAAACCAAAAAAAGATATTTGCATTTATCGTCCAGATGTTGGAGCCAAGCGGTATCCTGGGTGCGCTTGATGAGTGGATACTAGCCTTGTGCTGTATTACAATAGACAGGCTTAAATACATAGAGGGGGAGATTAACAAAAACCCCGAACGGATGTGCGATAAAGACCTCATGGGTGCGCGTGATAAATATTCAAAAGATTTTTTCAGGTGTTGCAATGAATTATCGTTATCACCGCAAAGCCGCGCGAAGTTGGCGAACCTTGATTTGCAGAAAAAGCAGCAGCAGGGCGATCCGTTGTTGCAGATACTAAGCAAAGGTGATACAGGATGATCTTAAACCATCCGGCCTATATCTATGCGCGGGATGTAACCGCTAAAAAGATCGAGGCCCCTACATACGTACGTAAACAATGCGCCGAGTTTAGGCGGTTAGCGGAGGGCGGGGATGATAAATATTATGTGGATGAGACTAAAGTTGACCTAGTTGATGGCATCACCCAGTTGATGATCATGCCCAAGGGACTAAGCGCGGGCAAGACCGTGCGCGAGGCGTTTGTTGGATTTGATTGGTTGTTGTTGGTTGCCGCGTTGTGCGTGGTACACAAAGATAACCCGCAAAAACGCAGATACCAAACTGTTATATTAGAGATCGCGAGGAAAAACGGCAAAACGTTTGTGATTGCGGTCTTTTTTATATTTTTGCTTTTGACGGAGCCGCGATTTTCAAAAATGTATTCGGTCGCTCCGGATGGTAAGTTATCCCGTGAGGTGCAGGACGCGATACGGGAGATTATACGGTCAAGCCCCGTTCTTGGCGAGCTTACGCCACAAAAGTTTAGACTAATGCGTGATAAAATAATCTGTAAGTTGACGGATAGCGAGTATACGCCGCTCAACTACTCCAATGATAAGTTGGATGGCAAACTACCAAGTGTATTTTTGGTTGATGAAGTTGGAGCTTTGCCTAGTGTTTACGCGGTTGAGGCTATGCGCTCAGGACAGCTAACAGTATTAAATAAACTCGGCTGTATAATATCCACCAAATACCCAAGGGAGGATAATCCATTTGAGGATGAGGTGCGCTATGCAAAACGTGTACTTGATGGGCTAGAGGATGATGATACCGTGTTTGCCTTGCTATACGAGCCAGATAACACAAAGGATTGGATGACAGACGATAAAGTACTGATGCATGCAAATCCGCTGGCGCTTGAAATCCCCGAGATATGGGACGACCTACTTAAAAAGCGGCAACGCGCTATAGCGGTTGAGAGCGCGCGGGAGAACTTTTTGTGTAAGCATTGTAACATCATATATCAAGGTTTGGGTACCGAGAGCTTTGTGGCAGTTGAAGACGTTAAGCGCGGTAGGGTTGATAGTATAGATTGGCGCGGCCGCGGCGTATGGTTAGGGCTAGACCTTGCGCTGACTGACGATAACTGCGCATACGCAATGGTGGCCGAGGATGACAAAGGCGGGGTGTTATGCCGCGCGGAAGGATTTATTCCGGCGGATCGTATCACTGAAAAAAGCCAGGCAGAGCGACTGGATTATGCCGCCCTGATACGTAATGGGTGTTGCTATGCTTGTGGAGACAGGGTTGTGGATTATGAATTTATTGAACAGATAGTAATGTCGGTAGAGGATGTATATGGCGTTACAGTTAGAGGGTTTGGCTTTGACCGGTGTAACTGTCTATCGACCGCGCAAAAACTGGAATCGCACGGGTGGACAGGTACCATAGTTGATCAGCATTCTCGGGTTTTGCACGCCCCGATTAAATGGCTTGCAGAGTTAATAGCCAAAGGCAAATTCCATTACACGCGCAACAGATTATTGGAAATTAATTTTCAAAATTGTCGTTGCACTTATGATACAAATATGAATAGATACATAAGCAAAAAGAAGTCAAACGGTAAGATAGACCTTGTAGCGGCTACGATCAATGCCTTGTATCTGATGCAGCAGCACAAGCTTAATCGGTTGACTTGGGTAGTACAGGATTAAGGAGGCTGATGATATGGGTGTGCTGGATTGGTTTAAGCCGCGTAAGCGGGAGCGCAGGGGTATGGTTACGTTGGATGATACGCTGTCTGCCCTTGTATATAACACTGAGACCATAACCCGTACCGAGGCGCTTAACATACCAAGTGTCGCGGGGTGTGTTAACCTGATTGCTGATACAGTAGCTACGTTACCGATCAAGCTGTACCGTGAGACTGGCGGCAAAACGCAAGTAGTAGAGGATGATGTAAGGCCACGGCTGCTAAATGACGATACAGGGGATATGCTGGATGGCATGCAGTTTAAGGCGGCGATGGTTAGAGATTATCTGTTAGACGGCGCGGCATATGCGTATATACGCCGCCGGCGTAATACTGTGGTTAGTTTGCACTATTTACGTAATCAAGATGTATCGATATCAGTTGGCGCAGACCCGATATATAAGACCGCCCAAATATTGGTCGGGGGTATGTCTTACCGCGATTATGATTTTATCCGCGTTTTGCGCGATACCCGTAACGGGGTAACCGGCAGGGGGATAATAGCCGAGGCTAATGATGCTATTGGCGTAGCCTATAGGTTGTTACAGTGCGAGCAGGTCATGGCCCGCTCGGGGGGCAGCAAAAAAGGGTTTTTGCAATCGACTGAGGCACTTGATGAACCGAGTATGGATAAATTGCGGCAGAAGTGGCGGCAGTTTAGGGCGGGTCGTGATGAGGTTATGGTGCTCAATAAGGGGTTAACATTTGCGGACGCTGGATCTACCGCCGTTGAGATGCAGCTTAATGAGCACAAGACCACCAATGCCGCGGAGATATGCAAGTTGTTTTGCGTGCCGCCGGCAATTTTTGGCGGCGCGATTACCGATGAGGTTTGGCGCTTATTTGTTACAGCTGCTATACGGCCAATTTTGGCTGCATTTGAGACAGCTTGCAATAAAAATTTACTTTTAGAAAACGAGAAAAAAGAATATTATTTTGCGTTTGACACAAAAGAATTGCTTAAAGGCGACATAGAAAAACGGTTTAGGGCTTATGAGATAGCGGCTAAAAACGGCTATATGCAAATTGATGAGATCAGATATCAAGAGGATTTGCCGCCGCTGGGCCTTAAATTTGTGCGACTGGGCTTGCAGGATGTACTGTACGACCCAGAGACTAACACGATATATACGCCCAACACGGATAGGTTGGCGGCGGTAGGCACGCAGAGAGGAGGTGATGCGGATGAGAGTGGAGATACGATCAGACAGGATAACGCTTGACGGGTATGTTAACGCGGTAGGCAGGGACAGCCGCGTATTAGCCAATAGCCGTGGGCGGTTTGTTGAGCGTGTTGAGCCTGGTGTATTTGCCCGCGCTTTACAAAGGGCGTCGGATGTAGAGTTGCGGTATAACCACAGCAGGCATTTGGGCTCAACGGGCACTGGCGAGTTACGGCTATACGAGGATGCCATAGGGCTTAGGGCCCAGGCTACGATTACCGACGCGGATATCGCCGCCAAAGCACGCAAGGGTGAACTTGAGGGGTGGTCATTTACATTTGTCAAACTTGCGGATGCATGGGAAGCTACAGATACCCCAGGTATCGAGCGACGGGTATTAAAGGAGATTGATCTATCCGAGGTTAGTATCCTAGACGTTATACCCGCTTATATAGCTACAAGCATTGAGCAGCGCGGGGATGACAGCGTGGTATTGGAGCGGCGCAATGCCGAGGATGCGCCGGATATAACGGCACCAAAACGCAATGATTTATATAAACACAGACTAAATTTATTAAAGCTTAGGGGAGGTAAAAATGAAAACTAAAGCACTTACTGAAAGGCGTGCTCAGCTCCTTGATGAAATGGAGAGCATATTAAAAAACGCGGAAACCGAAAGCAGGGCGCTAACCGATGAAGAATGCGCGGATATGGACACAAAAAGAACCGAGATTACAAATATTGACCGGACGATAGCCGCTATGGATGAGACCAGAACCCTCAGCGATTTTACTTCCGCGGCGTCGAATATAACTGAAGAAAGGCGTGCACTGGACGAAAAGAATTTTATCGCTTATTGCCGTGGCGAAGTACGCGCCCTGGATGCAGGCAGTAACGGCGCAATAATACCGGAGCACATCGCGGCAAAGATTATTGAGACCGTTAAGGAGATATCACCAATATATAATTTGGTGACAACGTATAACGTAGGCGGCGATTTAGTTTTCCCCGTCTGGACAGATACAAGTAAAGCGGCATACGCCGCTGAGCTTACGGAGCTTACGGAGGGTACGGGAGCATTTACAAGCATCAAACTGCAAAATCATATAATCGGCAAATTAACGCTTATATCGAGATCGCTCATGAATCGCAGTGATTTTGATACGCTCAATTTTATCGTACGTAAAATTGCTGAGGCAATGGTTGAGTTTTTAGAGCGTGAGTTGATAGTTGGTACTGCGAATAAAATGGAGGGTGTGCTGTCCGCGGCTAACGGCATAACGGCTGCATCGGCTACAGCTATAACCGCGGATGAGCTTATCGACCTGCAGATGAGTATACCGCAAGTATACCAGAGCAACGCCTGTTGGATTATGCACAAGTCTACGCTTGCCGCTATCCGCAAGCTTAAGACGGCTAATAATGAGTACCTGCTTAACCCCGACATTACGAGCCCGTTTGGTTGGTCCATACTGGGCAAGCACGTATACGTTACAGAGAGCATGCCTGCACCGGCGGCGGGTAAAAAGGCCATTGTTTACGGCGATATGAGCGGCCTGTATCTCAAATTTGCGCAAAATATGGAAATACAAATCCTGCACGAAAAGTACGCTACGCAGCACGGCATAGGAGTATGCGCGTGGATGGAATGCGACAGCAAGATTGTTGAGCCGCAAAAAATCAGGTTACTCACGATGAAGGCATCGGCATAAGGTGGTGATTTGCATGCGGCTTAGTGAGCTTACCGCGTATGAGGTATCCAGCTATCTGATGCTTGACGAGGACGAGGATACAGGGCTGTTGCCGCACTTGCTGGCAGCAGCTAAATCCTATATAGCTGGGTATACCGGCTTGGATGAGACAGAGCTTGATGCACACGAGGATATCACGGTGGCCGCGCTGATATTGTGCGCCGACCTGTATGATAACCGCTTGATGGTGGTTGATAATAGTAACGCTAATATTACGGTGCAGACTATCCTCAATCTGCATCGTAATAATCTTATATAGCAGGAGATAAGTGCAAAATGAATCCAGGTGAGTTAGTTGACCGCGTAAAGGTTATGAGGTATACGCGGGACGAGGGGGGTAATTATGCCTGGGTCCACGCTAAGAGTATATGGGCTAAGGCGGAGCTAACCGCTAAGACCAGCATATACGCCAAATTTGGCCAGAGCGCGGGGCAAGTGCTGTTTACAGCGCGCAAACGCGCGTACGCGTTGGGAGATATGCTGTATTGGGATGGCGGCATGCATTATGTTGTCGGCATACGGCCCATTAACCGCATGTATGTAACACTGGATACCGCGCGGGTGTCCGTGCGGACCTGTACCGCCAAGCCGGTGCGGGTGACCTATAATGCGCTTAATAGGCCTGTGTATACAGACGCGCCAGCGTATACGTTGCAGGTGATTGCGGCCGAACGGTACTACGGCAGCTCGCAGGATACCCCGCAGACTACTACACGCCGCACCTTGGTATTGGTTACGCCAAAGGATATAGACCTTAAGGCTGGTGATCTGATCGAGTTTGATGATGCGGACTACGTTGTACGGGTAAGACATGACCTTGACGATATTAAGCGGGAGTATGAGATCGAGCGTAAGGATGATGTGTAATGGCGGGTATAGAGATCAAGGGCATACAGCTGATAAGCGATCGTTTCAGGACAGTCGTCAACGACTGTCCTAATTTACGCCGGCAGTTACATAACAAGATCGCCGATGTAATTAAACAGGAGGTGGACGCCAGCATAGCGCGCTCTGTTAATGATGCATCGGGGCATGTGCGTAGCTGGCAGGAGCGGGTAGTCGGTAGCGGCGGCGGGTATGCCGCCGTGCGGCCGATAAGTGTAGATACGGGGCGTAATAGCCCTGGGGCTATTACGGGCTATATTGAGCGCGGCCACCGTATCAGGCCCAGTAATCCCAAGCGCAAGCCGCGTATTAAGGTTGCCTATGTTAATGGCCGATGGTTTTACCGCTCCGCTAAATCGCCAGCGCAGGCAAAAGCCGTAAAGATCGCGGAGGATTTTGCTGCCGATCTGGCGTCTAGGATAGAGGGGTAGATATGGGTACTAATGATGTATTGGACGTGATTAACCGCTTGCTGCTTGCCGCATATCCTGACAGGCGCGTAGATATCAACTACGCGCCCGCTGAATTTAAGCGGCCATGTTTTTTGCTAGAGTTAGTTGATGTTAAGCTTGAGCGGTTAAACCGCTATATTGTTAAGCGTATTGAGCGTTACTCTATTACCTGCTTTGAGGATGTTGATGCCTATAACAATACGGACCGCACGGCTCTAATGGAGACGCTGGACAAGGTGCTGTGGTTATTTGCGGACGGCTATATCGTTGTTGGCGACAGAGCGGTTAATGTAGTCGCTTGCGCGGCTGGGTGTGATTTTGCGGATGCGTACGTAGATATCACAATTGAGTATACCGTAGACTTAGGCAGGGTTGACTATGAGCCTATAGGAGAGGTTGAGATAAGGAGGGTTAAGTAGATGGGATTACCCAGGATTAACATAACGTTTAGGGCACAGGCGGCTACGATTAACCGACGGAGTGGTAATGGGATTGTCGCCGCGATTATTGTTAACGCCGCGGGGGAGGGCAGCTCCCCGTCGGGGTTGTATGAGTTGCGGAGTGAGGCTGATATGCCAGTAGGACTTACCGCAGGTAACCAGGCGCATATCAAGCGCATCTTTGTGGGCAATGTTGGCCGACCAGCCAAAGTACTATTGTATGTTTGTCCCACCGCTGAGTTTGACGCAGCGTTAACTAAATTAGCCACAGTACAATTTGATTGGCTGGTCGCCCCATCAGACAGATCCCTTGGCGATATGACCGTATTTGCTGAGTGGATAATTAATCAACGCGCTAATTATGACGCAACATATAAGGCGGTGTTACCTAACTCCGCGTCAGACCATGAGGCGATTGTTAATTTTACCTCATCCGGCATTGTTGCGGATGGGGTTACGTATAACGCCGCTGATTATTGTGGGCGGATCGCGGGCATGTTGGCGGGTACGCCATTAACACACAGTTGTACGTACGCCGTGCTGCCGGAGGTTAGCGATATAACGAGGCTTACGCGGGATGAGATGGACGCGGCCGTAGATGCGGGGCAGCTTATACTTGTGCATGATGGCGTTAAGGTTAAGCTAGGCAGAGGCGTTACCACATTGACCAATTTAGCAGATGACAAATGCGCCGAACTCAAAAAAATAAAGATTGTTGAGGCTCTTGATCTCATCAAATCCGATTTGCGGGTACTCATACAGGATAATTATATCGGCAAATTGCCTAATAATTATGACAGCAAGTGCCTGCTGATTGTTGCCGTTAAGAGCTATCTTACCGAGCTTGAGGCAGCGGGTATCCTGTGGCCAGGCACTAGCGCGGTTGATCTCGATATGGATGCGCAGCGCGCATATTTAGCGGCGCAAGGCGCGGATATATCCAACATGACAGATCGTGAGATACGAGAGGCCAACACGGGGGATAAGGTGTTTTTGGCGGCAAACATACGGGTTATGGATGCGATTGAGGATATCGTATTGCCAATAACTTATACAGGAGGTGAGTAATATGGACAGCATCAGGACTATCAACGGCAAATGGGGCGAGCTGTGGATTGAGGGCGAGCTTGCGGCCGAGGTATATGGATTTCAAGCAAAATTGACGATAACTAAAGAGAGCGTGCCGATGTGCGGACACGTAATGATCGATAAAAAGGTAATGTCCGTTGAGGGTACGGGTAGCGTACGGATGTATAAGGTGTACAGCCGCATGATTGATCTTATGGCTGATGGGCTGTTGTCTGGACGCGATACTCGGTTTACTTTAATTTCTAAGCTTGCCGACCCCGACGCATTCGGTGCAGAGCGCATCGCCGTTACGGGGGTTAGTTTTGACGATTTAACCCTCGCCGATTGGGAGGTTGCAACGCTGGGCAAGATTGAGGCCCCGTTTACGTTCTCGGGGTACGAGCTTTTGGATAGGATTGGAGGTTAGATATGTCTAATTTAATCGATTTGCTTTTGGGAGCGGGTGATAAAGTACTGGATCGCCCGACAGGTGAGTATGAGCTTAAGCGGCTGTCTGCACTGTGCGGGGAGCCGTTTATTATATCCCTCCGCGCACTTACAATGCGTGAATTTAACGAGCTGCCGCTCGGCGACGATTTTAGGGTGCATGTGGTACTCAAGAGTGTGACAGCGCCCGATTTCAGGGATTCGCGGCTTTTGGCAAAATATACACCCGAAGGGCGAAAAACGCCCCTTACACCTATTGAGCTGCTTAACAAAATGCTATTACCTGGCGAGATAACCACACTGGCCGCAAAAATTGAGGACTTGTCAGGATTTGGCAAAAACGCGATCGAAGAAATTAAAAAAAACTAACCGATGACCCCGAGATGGCGCTGATTGGATATCTGTTTAGGCGACATGGTATTACCCCTGGGCAGTATTATGATATGAGCCCAGGGGAAAAGCTGATTATACGCGCGATAGTAGAGCATGAGATTGATGTTGTAGGAGGTGTACCTAATGGCCGACGCAAGCTTAATGATAAGCGCCAAAGATAATTACTCTGAAACGCTGCTTAAAATGGCGCGCACAACGGAGAGTTTTACGCGCGATCTTAATGGCTTACAAGCCAGGCTTACGCAGCTTAATGCTAACAGATTAACGCTTAAAGTTGATATGGCCAAAGCCTCCTCCGCGCTCAAAGCCGCAAAAAAGGATTTTGCGGCTGTGTCGGATGAGCAAAACCGACTACAACTTGAGAGCGCGCAAGCAAATTATGATAATCTCAAACAAAATCTGGACATGATCTCCCGTGCGGCCAGACAAACACAAAATGAGATGCACAACCTCACCGGTACTATGTCTAAGGCCGAGACGCGCGCGGGCGGCTTTAGCGCCGCCATACCGGAGGCGGGTAAGGCGTCCCTTACGTCGCGGCTCGGCCAAGCAGGCGTTTGGAGCCAACTTGGCGGCATATTGGGTGATTTAGCGGGTACATATGTTTCATCTGCGTTTGGCAGTCGTGCGGGGACTTACTTTAGCAGTGCTCTATCTACCGGCGCAACAGGGGCGGCTATAGGTACTATGATCGCCCCAGGCGTGGGGACGCTGGTGGGCGCGGCTATTGGCGGCGGGCTGGGATTACTCCAAGGATCAGCTGAGATTTTCAAAAAAGAAGAAGATTTTTTTAAATCTTTGGTACAAGAAAAATATAATAATGTTACATCAGCACAGGCCGAAGCGCTACAGAGTGGCTCAACTACGGCGGGTGGACGTGAAACATCCCTCATATCATTTACAACGTTATTTGGCGGTAATAGGGGGCAAGCGCAGAAATTTTTAGATCAAGTTAGAGACTTTGCCAATGTAACTCCTTTTCAATACGATGACCTCACATCAATGGCCAAAGTACTTAAGACCTACGGCTATGGGGTTGATGAGCTTATGCCCGAGATGCAGCGCATTGGGGACGCAGGCGCGGCGTTGGGGCTCAACCAAGAGTCCATGTCAATGATAGCCACGTATATAGGCCGCATGCGCTCAACTGACAAGACAACGCTGGAGTATCTTAACCCCTTGATGGAGCGGGGTATACCGGCCCTTGACTATCTATCGACATCGCTGAGCAAATCCAAGGCCGAGGTATACGAGATGGTGTCCAAGGGGCTTATCCCTGGATCCAAAGCCGCCAAAATTATATCGGACTACATGGGCGAGGCGTTTAGCGGCTCAATGGATGAGCAGTCGCGCACCTATGAGGGCTTAATGTCTACGCTGTTAGGCATGGAGACTGAGATGGACAACGCTTTGGGTGCGGCATATAACGAGCGGCGCAAAGAGGGTATACAAGAGCAGATTGCCTGGTATCAAGGCGAGAGCGGCAAAGAAATGCAAAAAGCCTATGGATATATAGGTGAATTTGAGGCATCTTTAGAAAATGAAAAAGAAAAAATATTACGCGAAAAAATGTCGGCCGTTATGGCTACGGAAGAGTTTGAGGCCGCCAGTGCAGCGGATAAAGGCCGCATGCTCATGGAGGCCCAAGTAGAGGCTGAGGCTGATTACAGCAAAAGTGAAGGATATCAACTAAAACTCGAAGCCGAGAAACAACTTGTTGATGGCCTGCAAAGCGCTATGTCAAACACATATTACAACTTTGGCTATGAAATGGGTGAAAAATTTAACGAAGGCTTATTGGATGCTCGTATTGAATGGGGCTTGCGTCATGACGCGTCGGATTATGCAGGCGCAGGGCCAGATAGCGGGGGGCCGCGGGCTACTCCTGATCTTGCGGGGCACGCATACGGCCTTAGCCGTGTGCCGTATAACGGATATCCCGCGCTGCTGCACGAGGGTGAGCGGGTGCTTACCGCCTCACAGGCGCGGGAGGCGGACAGGGGCGGCGCTAAGGGCGTAACTGTGGTTGTCCAGAGTATGACGGTAAGGCAGGAGAGCGATATAGACCGTATAGCGGCAGAGCTACTACGCCGCATACGGAGCGCGGCTGAAATATATATTGGGGGTGCATGATGGATAATCTACGCTTGATGTCGTTGGTACGGGGCGGTACTGAGTTAGTGTTGCCCGTCACGCCATCCGCATATGCGGTTAGCGCGGGTATGAGGATTGAGACGCTTAACATCCACGGGTTGGGCGATATTAACGTTGCGGGATATCCCACTCTTGCGGCTATCGGCATTGACGGATTTTTGCCAGCTAACGATTACCAATTTGCCCATCGGCCGACGCAAAATCCTTATACGATTATAGATATTATTAAGGGGTGGATATCGGGCCGTGAGGTTGTGCGTTATATTGTGCAGGGTACGCCAATTAATATACCCGTCTTAATAGAGGATATATCATATGGGGAGCGGGATGGCACAAACGACATATACTACACCCTCAAAGCCGTGGAGTACCGCTATACCGAGGTTGAGGAGGTATCCGCAGGGTGGACTATCCCCGCGCGGCAGTACACCAACGCGCCCAAGGACACTAAGCCGCGGCGTACGCACAACCCGCGCTCTACGACGACACCGCCGCCGAGCCGTCCTCCTGTACGTTGGATTGATATGATCTATTAGGTGGTGATTGGATGAGATTGTATATAGGGGGTTATGATGTAACTCAATTAACCACGTCCATAACAATAACCGGAGATATTAAGGCTTGCGCGCGGACGCTTGACGCTGAGATTGTGCAGTCGCCCGTTGATGGCAATATACCGAGTATCAAGATAGAGACAGGGGCGCAGGTCACCTTTGAGGCAGATGGCCAAGATTTTCATGGCGTTGTTTTTGGCGTCGATCGGTCTACGGATGCATCTACTATTGATATTAAGGCGTATGATCTTGGCATATATCTCAGACGTAATAAGATAACATACAAGGCTAAGGGCCAAACGCCTGAGGGCGCGGCCAAGGCTATATGCGCTATGCTTGGTGTAGAGACAGGTAATATTGAGATTACACGCCATAGCTTTAGCCGCAATTATAAGGATACCACAGCTTACGACGCAATAATGACGGGTTATACGCTGGCGTCCAAAGCGACAGGAGAGCAATATGTGATGCGTATGCGCGGTACTAAGCTCTGCGTAGACCGCAAGGGGGCTTACGTAGCGACAGTGTTAACCCCGCGCAGTAACCTAATATCCGCAGCCTATAGCGAGGCAGCGGACGAAAATGAAGAGGGTGGGGAGCTAACGCGCAAAGCCACGGTACAATGCAAGGGTAACGCATTGTGCGTGACGGGTAACGCCGTTATGGTTAAGGAGACATATACGGGCCTTTATGGTCTGTTTTTTATTGACGGAGACACTCACCAATGGACGAATAATATTTACACTTGTAAACTTGAACTAAACTGGAAAAATACGATGGACGAGAAGGAGGCGGGGGCTGTGATAGGTAAAAGCAAAGCAAAAGCGGCAGTATCCGGCGACTTTGTGGCCGTAGACCCGTGGGGTAATCCGTATGACTGGTAATCCATATAGCGGGCTATTAGACATAATGGATTGGCGTGCGGGCAGGCTCTTACCCGAGGGCGCTGTGGTAGGTACAGTGCAAAACACAAATCCGTTAGTGGTAGAGTTACAAGACTTGCCGTTAGATGCAGACGATTTGCGAGTTAACGCTGATATACCAACACTATCGGCGGGGGATGACGTGTTGCTAATACCAGGACAGGACGCGCAAACACACTATCTTATTTGCAGATTGGGGGCGAGTAAATGAGTATATTTCCTTTTTTGCAGCCGCAAATATTTGCGGCTGCATCGAATACCGCCTTGCCCCCGTATTGTGATGTCAAGTGGGATTACGTGAGAGACGTGCCCGTATTTAGCGGCGGGGAGCCTGTACTAGTTACTGGGATTGAGGCGGTAATGGGTTGGGCTTGGCGCGCATTACACACAGAGCGGTATCAGCATCCCGTATATAGTTGGGACTATGGTTGCGAGATATCAGATTTGATCGGGCAAAATTGGACGCGTGGTGCTAAGGAGGCTGAGGCCGCTCGATATATACGGGAGTGCTTGACGGCTAATCCATACATAACGGGGGTTGATGATATACGGGCGCAATTTGCGGACGGCGTGTTAACGTTGTCATGCACGGTTAGGACCATATACGGCGATGAGCGATTGGAGGCATTAATATGATACAGCGGTATGAGGGTTATACGCCGGAGTACCTTAGGTATGAGATACTCAATAATATGTCGGATATCATTAATAAGCTTGAGGGCGGTTTTGCGGCTGATATGGCCGCCGCTGTAGCCTTACGCTTATCCGAGCTATATGATGAGCTTAACGCTCTGTTGTCTGTATTATTTTTGGATACTATATATGGTGAGTTATTAGATTTACGAGCCGCCGAATACGGCATAACCCGACGGCCTAGCACCCAGGCCGAGACGGCCGTAAGGATTGGCGGCAAGGAGGGGGCTGTGCTGCCGGAGGGCACATTAGTAACAACGGCGGACAATCTGCTATACGCAGTTACAACAACACAGATATATACGTCTGATGTTGTACGCGTGGTTGTAGTGCGAGCCATAGAGGGCGGGGCTAAATATAATGTACCCGCGGGCTCTATAATTGGCTTGGTTAATCCCGTCGCGGGTATATATTTTGACAGCGCCCCCTGGGCGGCTACGGGCGGGACAGATACAGAGGGCGACGACGCATTGAGGGCGCGGGTATTGCACCGATTGCGTAACCCGTCAACGTCTGGTAATGCTAATCATTATATGCAGTGGGCATTGGAGACGCCAGGCGTAGAGGCGGCCAAAGTCGAGCCGCTGTGGGCGGGCAATGGCACGGTCCGTGTTATAGTCGCTGGCACGGGCATGACCACTCCCGCGGGTAATATTATTACAGCGTGCCGCTCCAACATAGAGGCGCAACGACCTATAGGGGCCGAGGTTACGGTAATAGGCGCTACGGAGCAACGGATAACGATTAACGCAACAATAACGCGCAATGATACGCCATTGACTGATATCCAGACGGCGTTTGAGGCAGCGGTCGGAGAGTACTTTAGGGCAATCGCATTTAGCGGCCAGCCCGTGTCACGCAATAAGATAGCACACTTGCTGATGTCTACCGCAGGCGTTGATAATTGGACGACGTTAACGCTTAATAACGGGACCGCCGATATCACAATACTTGCTGATCGTATACCAACGTTGGGGGGTGTTACGCTTGCGGACTGATTTCATCGGGGTTTTGCCCCGATATCAATCCAGCCTTGATGCGCAAGGCATACAGGAGGGGTTGCAATACGCGGCGGAGGAGTTGGCGGATAATATCGCTGATGCAGTCAGCCAATGCGTGGTAGATCGTGCAACCTGGGGGCTGGAGTACTGGGGGCGTATGCTCGGCGTAAGCGGTGTTAGTACAATCGATGACCGCCGCGAGCGTATTAAGGCTAGGCTAAGGGCGTCGGGGACCGCCACGCGGGAGTTGATCAAGTCTGTAGCAGAGGCATACGCTTATGGCGCAGTTGACGTCATAGAGGATTATGACAATTATGTCGTGACCCTCTATTTTTTGGCCGTCGGCGGCCGACCGCGTAATATGGATGCATTTTTGGCCGCCGTACGAGAGGTGGTACCGGCACACATAGGTATAACGCTGGATTACGCTTATGATTATGCTACGTATGGCGAGCTATCGCGGCTTACCTACGCCGAGATGGCGGCGTATACGTACGCGGGCTTACGCGATGGCGTATGGAGGGATTAATATGCAATATACAGACAACTACAGATTTATGCTGCCCGAGGTCACAGAGCAATATAGCGTTGACCACAGCAACGATAATTGGAGATCATTAGACGAGTTGCTCATCAATATGCCGTCCGCGCCGTATGTCTTGGCGCTATCGATCAGGGCGGAGGCTTGGACGGGCACAACCGCGCCATATGTGGCCGACATGACGAGGCTTAGCAATGTTAGGGCTACAGACCATATCATTATCATGCCCGCCATACCCGCATCCGATGATGAGACCCAAATCAGGGAGGCGTATGCATGCATAACTGAGGTAGCGCCGACGGCTAACGGGCTGCGCCTAACCTGCCGCGGCCGTAAGCCAACCAGGGCATTGTCTCTTATGTGTGTCGGATTGCACACCAACGGCGTAACAGGCAGCGGGTATCTTACCGATCATGCGTTGAGCGTATCATCAGGAGGCGGCGCTGGCACGGATGGCCGTGAGATAGAGCTGCGCAAAGGCACTACCGCTATAGAGTGGCGCTATGTCGGCGATGCCACATGGCAGACGCTTGTACCGCTGGCCGACATAACAGGGCCACAAGGCCCGCGGGGGGCGCGCGGAGCTACAGGAGCAACAGGAGCGCAAGGCCCCGCTGGTCAGGGTATCCCGACTGGCGGCATGGCTGGGCAAGTGCTTGTT